>Ga0182027_10014084_pt1 | contig 11096 bp, 12 predicted proteins | sample 712E1DmetaG_FD_121300 | JGI IMG/M metagenome (GOLD analysis project Ga0182027, IMG submission 121300) | Permafrost microbial communities from Stordalen Mire, Sweden - 712E1D metaG (Illumina Assembly) | ecosystem: Environmental > Terrestrial > Soil > Wetlands > Permafrost | place: Sweden...
AGAAGTACCGAGGTAACGGTTCAGGTTTCTTCAGCTAACCAATCCTAACTGCACCAAACGCCACACGAATAGGACGTTCCGTCCCTAACTACTGCCCAAACGGGTGGTTGCAGTGCCCCGGAGACTGTCACTCAGGGCCCTGCTGACGGAAGAGGGCCCGGGCGATCGTCACCTCGCCCCACCGTCACGACCCTCTAACCGTCAAGAGGAGGTTTCGTGCGCTTTGCGTTCCCGACGCGCCTGATAGCTGTGCCGGCGGCGGCAGCCCTCGGACTGGCTCTCTTCACGATGTCACTCGGATGGCATGTCCCAGCGGCCAGGGCCGGATCCGGCGCACTCGACGCGCAGGCTTCGGAACTCGTGCGCCTTATCAACGGCGCCCGTGCGGCGGACGGCCTGTCCGTGCTGTTGGTGGACCCGTTCCTGGCGTCCAAGGCTCGCGACGGTGCGATCCCTTGCCCCGATGATCCGGGCAAGACGATCGCCGGGCGGGCCCAGGACTTCGCCGCCTCCGGCACGATGTCCCACGATCTGAGGCTCTGCGACTCGCCGTCCATTGCGCTCTCGGGAACCACCTACATCTCCGTGCTCCAGAACGATTGGTCCTACTGGAACGTCGGCGAGATCAACCTCCTCAACGGCGGTTACGGCAACGGTGCCTTCCTCTACTCCCATGATTCGTGGAGCACGTGGACCTACTCGACGACCGGCAATGCGATGCTGGGCTGGGAATCGTCGAGCAGCCACTGGGACATCATCATGGGTGGATACGACCGGATCGGCTGCGGCGGCTGGGCAGCCAGCGACTCCACGTACTACTACGAGTGCTCGTTCAGCCAGGGCGGCCCTTCACCGCGCGGCCTCGTCGCCCCGCCGAGCTCGCCCCCGTTCGACTATCCGGTCCCGACTCGCGTGCCGGCTCGCACCGTAGCTCCAACGCCGGTTCCGCCCGTCGCTCCCACGCCCGTGCCGACCGTTGCTCCCACGCCCGTTCCGACCGTAGCCCCGACGCCGGTCCCGGTCGCGGCCCGGACGCACGCAGCGGCGACGCCGACCGGGCCCGGTCTGGGCAGAGGCCCCGCTTCGCCGGGCAGCACGACGGCCGCACTTACGGCGGGTACGGCTGCGAGTTCAGTCGCCGCCTCGGCGGGAGCCACCGAGGCGCCCGCCGCTGCGCCGATCCCCCCGTTGGGCGGTCGGGGGGCAACGGCCTCAGCCACTCCCGCTGGTGGCCCGGGCGGTGCCCTTGCCACAACCGGCGGCGCGGCTCCGTCCGACGGCGCGTCTGGGTTGGCCGGCACCATCGCCCGCATCGTTGCCCTCGTCTCCGGTTCCGGAGCCGTGGTGATGGCCGGCTGCTACGTGTTCCTGGCGATCCGCCGACGGCGCCGCCGCCGCGAGACAGCCACGTAACCGATCGCCGGCTGGTGGCGTTGGCGCCCTGAGATCAGTCGCCGAACCGGACCGACGAGACCACCAGGATCGCTCCGAGAGCGATGATCACGACCGGCCAGGTCAGGTTTACCGGGAAGTTGGGCAGGAGCTGGTTCAGGACCAGCATGCCGCCGACCAGGATCAGCAGCAGGCCGAAGACCAGCCCCGGCCCGCCGCGGCTGCGGCGTAGTTCGCGGCGCTCGGCCTTCTGCTGCCATCTCTCGGCGCGGTTCTGCCAGCGCTCCTGGCGCCGTTGCGACTTCCAATCGTTGCCCCACCAGCCGCCCGGCGCCGGAGCCGGCGGTGTCCCGGGGACCGGCGCGTTGGGATCTACCGGCGGCACTGTGCCCGGCGCGGGTGACGTTGAGGCGCCCCCGACCCCGGCCGCGGCCGTTTCGCCGGCCGGCCCGGTGGACGGCGGAGTGTAGGTGGCGTCGAACCCGGTGGGCCCGCCGCCCGGCGCCCACGGCGACGCAGGCGGCCACTCGGATGGTTCGAGCGGGACCACGATGATCATGACCAGGTACGCCCAGAAAGTCAGCGTTGCGGTGAAGAAGATCGACAGGAACCAGATGATCCGAACGATGACGGGGTCGACGTCGAAGTAGGCGGCCAGGCCTCCAGCCACGCCGGCCAGGATGCGGTCGTCGGATGAACGGTAAAGGCGTCGTGGATTCACTTGCAGCCTCCTGCGGGGTGGAGCTTGAGACTCCCGAGACTCGTGTCGAAACTCAGGTTGGCCTTGTGCGGAGCCGTGGCGTAGTTGGGCGTCTGCCAGACGCCGCCGGTCCTAACAAGGCCCGCGCCGGCGATGTCGCTCGACGACAGGCTGTCGCTGGCGGTCACCTGGACTCCCAGGCCGGGGGGCAGGCAGACGTCGAGCGAGCCGAGGTTCGTCTCCAGATGGCCGGTCAGGTCGGACGACCCATCGAGGGTCACGTAGGCGGCGCCGAGATTCGTGGACACGTTTAGCGTGCCGACCTTTGCACCTGACAGATCTACGTGGAGTGAGCCGAGATTGAGCTCGAACCTCGCGGAAGCCAGGTTGGCTGACGCGAGCGTGAAGTAGGCGTCGCCCATGTCGAGCGATGCCGTCAGGCTGATCGGCACTGCCGCCGGCAGCCCGATCTGCCAGTCGTCCTTGCCCCGGTCGAAAGACCAGCCTTTGTCGTTGGCCGAGCTCACCGACAGCAGGCCGGAGTTCGAGGTGATGTGAGCCGCCTGGCCGCCGCTGTTGTTGGCCGCGACATGCCATTGCGAGTCCGACGTCGTGGTGATGGTCGCCGAGCCGCACTGCAGGTCCAGGTTCACCGCGGAGCCGCCGCCGAACGTGCCCGACTGCGAGACGCTGACGGGGTTGTGGCCGTCGCCGCCGCAGCCGACGTTGGGGCCGACCGCGATCACACTGCCGAACACCAGGCCCAGGCAGATCGCTACAACGGTCCCGCCCAGGAAGAACGCGGGCGTTCGCGACAGGACGAATCCGAGTCCGATACCGACTATGACGAGGGGCCAGAGTCGCCAGGCGTCGCCGAGGGCGGACGACGAGACGAGGCCCTGCTGGTAGGCGAGCGGCACCGCGCCGAGCACGATGAAGAAGATTCCCCAGTTGAGCCGACCCCGGTCAACTCTCATGTACACCACCTCTTGCAGGTTGCTCGGCGCCTGGCACTGAGCCTTGGCGGGGCGTTACCGGAGTCCGGCGATGCCGTCCGAAATCCCGCCGCGGTCAGAATACGCGCCCGGTCTCCGGGCTCGCGTCATACTCCAGGGGGGCGAGCGCATCCTTCGAGAGATCGAAACTGCCTCGTCCGCTCGCCGCGTCGTGATAGCCTGACCGTGGTTCCCGTGATGACAGCCGGCGTCCCTACGGAGGCGATTCAATGCGACTGAGCGAGTGGCGCAAGACGGCCCCGAGCAAAGAATCCCTGAGCAATAGCGTGCTGGCCATTCTGAGGCCGGTGCTCGTGGACATGGGCGCCGAGGCCGATGCGCACTGCTGGGTCTGCTGGGGTGACGACCCCGACTTCCGCTACTCGATCCTCGCGCCGACGATCGCGGGTCTCGTAACGGTGGCCATCCGGTTCTCGGGTCCGGACGGAGCGCGAGCCACGGCCAAACTCGTGCGATGGTCCAAGGTGTCGGTGAGCGAGCTCAGTATCGAAGCCAGCGACGGCCACCGAATCGTGGCGGTGCAAGTTGAGAGCCTCGTCCTCAAGGGCGTGGACGACGAGGCCGATCGCATCTGCGAGTTCGTCCTCGAGCTCATCGCCGGCGTCGAGAATCGGATCCCGCAGCCCATCTCAATTGCGGCCATGCAGAGTGCCGGCGCGGTGGGTGCCGCCCCGGCGACGCCTGTAGAGGCGCCGCACACAGCTGCGTTAGTCGACGGCCCGGCCGCGAGTCCGCCCAAAGCCCCGGCCGTCGCGAAGGCCGCGCCGGCGACACCCAGGGCGGCTACGAGGTCCGCACCCAAGCCGAAGCCTGCCCCAAAGCCGGCGGCGCTCATCCCGATGCCCGTTCCGACGTACGCGCCGACGGCGGTGCCGGGACCGATGTCGCCCGAGCCGGACGCGCCGGCCAAGCCCTTTGCGCCGACGCCGATCGCCGACCGAGCCGCCGCGGCCCAGAGAGGGGATCAGCCGGGCTCCGGGTCGTCGGTCCCCACCTCCGAGCGACCGGGGCAGGATGCCGATCCCGCGGAGTGGATAGGGCCGCACACGATCGAAGAGCCACCCGGCACGGAGCCCGACCGACCGCGACGCTGGACGCCTTGACGGTTCCACGTCCGGACCGCCCCAAGACCCCGGCGCATTTTCGGGCGGTCCTGTTCGACCTGGACGGAGTCCTCGTGGACGGCATGATCTGGTGGCGCGAGGTCCGGAGCCAGTTTGCGGCGGCGCACGGCAGGCATTGGAGCGAGTCGGATGAAGCGGCGATGCACGGCGCCAACACCCACGAGTGGAGCGCCGAGATCCGGGAGCGTCTCGGGCTCGACATGTCCGAGGACGACATCGAGAAAGCCGTAGTCGGCGGCCTGCTCGAGCGCTACGCGACGAAGGGGGCGCCGGCCATCGGCGGGGCGGCCGAGACGCTCCGGCGGTTGTCGGGACGCTACAGACTGGGCGTGGCTTCGTCCTCGCCGATCCCGGTCATCGAGGCGGCGCTTGCCGGCCTGCACGTTCGAGAACTGATCGACGCGGTGACCTCGTCGGACGAGGCCGGGGCCGGCAAACCCGAGCCGGATGTCTTCCTGCTGGCGGCTCGCCGGCTGGGCGTCGATCCCGCCGAGTGCCTGGTCGTGGAGGATTCTCTGAACGGCATCCTTGGAGCCAGAGCGGCCGGCATGCGAGTGGTTCTGATACCGGACGCCAGCGTTCCACCGGCCCCCGGGGCTCGGGAAGCGGCGACGTACTTCCTGCGGAGCCTGTGCGATCTCGATCCGGATCGGCTGGCGACCGGGTAGGCGGGCAAGGAAAGAGGCCCTGCCGGTGGGGACAGAGCCTCTCCCGAATTGCCTGTCGGCCGGGCACGCCCGGGCGATCGCCCGAATCCGGAGGCCTAGCGACGGCTCAAACTCATCACACCGCCCAGAGCGGCGACAACTCCGGCTCCTATGCCGACCCACAGGCCAAAACCCAGGGAGATTGAGGTCCCGTATCCGTAGGCGTTGGCGGCCGTCACCGCGTCGTTGAGTTTGCCGTATGAGAGGGCCTCGACCGCTATCACGAGGGCCCCGCCGGCGATGGCACCCAGGCCGAGGAGTAGAGGCAGACTCGGGACGTTTCCAACGCGGAGGAGCAGCAGCAACCCGCATGCGGCGGCGATTCCGCCACCGATCAGAAGGTAGTAGCCGCATTCCAGGATGGTCATATCCGTCGCGTCCATGGCATTCATCGACGCGCCGGCTCCGGTCATCCACGGTAGCCAGGCCGAGACGATCGCGACCGCGCCGCCGGCGAGTGCGAGAACTCCGCCGATGGGCATCGCGCCCGTCGTGGCGGGACGGGCCGCGGCAGCGCCCCAGCCCGGAGCGCCCCACTGAGCGCCGGGCTGCTGCGCAGGGAACTGCGGAGCGGGGTACTGCGGGGCGGAGTACTGCGCCGGGAACTGCCCCGCCGCGGGGTACTGGGGGGCGCCGTACGGCGCGGCCGGTGGCTGCGCAACAGGCGGAGGAGGTGCGGCCTGCGACCAGGCTGGTGGCGCGATGGGCGCGGGAGTCGGCGTGGCTTCGGGGAGCTTTGCCCCACACGTCGCGCAGAACTTACCCTGACCTACGATCTGGGAGCCGCAGCTCGGACAGACCATGGCGACCTCCGTTCGTGCATTGGCTGGTTCGTATGAGTGACGGCGGCGTTCTACTGGAACCGTGGTGAGACGATAGGCGGCTCCGGCGCCGGCTTGCAGGGCCGTTCGGCCCTCCCGTCGCGGCTGTGAACCAGGGCCGGAGCGTCGTACCATTGAGGTTGAGACGTGCTCGGGAGCCCCGACCTGAATGTGGGGTCCTGGTGCCCGGCAGCCGAGGGAGCGAACCCGGCCGTGACCACCTCTGGTCAATTGTCGACCGACGTCGGCGCGAGTCGCGCGGACCGTGCCGCGGATGGATTGCGGCCGCGCCCGGCGGGTGGAACGCTCCTGGAATCGCCTCGCGTCTCATCGGTCCTGGGCGCCGGCATTGCTCTTTTCGGCCTTTCGGTTCTGGCGGGTTGGGCGCTCGGCCTGCCACTGCTGACCAGCTGGCTGCCCGGGCTGGTCCAGACCAAGATCAATGCCGCGTTCTGCTTCATCGCCATCGGTGGCGCTCTGAGTGTGTCTCGAGCGATGCCGGATCGTCGCGGCATCTGGCTTTCGCGGGCGCTGGCGTCTGTCGTGATCGCGATCGCCGGAGCCACTCTGTTCGAGCACCTCACGGGCGTCGACCTGTCCATCGACCGGATCTTCGCCTCGGACGTAGCGAGCGCGGCGTCGCCGTACCCGGGGCGGTTCGCGGTCCAGACCGCCTTCGCTTTTCTCTGCGCCGCCGCCGCCGTGCTCCTGCTGGGTCGGAGAATTCGGGGCGTCTACCCGAGCGAGGCGCTCGCCCTCTCGTGCGGATTCGTCGGCGGCATTTCGGTGCTGGGCTACGGGTACGGCGCTCCCGGGTTGCTCTCGCTCGGCTCGGCGACGCAGGTATCGCTGCCTTCGTCCCTGGCCCTGATGGCAGCCTGCGGCGCTCTCGTCGCCGCGGAGCCGGATCACATCCTGGTCCGGCTCACGACCGATAGCGGCATGGGCGGCCAGGTCATGCGGCGGATCCTGCCGGCGGCGTTGATTGTCGTTCCCCTGGGCGCCTGGTTGCGCCTCGTCGGCGAGCGGGCAGGTCTTTACGACGAATCGGTCGGTCTCTCGATCATGGTCACCTTTGAAGCGCTGGTGCTGGTCGGCGTCGGCGCCTGGACAACCGGTCGTGTCCGCCGGCTGGAGGAGGAGCGCCTCCAGGCCCTGACGGACCTCATCCGGCTCGGAACTGCCTCCTCGACGCCCTTGATCGAGACGGCGCCGGTCGGGCTAGCCGTCCTCGACCGTGACCTGCGTTACCTGTACATCAATCCCGCGCTGGTGGAGATCGGGGGCGTTTCGGCGGTGTCGAGTCTGGGACAGCGCATCAATCGGATCGTGCCCGCGTTCGGCGAGGAGACCATGGACACGCTGACTCGAGTGGTGGCGGACGGGGTGCCGGTCCGCGACCTGGAGGTCAGCGGGCCGACACGCCAGAGCGAGCGGTCCCGGACGTGGCTGCTGAGCGCCGAAGTCCTGCGAGACCCCGATGGCGAGACTGTTGGTCTCGCCATCAGCGTCGTCGAGATCACGGAACGCAAGCATCGCGAGGAGGCGCTGGCCGCGGTAGCCGAGCTGCAGCGCCAGACCCAGGCGATCGGCGAGTCGATCCCGTTCGGTATCTGGATGGCCCAGCCGGATGGCCTGATGAGATATCTGAGCGAATCATTCCTCCAGATGTCGGGTCAGACCATGGAACAGGCCCGTGACCTGGGCTGGATGGAGGGCTTGTCCCCCGAGAGCGCGGATCAGACAAAGCGCGACTGGGCAGAAACGGTTGCCGCCCGCGCGCCCTGGAATCACGAGCTGGAGCTGCAGGATTCCAACGGCCACCGTCGCACCGTCCTGTCGCGCGGCTTCCCGATCCGCGACGAGACGGGGGAGGTCACGAGCTGGGCCGGCATCAATCTCGATATCACCGACCGCAAGAACGCGGAGGAGTTCAGAGAGGCGTTCCTGGGTATTCTGTCCCACGAGCTGGGTACACCGGTCACGTCGATCTACGGCGCCAGCACGCTTCTGTCGCGCCCCGGCCTGACCGATTCGCGCCGGTCGGAACTGCTCGACGATATCGGCCACGAGTCCGAGAGGCTGCGCCGGCTGGTCGAGGATCTGGTGGTCCTGGCTCGCGCCGAGCGCGGCACGATCCAGGTCCATACGGAGCCGGTGCTGCTCCAGCATCTCATCCCCAAAGTCTGCGACCAGGAGCGGCGGCGCTGGCCCGACACCCGTTTCGAGCTGACCATGGCCCCGCAGGTGCCGGTCGCTCGTGCCGAGGAGGCCTTTGTAGAGCAGATCGTGCGGAATCTATTGGAGAATGCGGCCAAGTACGGGCCGGCAGGCGGCCGAGTCGAGCTGATCGTCGACGCCCAGGATGGCTGTCCTCGCGTACGAGTCCTGGACCGCGGTCCGGGCGTCGATCCGGCGGAGGCGGAGAGGCTGTTCGAGGTCTTCTATCGCTCGGATCGAACGTCACGCGTGGCCGGGTCCGGCATCGGGCTGTTCGTCGCCCACCGTCTGGTGGAGTCCATCGGCGGCACGATCTGGGCACGGCCCCGAGACGATGGCGCCGGCGCCGAGTTCGGCTTCCGGCTGCAACCGATGACCGAGGATGTGGCGTAGGCGGCCGAACGCCCCGAGGCCCCTGAACACAGCAGGATGCGGCCTCCGCCGGGTGGCGGAAGCCGCGCTGTGGGAGCGGGTACTTCTACTTGAGAGCGTCGCGGCAGGCCTTCGCGGATGCGATCGCGGACTTGAGATCGTCGCGAGCCTGAACCAGGGCAGTTCTGGCGTTGTCCATTACCGGGCCGGCGCTGCCGGCGTCGTACTGGGCCGGAGTCAGGGCCAGCAGGGTAGCGGGCAGGGGTCCGGCCAGACCGGCGGCCGCCGCTACCGAGGCATTCATCGCATCGAGGTCCGTCTGGGCCGCCGTGGTGTGCTTGCCGGCGGCTTTGGCGGCGGCGATCCGAGCCGACAGTGTGGTGTTGATCGGGGCGAACCTGGCTTGCGCGGCGGCGACACCGTCGGCGCCGCTCACGAGGTTGACCTGCCGGACCACCAGCAAGTAAACCCTGTAGTCCGTTGCGATCTTGACGATTTCGGCCTTGAGGGCGGCCATATTGGTCTCGGCGTCGATCGTCGCCTTGAGGCTGGTGAGACCCGATGTGGTCGACGCGATCTCGCCCTGCAGCGCGGCGGCGTCCGATGTGGTCAGAACCCTGGAGCCCGTGACCCTCGAACCGAGGGCGGTCAGCGTGGTGAACCGGCGGTTGATCTCGCAGTCGCCGAAGGCACGCAGGGTGTCGACTGTGGCGCCTGCCTTGACCGCGGCGGCCTGGGTGGCGCAGACGTCCTTGCCGGCCGGGCCTGCTCCCGGCAGTCCGCCGGCGGCGGGACCGGCCGCGGTAGCGATCCCGGCGGAGACGAATAGCAGAGAGCCTGCCAGGGCGACCCCGCCGAACAGAGCGATGAGTCTGGTCTTCATGGGAATACTCCTTCTCGGCACGTGCGGCTACTCGCCGCCGGAGGCACCGATGGCGCCGCCGGAGATCGAGCTGTCGATGCCGTTCAGCAGGTTTTCGATATTCGAGAGCTGGCCGTCGAGCGGGTCAGTCGTGGCAGTCGAGCCGGCAGCGGTCGTGGGGCCGCCGGCAAGCGTCGGGCCTGCCGTCGTTGCGGTGGAGGCCGGGGCAATCGTGGAGGCGGCCGCGCCTGCCTGGCTCGACTGGGCCGTGGGCGTCGAACCAGCCGGACTACCGGCTCCCGCGCCGGCGCTCCTGGCACAGCCCGCGGCCACTACGGCGACGAGCAGCGTCACGGCCACGATTCTGGCCATCGATCTCAGTTGAAAATCCACGTGGCGTTCTCCTTGTCGCACCTGTCCGGGCTGACGTCTAGCATCGTGGAGGCGCCACCGCCGGCCCGTTCGGGGTCCAAGTAAGGGGACTGTAAGGTCGACGGGGCCGATCCGGCGGACCTTCGAGGATCACGCGGCCCGTAACGCATTTCTCGATGCCGTTAGAGGCGTATGGTTGGCCTGGGATCGAGCAAGCGGAGGGGCTTTGCCAGACGCGAACGCGCAGCCGTTGGGCCGGAGGAGACATGAGCGTTGGTCGCTGTCTCGAGATCGACGGGATCTCGAAACGGTACGGGGAGACGGTCGCCCTACAAGAACTTCGCTTCGATGTCCGCGCCGGCGAACTCCTTTCCGGGACGCCCTTCGTGGGTGAAGGCGGTCTTCACCCAGTACAAGTAGACGGGAGCATGCCCCAAACGTGAAAGCCCTGGCTCTGATCATCATCCTGGTCGGCTCCATCCTTGTCGTCGTGGGCCGCTTCCGCAGGAATAACCCCGTTGCGATCGTTGGCTTCGCGGTACTCGCGGTGGGGCTGATCCTGGGACTGCTATCACGTTGACCTGGAGCGCCGAGGATCTTTCGAGCGCGCCGACGGATCTTCGAGGCGTGCCGACCCGCGCGCCCTCAGGTGCCTTCGGATACGATCAACGAGCCGGAGGCATTGGCTGGAAGGCGTGCTCAGGTCGCAGCAGGAGGGCTCACGATGAACGAGTCGCTGGTCAAGCAGTTGAGGCCGCACGTCGCCGAGTTCATCGGCACGTTTGCCCTGGTATTCATCGGTTGCGGGACGCTGGCAACGGGCAAGGTAGACGCGCTGGGCGGAGCCATCGCCTTCGGCGGCACGCTCGGCATCATGGTCTACACCTTCGGCCATATCTCGGGCGGCCACTTCAATCCGGCGGTCTCGGTCGGTCTCGCTGTCGGGCGCCGCTTCTCGTGGTTCCTCGTCCCCACCTACGTGATCGCCCAGGCGGCTGGCGCGACGGTCGCCGCACTGCTATTGCGGCTGACCCTGAGTTCCGGAACGCCGCTCGGCGTGACTCACCCAAGCGGCTCCGATGGCCAGTCCTTCGTATGGGAGATCGTGCTGACCTTCTTCCTGGTGATCGTCGTAACGGCCGTTGCGACCGATGCTCGTGCCGTGAAGGCGGCTGCGGGTTTCTGCATCGGCGGCACGGTGGTGCTCGACGCGCTGGTCGGTGGCTCGATCAGCGGCGCGTCGATGAACCCGGCCCGGTCATTCGGCCCGGCGCTCGTTGCCGGCGACTTCAACGGGCTGTGGATCTACCTTGCGGCGCCGATCGTCGGCGGCGTCATCGCCGCGCTGGTTTACCTGTTCCTGCGAGACGAGAGGTCCTAGCCGTCGCGACGGCGGTTCAGGGAGCGGGAACGACTTCGGGCGCCGCGGCCGCGGCCACAACCTCCGCCGCGAACCAGCGTCCTGACAGGCGCATTGCCGCCCACACCAGGGCCAGCATGACGGGCACCT
>Ga0182027_10014085_pt1 | contig 11096 bp, 11 predicted proteins | sample 712E1DmetaG_FD_121300 | JGI IMG/M metagenome (GOLD analysis project Ga0182027, IMG submission 121300) | Permafrost microbial communities from Stordalen Mire, Sweden - 712E1D metaG (Illumina Assembly) | ecosystem: Environmental > Terrestrial > Soil > Wetlands > Permafrost | place: Sweden...
CTTGTCCTGTCCATGTTGCATTAAGGCCAATCATGTCTAGCTTCTCGAAATCACCCTGGATCATCCACTACGACGCTTCGAGCTGCAACGGCTGCGACATCGAAGTGCTCGCCTGTCTGACACCGCTGTTCGACGTGGAACGGCTGGGCGTGATCAACACCGGCAACCCGAAACATGCCGACATTTTTCTGGTGACGGGCGCCGTCAACGAACAGAGCAAAGACGTCATCCGCAACATCTACAATCAGATGCCGGAACCGAAGGTGGTGATTGCAATCGGTGTTTGCGCCGGCAGTGGCGGCGTCTTCCGCGAGTGCTACAACATCTCCGGCGGCGTGGATAGCGTGATTCCGGTGGATGTCTATGTGCCGGGCTGCGCCGCGCGACCGGAAGCCATCGTTGATGGAGTGGTCCGGTCCCTCGGGGTGTTGGAACAAAAACGCAAGGAGATGGCCGCCGCCCCAAAAAACGTCGACCAAACCCTTTACCTTCGCGCCGAAAAGAGCGACGCGCCGGAAATCCTCGGCCTGCAAAAAACCGCCGGTCAGTGCGAGGCGGAAATTTACAATAACGATAATCTGCCGGCCTTGCAGCAGACGCTTGAGGAACTCCAAAGCGACTTTGACCGGCTGACTTTCGTCAAAGCCGTGATCAACGGCAAAATCATCGGCTCGGTGCGCGGCCATGCCACCGGGGATACCGCGTATGTGAGCGGAGTTATTGTCCACCCTTACTACCAACACCATGAAATAGGCCGCCGTTTGGTGGAGGAGATCGAAAAAGCGTTTCCCAGTGCGAAACGCTTCGAAAGCTTTACCGGTCGTCCGAACGAACGCGGCCTCCACTTGCTTGGCAAGCTGGGCTACAAGGAATTCAAGACCGAGCCGTTCACACCCGCCATCACATGGGTCCATCTGCAAAAGGAACGTAAATGAGCCAGGAACAAATCGAGATTATCACGGTTGACACGTTGCTGGACAAAGTCCGGGCCAAGCACGAGCAGGGTTGCCGGCTCGTGCAGATGAGCGCCACGCGGCTGCCCGAGCAGGTCGAGCTGACCTACAGCTTCGATCTCGACAGCCGTCTCACCAATTTGCGCCTGTTACTTCCCGGTGTTGATACCCACGTGCCAAGCATCAGTCTGATCTATGGCTGCGCCGTGCTCTACGAGAACGAAATCCACGATCTGTTCAACGTGAAGGTGGACGGGTTGACTGTGGACTTTCATGGCAACTTTTACAAAACGGCAATCAAGTTCCCATTCGGCAGCGCCAAAGTGGCGTGCGCCAGCAGTGCGACAACTCCGGCTCCCGCAGCATCCACGGGGGTAAACAAATAAATTTCTATGGGACGCACCATTATTCCATTTGGCCCGCAACATCCGGTTTTGCCGGAGCCGATTCATCTCGACCTCGTCGTGGAGGACGAAAAGGTCATCGAAGCGCGGCCGTCCATCGGTTTCATCCATCGCGGCCTGGAAAAGCTTGCGGAGACGAAGGACTACGTCGAATTCGTCTATGTCGCTGAACGCATTTGCGGCATCTGCAGTTTCATCCACGGACAAACTTATTGTCAGGCGATTGAGACCATCATGAACATCGAGGTGCCGCCCCGCGCGCTGTATTTGCGAACGGTCTGGGGCGAACTTTCGCGTATCCACAGCCATTTGCTCTGGCTGGGGTTGATGGCCGACGGCATGGGCTTCGAAAACCTGTTCATGCACTCCTGGCGCGTGCGCGAAAAGGTGCTCAATATCATCGAAGCCACCACCGGCGGACGCGTCATCTTCGGCTCCTGCAAAATCGGCGGCGTGCGGCGTGACATGGACGCCGGGACCATCAAGAACATTCTCAAAGAGATGGACGTGATCGAGCAGCAACTGCGCGAGGTCACCAAAGTGTTTTCTAATGACCACTCGGTAAAGGCACGGCTCTGCGGCATCGGCGTACTTTCGAAACAGGAAGCTTGGGACCTCGGTTGCGTCGGCCCCACGCTGCGGGGCAGTGGCGTGGCGCAAGACATGCGCAACCAGGGTTATGCCGCGTTCAAGGATATTCAAGTCGAGCCTATCACGCGCCCTGAAGGTGATTGCTATGCCCGCTGCATCGTGCGCTGCGAAGAACTGTTTCAGTCGGTGGAAATCATCCGGCAGGCCTTCGCCAAAATGCCCGACGGCCAAATCGACGTGAAAGTCACCGGCAATCCCAACGGCGAGACCATCACGCGAACCGAACAGCCGCGCGGCGAGGTGGTTTACCATTTGAAGGCAAACGGCACAAAAAACCTGCAGCGTTTCCGCGTCCGCACGCCGACATTCGCCAATCTCCCGGCCATGTTGAAAGTGTTGCCCGGATGCGATCTGGCAGACGTGCCGATGATTGTGCTCACGATTGATCCCTGCATCAGTTGCACAGAAAGATGATATGAGTTACTTCGGGATGTCCAAACTGGCCTTGAAGTGGGCGCTGACAAAGCCGCCCACCACCCGCTATCCATTTGAACCGCGCAACCCCATCGCGGGCTCGCGCGGCCAGTTGATTTTCACCAAGGACAATTGCGTCTATTGCAACGTCTGCGCGAAGAAATGTCCCGCCGACGCGCTGTTCGTCAATCGCGCGCAAAAGAAATGGGCCATTGACCGGTTGCGCTGCGTCACCTGCGGCTATTGCGTGGAAGTCTGCCCCAAGAAATGCCTCAAGATGGTTGAAGGCCACGGCAACCCGATTGTAACTAGAGACCACGAGGTTCATTGAGCCGCCCTCCGACTTCCGAGACTTCCGTCCTCCGCGGCTTTAAGATTGCCTCACCCCTTGCTTTGCTTACGATGCCAGTTGATCAGTTTGACCCATGATGACCTTCCGCCAACTCGCTGCTGAACCGCCCACGTTGCCCATGCGGACGGCGTGGTATCTGACCGGTTTGGCTGAGGCACGCGGCAAACAGGAATTATTCACCCGCCAGTCGCCGCAAAAGCTCAAGGTGCTGCGCGAACACGCCCTCATCGAAAGCGCCATTTCCTCCAACCGCATCGAAGGCGTCGAGGTGGACAAATCCCGCGTCGCCACGCTCATGTTTGGCAAGCCCGCCCTCCGCGACCGCGACGAAGAAGAGGTGCGCGGCTATCGCGATGCGCTTCGGCTCATTCACGAACAGGGGGCGAAGCTGCCCATCAACGAGGCCACCATCAAAAAACTTCACCGGCTTTGTCGCGGTGAAATCTGGGACGCCGGCGCCTACAAGGAAAAGGATGTGGACATCATCCAGACCTACGCCGATTGCCGCAGCCGTGTCCGCTTCAAAACCGTTCCCGCGAAGCAAACGCCCAAGGCGATGGCCGAAATGGTCAAACTCTGGCAACGCGGCATCCGGGAAAAATGGGTTCATCCGCTCGTCCTCGCCGCCGCGCTGAATCTCGATTTCCTCTGCATCCATCCGTTTCGGGATGGGAATGGCCGCGTCTCGCGTTTGCTGTTTCTGCTCGCGTGTTACCATTGCGGAATCGAAGCTGGGCGCTACATCAGTCTTGAACGCATCATCGAGGACAACAAAGAGCGTTACTACGAAGTTCTCGAACAAAGTTCCAAGCGCTGGCACGAAGGCAAACACGATCCGTGGCCAACGATGAATTTTCTGCTCTTCATCCTCACGCAAGCGTGCAAGGAATTTGAGCAGCGCGTTGGCCAGCTCAAATCTCCGCGCGGCGCGAAAACCGAACTGGTTGAACTTGCCGTCGAAGCCACCACCGGTGAATTCGGGATCACCGACTTGGAACGCGCCTGCCCCGGCGTCAGCCGCGACATGATCCGCCTCCTGTTGCGTGGTTTGAAGTCCGCTGGGCGAATCGAGTGTCTCGGTCTCGGGCCGGGTGCAAAATGGCGAAAGAGGGTAATGTCCTCAAAAGAGGGTAAGAAAGAGGGTAATAACCGGATTAACTAGGTATTAAACTACGTATTGAAGAAACTCGGCCAAATGCTTTCCGTTTTCTGATTTCCGTCCTCCGTCCTCTGTCCTCTGTCCTCCGTCCTCCGCCTTCCGCCTTCTGTTTTCTATTTGCGAAAGCTCCCCCACGGCTTACGATGCCTGTCAATCTGCATGGGTAATTACTGTTGAAATCTTTTGTGTGCTTTGCGCTTTTTTGCGGCAAATAAAATCTGCGTTAATCAGCGTAATCTGCGGATGAAAACTTTTGCGTGGTTCGCGGTTTCCGTCTTCGCTTCCGCACGAGCGCGGGTCTGAAGTAGTTGACGCTAAAGCTTCGATCAAGCAACCTTCGTAGCCGTCAAATTATCCCGGCTTTTGCGGGCCACGTAAAAGACTTCGTCTCACGTGGCGGGGGACGACACTATGGAAACGATTCTGCCATCCGAGTTCAAACGCCAGATGGTTCTGCTGCTGGATGGCGCCCCGCATGTCATCGAGGAAATGCACACCAGCGGCACCGCCCAGACCCGACACAAACTCCACACCCGCCTGCGTCACCTCACGACCGGCCGCCTCATTGACCGCGTTTTCGCCGAAAACGAGCGCGTGACCGTGGCTCCGCTGGAAACCCGCCGTGTTACTTACAGCTACGCGCAGGCCGACCGGCAGATTTTCATTGATGCCGAGACGTTCGAGGAGTTCGAGTTCAGCAACGAACAACTCGGTGAGCGCCGCGGGTTTCTCAAGGAGAACGAGGAATATAAAGCCCTGCGGCTCGATGGCCGGCTCCTCGACATCGTCTTGCCGCCGCAAATACCGCTCAAAGTGGTGGACACCGCTCCGCCCGGTCGTGGCGGCTTGAACTCGTCATGGAAGGAGGCGAAGCTCGAAACGGGCCTCTCAATCATGGTTCCGCTATTCATCGCCAACGGCGAAATCATCCGCGTTGACACCGCCGAAAAGAAATACGCGGGCCGGGAAACATCCGGGGAATAAAAAAGGAAGCGCATGAGCGATCAATTGCCAGTCCAAGCTCTCTGAAATCCGGGGCGCACCCCAAACTGAAAAATGAAAACGCTCACCGATTGTTTTGGTCACAAAGTGCGGCTGACCGACAAACCCAAAGCTGGAGAAGATTTATGGCCGATAAAATAAAAGTCTGGTTCGACACGGAAGCGGATTTCCTCGAAGTCCGTTTTTCCGACGTCGCTGGCTACGAAAAAGAAACCAAGCATGACGCCGTGATGGAGCGTGTGGATGCACAAGGCCATGTCATCGGCTTCAGTGTCATGGGCGTGAGCAAGTTCAAGAAAGGCAAGCCGCTGGAAGCGGATCTGGTCGCTGCGTAATTTGCTTTCGTTGACCTTTTAGATGAAAGGCAAATTATGAAACTGACGATTGATCGCGACGCCGGTGCGTGATGGCTCGCAAACTTCGTGTCTTGGTGGTTAAAAGAAAGTTTGGGACGGCATCATGCCGTCCCTCCCGGGTTGATTCGCAGATTCGTTTGCGCCTTTTCATGCATAAAACCCGGTTTTACCCTGTTTTACCCTGTATTGGCGTGGGTTTGTTTGCGCTTGACGGCTCTTGAAAAAAAAACTAACCTTCCCGTTCAAGAACGGTAAAGTTTGCTGGTTCGGCCAGCGCGTGAAAGTCGGAAGATGCACATCTTGCCGACTTTTTTGTTCCCCCGATGGGAACGCCGTCTCGAGCGTATGAATGCAGATTTTTTAGCAGTTCTGGAATTTTGGGAGCGCGAAAAGGGCATCAACCGCGATGTCCTCGTCGGCGCGGTGCAGGAAGCCTTGCTGTCCGCCGCCAAAAAAGCGGTCGGCGCGGCGCGCGAATTGCGCGTCGAGATTGACCAAAAGAACGGCGACATCCGCGCGTTCGCCAAACTCATTGTCTCCGACAAGGTTATTTCCAAGCACGATCAAATCTCCGTTTTCGACGCGCGCCGCATCAAACCGGACGCCCAAGTCGGTGACGAAATCGAAAAGGAAGTAACGCCGACCGGCTTCGGTCGCATCGCCTCGCAATACGCCAAACAGGCGCTGATGCAGAAAATCCGGCAGGCGGAGAAGGCGCTGATTTTCACCGAATTCAAGGATCGTGTCGGTGACATTGTCAGCGGCACGGTTCGCCGGTTCGAGCGTTCGGACGTGATTTTGGATTTGGGCAAATACGAGGCGCTGCTGCCGAGTCGCGAGCGCGTTTCGATTGAAGAATATCAAGTCGGCGAACGCATTCGTTGTTATGTCAAAGCCGTTGAACAAGGCCCGAATGGGCCGGAAATCATTTTGTCCCGCGCCGATCCGCGTTTCATCATCAAACTTTTCCAACTCGAAGTTTCGGAAATCAACGACGGCACGATTGAAATCAAAGGCATCGCGCGCGAGCCGGGTTTCCGGACGAAGATGGCCGTTTATTCACGCGACAGCAAAGTGGACCCTGTCGGCGCGTGCGTGGGAATGCGCGGCCAGCGCGTGAAAAACATCGTCCGCGAACTCAACAATGAAAAAGTGGATGTCATTCCGTGGTCGCCGGACATTAAAACATTTGTCACGAAAGCGCTTGAACCGGCCAAACTGAAAGGCATTGAAATAGACGAGGTTGGAAAACGCCTGAAAGTTTTGGTGAGCGAAGATCAATTGTCACTGGCCATCGGCAAGCGCGGTCAAAACGCGCGGTTGACCGCCAAGCTCACCGGCTGGGAAATTGACATTGATGCCGAAGTCGTCGTGAAGAAGGGGTTCGATGAAAAGGTCGCCGATGCCGTTGAATTGCTCGCGGCTATTCCCGGAATTTCGCGCGAGCAGGCCGACGCGCTCGTTCACGCCGGTTTGACGCGAATCGAAGATTTATTGTCGGCGGAAGCCGCAGACATTGTGGACATTCCGCAGATTGGCGAAAGCGCGGCGGCGGTTTTGGAAGCCGCACGCGCCGAAGCCGGACGCCGCACTTTGAAAATCGGCGAAACAACTGTGGACAGTTGATTTGGTTATGAAGCGGATCGGAACAGTGTTTGTTCGCGCGATTTGAGCCATGAAGGCCCTTCGCACATTTCGGTCGGTGACGGTGAAAATTTATGCCCGTTCGGATTTACGACATCTCGAAAAAGCTCGGCCTGGAGAACAAGCAAATCCTCGCCAAGGCCAAGTCATTGGGCATTGCCGCCGCGCGCGTGCCGTCCAGTTCGCTTGATAAAATCACCGCGGAGTTCCTCGAAGAGGAGCTTTTCAAGGAGTATCCCGAGCTCGCAAAAAAAATTGCCGCGCCGCCGGTTGCCAAAACTCCAAAACCTGCGCGGGTCGAGGAAAAAATAGTCCTCATCACCGCGCCGCCGCCCGAACCAAAACCGGAAGTCAAAGAAGAACCGGCGGTCGTTGAGGCAAAAATCGAGCCGGCGCCGCCGCCCAAACCCACCGGCCCGAAAATCGGCGAAAAAGTCGGATTCATTCAATTGCCGCCATCGCGTTCGCAACCTCCACGCGGCGGTGAAAAAGCCGGTTCAGTCAAGCTGCCGCCGTCGCGTCAAGGCGCGTCGCGACGAACCGATTCTAGGCAGCCATTTCAACGGCCGTCCGGCAGTCGCCAATTCGCGCCGCCATCGCGCGAGCAGCCGAAACCGGCGCCTGCACCGCAGCCCAAATTTGTCGCGCCCGCAGGCGGCGAAATCATCGTCATCAAGCCGCCGATTGTCGTGCGCGAACTCGCCGCGCAATTGAAACAAAAGCCCTTCAAAATCATCGCTGATTTGATGGAACTGGGCGTTTTTGCAAACGTGAATCAGGCGATTGACGAAAAAATTGCGCAGCAGCTTTGCGCGAAATACGGTTTCCGTTTTGAAGTTGAAAAACGCGAGCGCGGTGGCGGCGTGGTTCACGCGACTGAGAAAAAAGTTGAACTCGATGTCGAGGACAAACCAAAAGACCTCAAGCCGCGCGCGCCGGTCGTCACCATCATGGGTCATGTTGACCACGGCAAAACGTCGCTGCTCGACGTGATTCGCAAGGCGAATGTCGCCGCAGGCGAGGCCGGCGGCATCACGCAACACATCGGCGCTTACACGATTTCCGTGCCGCATCCGGAGCGCAAAAAGGAATTGGCGCAAATCACGTTCCTCGACACGCCCGGCCACGCGGCGTTCAGTTCCATGCGCGCGCGCGGCGCGAATGTCACGGATATCGTCGTGCTCGTCGTCGCGGCGAACGACGGCGTCATGCCGCAAACGCTGGAAGCCATCAATCACGCGAAGGCGGCGAAAGTGCCGATTTTGGTCGCAGTCAATAAAACCGACCTCCCGAACGCGAATCCGATGAAGGTGCGGCAGCAATTGCAGGACAAGGGTCTTGTGCCGGATGATTGGGGCGGTGAGACAATTTTTGTGGATGTTTCCGCGCTGACAAAACAGGGCATAGACAAGCTGTTGGAAATGATTTTGCTCCAGGCCGATTTGCTGGAGTTGAAAGCCAATCCGAATCGCCGGGCCAAGGGCAACGTCATCGAATCCGGCGTGGAGCCTGGCGGCCCGACTGCGACGGTGCTCGTGCGCAAAGGCACGTTGCGCATCGGTGATGTGACCTTGTGCGGCGAATTTTACGGCAAAGTGCGCGCCTTGATTGACGAAGAAGGCCAGCGGCTCAAGGAAGCCGGGCCGTCCGTCGCGGTCAAGGTGCTCGGCTTGAATGGCGTGCCGGAGGCGGGGTTGGAATTCAGCGTCGTCGAGGACGAAAAGGCCGCGCGCGAACTGGCCGAGCAGCGTCAGTTTGAGGCCAGGGCGCTGGGTCAGGAAGACCGCAAGGTGACGCTCGAAAATCTCTTTGCCACGCTCGCCGCGACGCAAAGCAAAGCGCTCAAAGTCGTCGTCAAGGCCGACATGCAAGGTTCCGTGGAGGCCATTGTCGAGGCGTTGAGAAAAATCGAGTCGGACAAGGTTTCACTCGAAATCATCCACAGCGACGTGGGCACCATTTCGGAAAATGATGTCGCGCTGGCCTCCGCTTCCAACGCCGTCATCCTTGGCTTTCACGCCCGCGTGGACAGCACCGCCGCCGAGAAGGCCAAGCACGAAGGCGTGCAGATCAAACTTTACGCGATCATTTACGAATTGATTGATCAGGTCAAAGAAGCGATGGCCGGATTGCTTGAACCGGACGTCAAAGAGAACGTCATCGGCTCGGCCGAGGTCCGGCAGATTTTTGAATTGTCCAAAGGCACGTCGGTTGCCGGTTGCATGGTCTCCAATGGCCGCATTGTCAAAGGCAAAGTCCGTGTGCGCCGACGCAAGGATGTTATTTATGAAGGCATCGCGCAGTCGCTGCGCCGGTTCCAGGACGAAGTCAACGAGGTCCGCGCCGGCATGGAATGCGGCATTTGCATCGAAGGCTACAGCGATTTTCAAGTTGGCGATGCGATTGAAAGCTACACAATTGAAAAAGTGGCGGCGAAATTATGAGAGCGATGAATCGTAAATAAGTTAAACAAGTTAAATGGGTGATTGGGTAAACAGCGGGCAACTCATTTAACGATTTAACCTATTACTATTTAACTTTTTGAGAAACCATGCTTTCACTCCGACTTCAACGCGTCCGCGAATTGCTCAAGCGCGAAATCGGCGGGGCCATCCGCCGCGAATTTCTTGTCAGCGAAGCCGGGCTGATTACCGTCAACGACGTGGACGTGAAGGGCGACCTCAAGTCTGCGACCGTTTTTATCAGCATCCTTGGCACTCCCGACCAGCAAAAACGCGGACTTCAGTTGCTTGCCGAGCGGCGTATCCGTATTCAAGGTTTGGTTGGGCGCGCTGTTGTTTTGAAATACACGCCGACGTTGAAATTTGTTTTTGACGATTCCATCGTGCGTGGCAATCGCGTGCTGCAAATCATGGGGGAATTGGAAAAATCCGCGCCCGTCGACAGCACTGAAGATTAGGTTGTGAAAAGTTATCCAAAAATCATCGACCGAATTCTTGACGCCATCCGCAAAAGCAAAACGATTTGCGTCTTCGGACACATCCGGCCCGATGGGGATTGTGTCGGCTCGCAACTCGGTCTTGCACTGGCGCTCCAAAACGAAGGCAAAAAGGTTTTTTGCTGGAATGAAGATCCCATCCCGCAAAAATATAAATTCCTCAGCCAGGATGGATTGTTCCAACGGCCGAAACGCGGCATGAAATTTGACTGCGTCATCGCCGCCGATTGCGCGAGTTTCGAGCGTCTGGGCAAGGTCGGCAGGTGCATCAGCCATCGGAAAATCCTCATCAACATCGACCATCACGAAAGCAACACACGCTATGGCGACATCAATTGGATTTCCGCGCGCGAACCTTCGACCGGTGAATTGATTTACCGGCTGCTCAAAGTCGCGCGCTGGCCAATCACCAAGCCGATTGCAGATTGTCTGTTCACCGCCATTTCCACCGACACCGGCTCGTTTCAATATGCCACGACCCGGCCCGGCACATTCCACGCAGCCGCGGAACTGGTCACGCGCGGGGCGAACCTCGCCAAAATTTGCGACGAGGTTTATCAATCCTATCCGCTGTCGCGCGTGCGGCTGCTCAAACATATCTACGACCATTTCCGCCTCACACACGACGACCGCATCGCATGGTTCTGGCTGAAGAAAGCCGATTTCGCCCGCACCGGCGCCGAAAGCGTCGACACAGAGGGACTCATCGATCACATCCGCGCCATCGAACCGGTCGTTGTCGCGTGCGTTTTTGAAGAAATCGAACCGGAACTCACGCGCATCAGTCTTCGCTCGAAAAGCGACAAAGTGAACGTGAATGAAATTGCCGCGCAATTCGGCGGCGGCGGGCATCCGGCGGCGGCGGGCGCGCGCATTTCAGGCAAACCGCTGTCCGTCCAACGCCACGTCATTGCCGCCATCAAGCGCGCGTTGAATTCCGCCGGATAATTTTCATGCAAGAGTTCACCTCGCTCGATGGCGCGATTCTCATTGATAAGCCCGCCGGCCCGACTTCGCACGACGTGGTGGATGCGATTCGCCGCAAATTCGGGATCAAAAAGGTCGGCCACTGCGGCACGCTCGACCCCAATGCCACCGGCCTGCTCGTCATCGTTCTCGGTCGCGGCACCAAGCTCTCCGAAAAATTGATGGGCGGTGACAAGGTTTATGAGGGCGAAATTAAATTCGGCGAGACGACGAAC
>Ga0182027_10014086_pt1 | contig 11095 bp, 11 predicted proteins | sample 712E1DmetaG_FD_121300 | JGI IMG/M metagenome (GOLD analysis project Ga0182027, IMG submission 121300) | Permafrost microbial communities from Stordalen Mire, Sweden - 712E1D metaG (Illumina Assembly) | ecosystem: Environmental > Terrestrial > Soil > Wetlands > Permafrost | place: Sweden...
CAAATAGGGAAATTTTCTGCCGGTTTACCGGCAGGCAAGGTTGTTCGTCTTGATAGTTTCCGGGTAGACCGCTTGAGGCCAGGAGTAATCCTGAACCCAGACAAATAATTGCCGTCCCGCTTATACGGGATTACAGGATTCGGCTTACAGGTATGAACTTTGTTCTATTCATAATAATATGACAAATAAACGCTGGAAAATTAAAGACGTTGACGATGATTACTCTGTTAAATCTTTGGCAGATTCGTTAAATGTATCTGATGTCCTGGCCCGCCTTCTTATCCAGCGTGATGTTAAAACTTTCGTTCAAGCCAAATTTTTCTTCCGACCATCGCTTGATTCATTGCATGACCCTTTCCTCATGGACGGAATGGAAATTGCCACACTCAGAATTATCAAGGCGCTTACTGAAAATCAGTTAATGATGATTTATGGAGATTATGATGTTGACGGCACTTGTTCTACCGCTCTCCTTTATATGTTTTTAAAAGAGCTTGGTGCCAGTGTTGACTTCTTCATCCCTAAAAGATTAACTGACGGTTACGGTATAAGTAAAACCGGTATTGATTATGCTAAAGAAATAGGCGCCGCATTAATCATTTCTGTTGACTGCGGCATTACTGCTGTTGAAGAAACCGAATATGCTAAAAGCCTCGGTATGGATGTAATTATTTGCGACCATCACCAACCCAAGGATGCTATTCCCGATGCATTTGCTGTATTGGATCCGCTCAAACCGGGATGCAATTATCCCTTCCAATATTTATCAGGCGCGGGTGTTGCTTTTAAACTTGCTCAGGGTGTAAGTGAAAGAATCGGCAAAAGAGATCTGCCCTTTAAATATTTAGACTTAGTTGCACTGGCAGGAGCAGCAGATATAGTACCGCTCATTGATGAGAATAGAACTCTGGTCAAAGAAGGTTTGGAACAAATTAACGCACATCCGCGCCCCGGCATTTTGGCTTTGATTGAAAGCAGTAATATGCACCCCGGTGAATTGACTTCAGGACAGATTGTATTTACTATCGCACCCCGTATAAATGCTGTTGGCCGCCTTGGTGATGCAGAAAGAGCAGTTGATCTGATTATAACAGATAGTAAAAGTGAAGCTTATAAAATGGCTCAGGTTCTTGAATCCGAAAATTATCAGCGCAGAAAAATAGACGAAGATACATTCATTGAAGCATTGGAAATAGTGGAGAACAGTCTTGACCTTACAACAGATACTGCCATTATTCTTCATCAGGAATCATGGCACCCCGGCGTAATAGGGATAGTAGCATCGCGGCTGGTAGAAAGATATTACCGCCCGACAATAATGCTTACTACTGTTGACGGCATAGCTAAAGGTTCTGCAAGAAGTATTACCAATTTCAATATTTATGAAGCATTGAAAAAATGCGAGAACCTTCTCATTCATTTCGGCGGCCACCAGGCAGCTGCAGGACTTGCCGTTGAAGTTGACAAACTTTCCGAGTTTAAATTAAAGTTTAACCGGATTGTAAAGGAATCTATCAATGAGGAGGATTTACTTCCCGAAGTAAAAATTGACTCTAAACTTAAGTTTTCTGAAATTACCCCTAAGTTTATCAGAATTATTGACCAATTCGCTCCTTTCGGCCCCGGGAATATGAGACCGGTGTTCTTATCTGAGGACGTCAGGATTGAAGGAAAACCAAGAATTGTTGGAACTAATCACCTGGTCTTTTCTGTAAAGCAAAACAGTTCCGACAAAGTGTTTGATGCTATCGGATTTAATATGGGCGAATATTACAGTGTGCTTTCTAAGAACCACTGCGAATTTGATCTTGTATATAATATTGATAGATCTTCCAGAAATGGAATTTCATTTCCGCAGTTCAGAATTAAAGATATTAAAATAAAAGAAAATCAACAGGAGTAACTTTTATGTCCGGACATTCTAAATGGGCTACTACTAAAAGAAAAAAAGCCGTCATAGATTCAAAACGAGGTAAAGTTTTTACCAAACTTATTAAGGAAATTACTGTTGCTGCCAGAGAAGGAGGCGGAGATCCTGTTGGTAATCCCCGCTTAAGACTTGTAATCGATAATGCTAAAGCTGTTAATATGCCCGCTGACAATATAGAACGTGCAATTAAAAAAGCTATGGGCGAACTCGAGGGTCAGACTTACCTTGAAATCACTTATGAAGGTTACGCCCCATCCGGTATTGCTCTTATTGTAGAAGTTGTAACAGATAATAAAAACAGAGCTGTTGCAGAAATCAGACATCTCTTCAGTAAACATGGCGGCTCTTTGGGAGAACATGGATCGGTGGCCTGGATGTTTGATAAAAAAGGTATTATCACTATTCCTAAACTGGATAAAACAGAGGATCAACTAATGGAGATAATCCTTGAAGCCGGTGCCGATGACCTTCAGACCGAAGAGGATTACTTCGAGGTGCAGACATCTGTTGAAAGTTTTGAAACTGTAAGAAAAGCTTTGATCGAAAATAATATTACTCCGGAAAATGCTTCCCTGCAATGGGTAGCCAAAAACACTATTACCGTTAAAGGTGAAGACGCTGAAAAGGTAATTGGATTAATCGAAATTCTGGAAGATAATGATGATGTGCAAAACGTCTATTCGAATGCCGATATCCAGGATTAACCGGATAATTTCTTTTAAGAAATCCGAATAATATAAATGATAATACTTGGAGTTGACCCGGGTACGATTTTTACAGGGTACGGAATTATTTATCAAGATAAAAACACTTTCACCAGAGTGTGCAGCGGTGTTATAAAATTACCTTCAACTAAATCTCTCCCACAGAAACTTGAGATTATCTATGATGAACTTATAAAGGTGATTAAAACTTATAAACCGGATGAGTTTGCTATAGAGACAGCTTTTTATGGAAAGAATGTTCAGTCTGCAATGAAGATCGGTTATGCCCGTGGCGTCTCTCTGCTGGCAGCTGTTCATAACAAACTCCCGGCAAGTGAATACTCCCCGCGTGAAGTTAAAAAATCGGTTGTCGGAAATGGTGCCGCTTCTAAGGAGCAGGTAGCTTTTATGATATCAACCCTTTTGAAGTTAAAGAATATTAAAATGCGATTCGATGAAACTGATGCACTCGCTATCGCCATGTGCCATTCCTTCAGGTTAAAGACTCCCCTGAAGCAAAATAAAAGCTGGAAAGATTTCGCAGAAGCATTTCCCGAAAGAATAATAGGAGCTGATTAAAATGATTGGACATTTAAAAGGAAATATTATCTCCGCTAAACCGACAAAACTTCTGATAGATGTTAACGGTATCGGTTATCTTGTAAACATTTCCATTAGTACATTTGAAAAAATTTCTGACCAGTCAACTGTTTCCCTTTTTATTCATACTAATGTAAAGGAAGATTCCATTACTCTTTTCGGTTTTTATGCTGAAGCTGAAAAGGAGATGTTTGAATTGTTAATCTCCGTGAATGGTATAGGACCTAAAATAGCTCTTAGCATTTTAAGCGGAATAAGAATTGATGAACTTAAAAACGCAATACTTAATGCTGACCTTTCGCGTATTTCCGCCGTACCCGGTATAGGCAGAAAAACTGCAGAACGCCTCGTGCTGGAATTGAAAAACAAAGTGGATCAGATCAAAGAGGATGGAGATACTTCAATTCCGTTCAGCCTTAAAAATGAAGCTGTGCTGGCGCTGTCTACTCTCGGTTACAATAATAATATTTCTGAAAAGATTGTCCGTGATATTCTGACAGCAGAGCCTGAAAGTTCTATCGAGGATTTAATTAAAAAAGCATTAGGGAAATTAAACCAGTAGGCGGTCAATTGAAAAAGACATATAAAATTATATTTTTGGTGATGCTGCTCTGGATTTGCACAGGATGCGGCAGAAAAAACAATTCACCTGATGCTGCATTAATGCAGTACAGAGAGTATTCAAAGAACCTGGCTAAAACTGATCTTTCATCAATATCAAAAGCTCTGAATAAATACAAGGAATTATTTACAACAGCCCCACTAACATTCAGGGATTCCGCATTTACTGAATTCAGAAATTTGTTTTACAATGTTATAAACAATTACAGTGATTCATTCTGGAATAATGCTGATCTGATGAAAAAGGTGAATGAGAAACAGAATGATGACCCGGTAGTTAAAGATTTTAAGAGTTCTCTTGAAAATAATGGTCTAAGACTTTCCATTACCGAAGGAAGTTATTATATAGATGAGAAGCCGGATTTCCTGATAAATAATTTTAAGATCTTTGTTTCACCCGGTGTAAATGAATTCCTGAAAATAAGGAGCCATGAGCTTAAGGAGGGATTTAGTGAAGATGCCGTTCTGATAATTACATTTCGGGAATTAGGCAACAGGATTATTACCTGGCAGAATTATCTAAATAAATATCCCGCCTCCCCCCTTCTTGCTGAAGCAAAATTCTCTTATCACCTCTACTTGAATACTTTCCTTAGCGGACTTGATAATTCGCCTATTGCAAAAGATGATATTCTGCTTCCTGAAATTAAGCAGGTATACCTTGAATTTATCAGCAAGAACAAGGATAATGAAAGCGGTAAGATTGTTGAAAAGTTTTATGATGTGCTATCAAAAAACAATTTCCGTTTAACTGAAGATCTTGATGATTTTTATGAGGAAAACCAGATAGAATCAATGAAAGATGTTCAGCCTCCTACAAGATAAGGTTATCTCCCATATAATAATAAAAAAAGCCCGTTATTAAACGGGCTTTTAACTTTCGGTTAGTATCAGTTGTTACTTGGCGCCAAGTACTGCATCTTTTGCAGCTTTGGCTATCCTGAACTTCAATACTTTCTTGGCAGGTATTAACATTGCAACGCCAGTAGCAGGGTTTCTACCCATTCTCTTTTTGCGTTGAACCAATACTAATTTTCCTAATCCCGGAATGGTAAATGATTTCTTTGCTTCTTTATGTGCTAAAGAAACAAGTTCTTCAAGGAACTGACCAGCAAGTTTTTTTGTGACGTCGAGTTTTTTTGCTACGTGATCGACTATCTGACCTTTGGTCATTGGTTTAGCAGCTGCCATAATTAACCTCATTGTAAATGTTAGTAATTCGAAATCAAAATTAAATATTTTTTAATATTAAACAAACAATTTCCCCAACTTTATTCAATATTTTTCTGTTTATTTTCATTTTACCGGCTTTCCGGCACTGTTTTTGGCTACTTATCTGGAATTCTCTCAACTTTATTTGTAGTTTTACGGTAATTCTTTAATTTCTGTTTTATTTCCATAACATTTTAATGACCCGACATTTTTTCCTTTTAGTCTTTTTAACATTAGCGACAGTCTCTTTTGCAGCTACATCAAAGGTTAATCCTGATAGCCTTAGAAGAGGATTAAACAGAGTTACTGATGTTGTTCAGAAAGATTCAGTTAATACGCGGCGCGACTCCCTGCGTTCATATAAAGATTCTACCGGTGTCTGGGTGCGTGACTCTGCCGGAGTTTGGAGAAGAGACACTTTATCCGTAGCTGATAGTATTGCGTTTAGAAAGCGCCTCACGGTAAAGGATACCGTAATACCCATATACCAGTCCCCGCTTTCTAAGGAGAACTATATCCTCAGTGGTGATGAACTTCGGAAGAATGATTACCGCTGCACATCAGATTATTTCAAATTATTTGAATTTGCTTACCTTGGCGAAACCGGTAATGCCGGCGCTCCTGATGAGTTGTACCTCTACGGTTATGGAACAGCTTATACAAATTATCTGCAAAATGGAATCCCATTAAACAGTACTCCCTATATATTATTTGACCTTAATTATGTTCAGTCTGAAACAGTCGACTCCGTTGAAATTGTCCCCTCCCCACGAGGTTTTCTTTACGGTACCCATAATAAACCGGTATCGGTCAATTTCATCTCAAAAGATTTTATCTCCAAAGCGCCATATACACGTATAAAATATTATCAGGGTGCATTTGGAGAATCTATGTTTGATGGAATATTCAATTCTAATATTTACAAAAAACTGCCTGTATTTTTTGATGTAACTAACAGAAAACTTGATCTTAGATTCACTAACTCCGATTTCAGTTCATGGCAGGTTACTACTCAGGTAAAGTACCTCCTTTCAGACAGCATTAATTTCATAGGAAATTATAGCTATAATAAAATATACAAAGGATTAGACGGTGGAGTAAATATTGATACTATTATTAGCCAGGGGCTTGACCTTAATACTTATTTATATAGTGAGTTAAGTGCACCTGTAAATCACAATATCACTGATATGGATGTAAACCAGCACAATTTCAATCTGCGTATGCTGGCTAAACCTCTTAAAGGTGCAAACACCGATTTAAGTATCTATTATAAATTCAACAGCCAGAGCTTAAATAATATCGGTGATGATATCAATAATTATGAGAAAACTAAGGACAAACTGTACGGCATTAATTTTAATCAGAAATATGGCGATAGCACTTATAATCTGAACCTTATAACGGGGTATGAGTATTCAAATCTTTATCTGAATCTGCCGCCTTCTTCAGCAGATAGCCCAAATGAGTATTATTATAACGAACATCTTTTCTCATTAGCCGGAATTGCCGGAATTAAAGTTGATGACAATATAAAAGCCGGGGTCTTTTTCAAGTACTCACGTATGGCTTTTCAATCATACTCTTTCGCAGATTTAATACAGGCCTCCAATGGGTTCGGACTCGATATTAATATTAAAGTAACTGATCCTCTTTCTTTTTATGCCGGTTATTCACTGCTGAAAGATTACTTTACTCCAAATTATTTCGGAAGAACTGAAATTTCGGTTACATGGTCAGCAATGGATCTGTTTATAAATATATCAGCATTTGCGGCCAACAACCCTTTATATGATATCTATGGTATAAATTATTATTATCCTCCTTCAATTCTGCTAATGGTGCCGGATTATTATCAGACTGAAAACACCACCAATATTAACGGATTAGCTCTCAATTTTAAATACAAAATAAAGTTTTTATCTATTGAAAATAATAGTTCATTTTACACCGGTGATCATACCGGTTCATTTGCTAGAGTTGCTGGGCTTCCCGGGATTCCGGAATATCATTCAAAATCAGGTGTGTTTATCAGTGATTCTTTATTCTCAAACAATCTTAACCTGAAGGGTGGTTTTTCTTTTACATATTATAGTAAAATAAAATACTTTACAAGCAACACCACATTTACCGAAACTCAACCTGCTTTTCTTCTTGACTTTACTCTTGCAGGAAGGATAAGAAAAACTGCAACTGTTTATTTTACATGGGAAAATTTATTAGGATTTCAATATTATCTGATCACTTATTACCCCAACCTCGGAAGAAATGTCAGGTTCGGAATTGCATGGGATCTTTTTAACTGATACTAAAGTGACAATCTCATTAAAAAATAAATTCCTGTTAATTACAGTAACTGCTGTTGTTATTGAACTGCTATTGGTACTATTTGATTTAATTAACAGCAACGGAAATATCCCCTTCTTTATCTTTATTTACTCCCAGGTATTTATTCTTTGCGGACTAGCTTTCCTTGTTATTAAATCTAAGCAGCCTAAAGATGATAAACCATTTCTCCCCCGAATCAGCATCCCTAAATTAATTATAATTGCGGGAATTATTTTCCGGATAACTCTCATTCCGGCAACACCTGCAACTTCACCTGATGTTTACAGGTATATTTGGGAAGGGAAAGTAGTCCTTAATGGATTTAACCCCTACCAGCAGGCGCCGGATGATCCCCGGCTTATATATCTTAAATCAGAAACATGGGAGAAAGTTGGCTTTAAGAGTATGCCGTCTATTTATCCCCCACTGGCGCAGACAGCATTTGTGCTTGGGTATCTAATATCAGGCGACGCACCAAATGTCTGGGGAATTAAACTTGTCTATCTTCTTTGTGAAATTTGTACGTTGATATTTTTACTTAAATTGCTTCGTCTGAAAAAAGTAAACCCGGGATATATTATATTGTATGCCTGGATGCCTGTTCCGGTTATGGAATATTTTATCAATGCGCATATAGACGTTGTTGGGATTACTTTCCTTATATTATTTTTGTATTATATGGAAAAAGGGAGGTTTAATCAGTCAGCTGTTTTTTTCGCTCTTTCTTTCTTATCTAAATTCTACCCGTTGATGCTTTTCCCGCTGCTGATTAAAAGAATTGGCATTAAAAAACTTATTCCATTCACACTTGTTTTCCTGACTGTTACTTTTATTTATTATCTTCCTTTCATTACAAAAGATTTTGCCATTAAGGATGCATTGTCAACTTACCTAAGCAGGTGGGAATTTAACGGTTCTATTTACAACATTATTAAAATGTTATCAGACGGACAGACAGCAAGAATCATCTGCGGTATTCTATTGCTGATAACCATAGGAAATATTTCGGTAAGACATAAGGATTTTATAAAAGGAAGTTTTGGTATACTATTGGCATTTATTGTTTTTGCATCAACAGTTTATCCCTGGTATCTGGGATGGATGGCTGCTGTTAATCCCCTTGTTAATTTCTATTCTGTATTCAGCCTTCTTTTTACAATTAACTTTTCCAACCTCACCCCTCTCGGCAAAGTCTGGCATGAGTACTGGTATGTGCTGGTTATCGAATATCTCCCCTTCATTATTTTGCTATATCTTGATCTTCAAAAAAGAATCTTTCCCCGGAAGGGTTAATCTTTCTTCTTTTTGAAAAGAAAAATAATAACTATAATAAGAACAGCTCCGGACAACATATATATCCAATAAGGAGTTTCCTTTATCTTATAAGGAATAAAAGTTACCGATATTGTTTTCCCGGCTCCTATTTCTGAAAGATTATAATTCCATACCAGTGTTCGCTTTTCAAGCTTCTGGGCATTGTGCTGAACCACTTCACCCGAGAAAGTATATTTATACTGTATCTTAAAATTTGTACCGTCAATACCGAATCCGGTAGCTATGGGTGGAATAAATTGCGAAAACACTTTCTGTCCTGAAGCTCCATCTTTGAAAGTAAAATGTGCATCTGAAAATGCTTTAACCTGGTTAAGCGAATCGATATTGGCAAAAGAGAATTCTATAAAAGAGTGAGTTGTGCTGTCGGTTGAATCCGAATATACTTTTACTTTTTCTATCTTTGTAAATGGTGAAGAAAACTCTTTTTTTATGGAATCCGGATTGAATATCCCTATCTTACCTAAAAGCTTAATACTTGTGGTATCAGGGGTTTTTAACCAATAATGTAATTTCATATTTCCCGAACCGTCCGGGAAAATATTAACGTCCTGGATATAATTAAGACAGCCAGACACAAAAAGAAGCACAAAAGGAAGAAGCAATAAATATTTTTTCACAATAATTTCAGTCTTTAGTATTATAAATAACAAATTGTCGTAATTAAATTTATAGAAAAAAAAGGATTTTTTCATTATGTTTGAGTTCCTTTAAAACAAAGAATTTGAACTATGCCGACATATGATTATAAATGTAAAAGTTGTGGTGATATTTTTGAGGTATTCCAATCAATGAGTGCTGAAAAGATAAAAGTTTGCCCTAAGTGCGGTGGAGCAGTAAAAAGGTTAATCGGTGCCGGTTCAACGCCTATTTTCAAAGGTTCCGGCTTTTATCAAACAGATTATAAGAATAAACCCCCGGAAAAGAAGAAATCCGGGTTAAAAACATCCCCTTCGGTCAAAAAGGAAACAGAAACTCCTAAAGTGTCAAAACCTGAGCCTAAAGCTGATTCTCCTAAAAAATCAGAATAGTAGGTCATTTTTCCATATTATCTTAATTATTTCTATTTTTATGAATCACAACTGCAGATTGTTTGATTGAATAAGTGGACGTCTATATTAATTGCATTTCTTATCTTTCTTAATTCGGCAGGATATATAGTACTGTTCTGGGAATTACAGCAGGAAACAAAAAGGGAAATGATTCAGAAAATCTCAGAGAATATTCCTGATAATGAGCTTACTTGTATAGCAATTAATAAAAAGGAAATATCGGTTTCTGAATTCAAGGAAAAGGATGAGCTTGAATATAGGGGTTCAATGTATGATATTGTTAAAAAGAGCGAAACTGATAGTTTTTATCTCTTTTATTCCCTGAATGATATCAAGGAAGCTAACTTAATAAAGAACTTTAAACAACATTTTGATGATAATAAAGAAAAAACCAACCAAAACAATTCAAGAATTATTGTTCCGTTAATTGCTCCGGCCGTTATCAAAAATGATGAAGCCATAAAACGTGTTGACATTATCTCCTCACTGATTAATCATTTCAACATTAATTACAAATCTATCTGGTTAGATAAATTTACTCCTCCTCCCCGGTCATAAATATTCCCCCATTATTTTAACCTCTTCTTGTTTGAATTATCAAGAGAGAATAATCATGACTTCTTCAAAAAGAAGAATCGACATTTATTCATTTAACTAATAAATACGCATATGAAAAAATTAATCGCAATAATATTATTACTCGCAGCAGTTTGTATTACAAATGCACAAGTTTCAAAAGATACACTGAATTTCAAATACCCTTCTGAAATTCAGATAACCGCCCCAAGAATGAATGCCCCTCTTAATGAGGTCCCTTTTGCAACAAGTGTTGTCGGACCTAACACATTAAACGAACAGCCAAAAACAATATCGCTGGATGAAGCGCTAAAACTTGTTCCAGGGGTAAAAATTGATAACCAATCCGATGCTGAAAGAATTCACGTCTCTATTCGTGGTCAGGGGATCCTAACTGAAAGAGGTACACGTGGTATAAATTTACTGGTTGACGGTATTCCAATGAACGATCCGACCGGTTTTGTACCTGATTTTTTTAACATCGATTTTAATAATGTTGCAAAGATTGAAGTGCTCAGAGGTTCTGCTGCTGCATTGTTTGGCGGCTCCGCTTCAGGCGGTATTATCAGCATTACTACACCGAATGCCCCTAATGTTCCTTTCTTCGGCGAAGTATTCGGTACGGGTGGCACCAATGGTTTCTGGAAAGCTGCCGGAAAATTTGGCGGACAATCAGATAACACAAATTATTTGGTTAACTTTTCCCGCACGATGGGAGATGGCTACAGACAGCATGAACA
>Ga0182027_10014088_pt1 | contig 11092 bp, 8 predicted proteins | sample 712E1DmetaG_FD_121300 | JGI IMG/M metagenome (GOLD analysis project Ga0182027, IMG submission 121300) | Permafrost microbial communities from Stordalen Mire, Sweden - 712E1D metaG (Illumina Assembly) | ecosystem: Environmental > Terrestrial > Soil > Wetlands > Permafrost | place: Sweden...
AACCTCCCGTAAGAATTTGAACAACCAAGTAACCAAGCAACAAAGTTATAAACAGGATTTCTTCGTTACTTTGTTCCTTTGTTGTTCAAATGATTTGGTGTGCAACTCCACAACGCGCTCAACGGGTCAGGACAAATTCCTTGAATGAGTCGTCAGGCATGAACGAAATGCGCCAGCCAATGGAAAAGGTGTGTCCAAGTCCAAACGACGCCGCGCGTTGAAACCCACGCCTGCCATGAACAAAGAACGATGAGCGCCACGGATTGAATCAGCCCCGTCCATCGCTTTTGTCGCAACAGATTCACGAAAAGCACAATTGCACACGGCCAAAGAACCAATCCCACATGGCAAAGAAAGCCGCAGATGAAGAATCTAAATTTACCGGACAGACTGTCCCAAGGCATCCATGACAGGGGAATAAAATTCCAGACCGGCCCGGTGACCAGCACGATGATGATCAACAACGCGAGGCCGTTTGAAACCTTTACTGCCAGTGAGTTGGGCATCTTGTCGTCATTGGCGCGATTGGAGTCATACCAGACTTTTTCCACGGACGCGCGCCGGGTGGTCATCTTGGAAGGGGATAAAGCCGTGCGGGCGCAGACCGCCAGCATTTGCAAACCCGACATGGTGCGAAACCGGCGTCCCGACGTGAGCACATAATGCCACAGCACCACAAACCGGCCTTCTCGTTTCAATGCCAGGGCGAACGAATTTTCTTCCGACCAGTAAAGATGTTCGTCGAATCCGCCGGTGGCGAGAAAGGCTTCGCGGGTGGAATACATGAATGCACCGCCGGTGAACCCGATGAGCTTCGCTCCCACCAGAGCCAGAATGGCTATGAACCGGACGTAAAGCGGCACCACCTCGCCTCTGCCGATCCACACTGGAGCGCCGCCACCCACAGCTCCCTTGTCCATGTATCGCAACGCTTCGGCCACGGCGCGCGGATTTACGGTTGTGTCTGCATCTACAAAGAATAATCGCTCACCTTTCGCTGCGCGTGCGCCTGAATTGCGAGTGGCGGCGATTTGTCGGTGATTAACGGGCACCACGGTTGCGTTGTGCTGGCGGGCGACTTCCGCCGTGGCGTCGGTGGAGGCGTCGTCCACCACGATGATTTCATAAGGCTGACCCGTGGCGCGGGCGGCGTCATGGATTGCCTGCAACGTCCGGGGAAGGCACGATTCCTCATTGTGCGCCGGAACGATGAAGGAAATCATGTTGCCGTTAGGATAATCTCTAGCCGGCTTGACGGCAATTCCGCAACGCATCAACGGGTCAGCACAAATTCTTTGAATGATTTGTCAGGCATGCGAGGGACGTGAGTGAAGGATGGCGAGGGCTAAACGACGTTTCGAATACTTACAATATTACGAACACATAGCATATTGCTGTGTTTCCGTTTATGATAAATCAGTGGATGCTTTTGATTTTTGAGATACAACTTTGAATCCTTGATGTGCTTATAAGACCGCGCATCGTTTGAACAGAATAAGTGGCAGCCGGATACACGAAATATGGCAATAATGTGTTGATCATCACACGTCCCTTTTGCAAGTGAAGCCACAATTTTCTGATCTTGATCAACAAGCCTACAATTGACTTCCCTTGTTTTCCCTTTGTTATTCAATTCAATAAATATTTTCTGGTATCGTGGGGCATTTGCGAGCTCTTGTTTGTACTTTGTCCCGCCATACACCACAAATCCTGCGCCTTTTGTTATCCAGTTAAGGACAGGGGCAAATTCATAATGGTCTTTTGAACTGGGGTTAAAAACCGAGCAAAAGACATTTGCATCTATCACCATGCACATATCAAAGGTCGAGCAGATCGATTTGCTCTTTGAGGAAAAAATCTCGGAACGTGACTGGTTGTTCCCTGGAATACTCTCCGTTTGGAAGAATTGGAATAGCGCTAACCCGGTTTCCCTCGCCTGATCGTTCAAAGAAAAGAATCTGAGCGGCGGTTTGGCAATCCTTGTTGGCTTTGAAATTCATTCTGAAACGGTCGACAGTGAAATCGCTATGTGTTTCGATAAGGAAGCGTTTGCCATCATTCTTGGCGACTTCAAAAATGAGATCGCCAAGAGCTGCTTGCGCTTTCGGATGCAAATGAACCTCTGGCTGCTGAATAGCAAACCAAGAACCTTTAGGTCGCACGAGAATTTCGACTAGCAGTGGCAAGACTTGGGAGACTCCATAGCCAACGCTGTTAATGCGCAGAGCCTTACTTGTAAGTGTTACCATGACTTCGAAAGGTGATGCTGCTTCTTTACCTAGGTTGTGGGTGCCTACTTTCCGGAACAACCCACTTGCTTTACCAAAACTCTCAAGAGCCTTTTTAAAAGCCTGCGCCTGTTCTGTGGATGAAAGCCTCTTCCTCAAAATGTATGGCGTGTGCTCGCCTTCCGGGCTGAAATCTTTGCCGTAACCGTCATAGGTCCGACGAGGGCGAGTTCGAATCGGCGCGAGCCATGTTAGGTCGAACGGTTCGAATGGCATCTCTAAGAAATGTTCATCTTCCGAACCTTTTTTGCCGCTCGAAATGGCATGAACAAGCCTGAAGAGCGGCAGTAGTCCGATACGGCTAGGAATCTTCTGTGAAACCTCTTTAAACGTAATTTTAGAATCCTCCTTGCGACTTTCGACAAAACGGAAAATCTCCTCTATTCCTTTGTCCTCAAAGCTCTTTGGTATTTCTTCCATCGTAAATGAATGCCTGCCCCCCTGCGACTTGATGCTAACAAGCTTTTGGTTAGCGATATGCGTGAAAAAAGAACACAGCGGCAAGCCCTCGTGTTCTTTGAAAGATGCGACAAAACCTGCACGCCGAAGTTTCTTTGCACCTTTCACCTGACGCATTTGAATTACTCCAAAGCTGAACTCCGCAGCATTGGAAGCGTTCGCAGAAAGCATATCCCTGAATCCTCCGAACTCATGCTCTTCACTGTTAAACCGATTGGCGAACCAAAAATCCGGAGAGAAAATGACCCTTATCAAGGCGAGCAGCGATGTTTTACCTGCACTGTTCTCCCCCACGAGAAAATTGACGTCTTTCAGGGAAACAACTGTTCGCGAAAAACCACGAAAGTTGTTTAGATAGATGTGGGTGTTGAGAATCATTTTTGCATCTCCTTTGCCCAAGTGTCTTTCAATGTGATGGTGCGGTTCAATACGAGCTTGCCGTTTGCACTGTCCTTATCAAGCGTGAAATAGGCGAGGCGCTCAAATTGATAACGCAATTCCGGCTTGGCGTCCTTCAGGCTCGGCTCGCATTTGGCCGCCACCACTTCCAGCGAGTGCGGATTAAGATGCTTTTTGAAATCACCTTCAGAGTCGGGCTCGGACACGGTGAAAAGCCGGTCGTATAATCGCACTTCGGCGTCAATCGCGTGCGCGGCGCTCACCCAATGAATCGTGCCTTTCACCTTGCGATTTGCCGTCGTGCCACCGGTCTTGCTGTCGAGGTCTGCGGTGCAGCGCAGTTCCATAATCTTTCCGCTGGCGTCTTTCACCACTTCGTCGCATTTGATGATGTAGGCGTATTTGAGCCGGACTTCGCCACCGGGTTTGAGTCGGAAGAATTTCGGTGGCGGCACTTCCTTGAAATCGTCCTGTTCGATGAACAGCGTGCGGCTGAACGGAATCTTGCGCGTGCCAATACTTTCATCTGGGTTGGTAGGGCGCATCACTCCCTGCGCGCCGTCGGCGGGCAGAGGACTGCCCGCCCTACCAGCTTCGGGATTGTTGATGGCGTCCAGTTCTTCGGTTTTACCTTCGGGATAATTCGTGAGTACAACCTTGATGGGGCGCAACACGGCGAGTCGGCGCAGGGCGCGTTTGTTCAAATCTTCGCGAATGGCGTGTTCGAGCACGGCCACGTCGGTGATGCCGTTGTACTTGGTGATGCCGATGTTGTAGGCGAAGTTGCGCAAGGCTTCGGGCGTGACGCCGCGTCGGCGGATGCCGCAAATAGTTGGCATGCGTGGGTCGTCCCAGCCAGTGACGAGTTTTTCGTCCACGAGCTGCATCAGTTTGCGTTTGCTCATGACGGTATAGCCCAGACTGAGCCGGGCGAATTCGTATTGCTTGGGCAGAGGACGCGGCAGGTTGAGGTGGGTCAAGATCCAATCGTATAGCGGGCGGTGCACCTCGAACTCCAGTGTGCAGATGCTGTGCGTGATGCCTTCGATGTAATCGCTCAAGCAATGCGCGAAATCGTACATGGGATAAACGCACCATTTGCCGCCGGTGTGATGATGGTCGGCGTGGCGGATACGGTAGAGCAGGGGATCGCGCATCCAAACATTCGGTGCGGTGACATCAATCTTCGCGCGGAGCGAACGTTTGCCGTCAGGAAACTCGCCGTTCTTCATGCGGGTGAACAGGTCGAGGTTTTCAGCGATGGAGCGATTGCGGAATGGGCTTTCCTTGGCGTTGCGGCGGTATTCGTCGGTTTCGTCCGGCGTCAGGTCGCAAACGTAGGCGTTGCCTTTTTTGACGAGAGCGACGGCGTATTCGTAAAGCTGGTCGAAATAATCGGAAGCGTAAAATACTTCGAGGGTAGGGCGCGTCACTCCGTGCGCGCCGTCGGCGGGCAAGGGACTGCCCGCCCTACCGACAACAGCAGGAAGATAAAAATCCGGCTTGCCGTTGCTGGTGATGGTTTCGGACGTTTTGCCCTTTGGTTTCAGGCCTAGATTTTTGTCGGCCCAACCGGAGGTGATCCAGTTCACGTCTTCGATGATGGAATCCACATACTCGACGTCTTCCTTGGTCGGATTGGTATCGTCCATGCGGAGGTTGCAAATGCCGCCGAACTCGCGCGCGATGCCGAAGTTCAGGCAGATGCTTTTGGCGTGGCCGATGTGCAGATAGCCGTTTGGCTCCGGCGGAAAGCGCGTGTGAATTTGCGGATATTTCTTTTCGGCGACGTGTTTGGCGACGATGTCGCGGATGAAATCGGAGGGCGCAGGCTCGCCTTGTTTTGGGCTGGTGCTCATTTTTCAGTGCGCGCTTCAGCCTTTGAGGTTTTGATTTTTTGCGCGTGACTCCACCGCGAGTTTTTTTTTGAATTTCAACAACGCCGCCTGAAGTTTTGAATCCGCGACCGCGAGAATTTGCACCGCCAGCAATCCGGCATTTTTAGCCGCGCCGATGCCGACCGTGGCCACCGGCACGCCCGGCGGCATTTGAACGATGGAAAGCAGAGAGTCCAATCCTTTCAACGATTTGCTTTCAATGGGCACGCCGATGACGGGCAACGTCGTGAATGCCGCTGTCACGCCCGGCAAATGCGCCGCGCCGCCTGCGCCTGCGATGATGACGCGCAAGCCGCGTTCGCGCGCTTTGCCGGCGTATTGCTCCAAATCGCGCGGTGTGCGATGCGCTGAGATAACCTTGGCTTCATAGACGATCCCAAATTTTGCGCACACGTCAGCGGCAGATTTCATGGTGGGCCAGTCCGAATCGCTGCCCATCAAAATGCCGACCAGCGGTTTGCCGGATTTGCTTGCTTTCATTTGTCGGGAGTTTAACCAACCAGGGATTGAAAGTCATCATTTCAAAATGGACATGAATTGAGTCGTGCAAACCCGCGAAATTCGTGTCACACTTGTGCACAATCAACAATGACGACGGCGAATAAAATCACGATTTTGCGGATCCTGCTGATCCCGTTTTTTGTCGTCGAACTGATTTATTACATTGAAACCGGCAACGAAATTCACCACTTGGTGGCGGTCCTTTTGTTTGCGGTCACGGCAATTCTGGATGGTGTGGACGGTTACATCGCGCGCCATTACAACCAAAGAAGCGAGCTTGGCGCCATCCTCGACCCGCTTGCGGACAAATTGCTGCTCATGTCGGGCATCATCACGTTAAGCTTCAATCATGGGCCGTATCTTGCCCAGATTCCGTTGTGGTTCACGGGTACCATCATCGGGCGCGATTTGCTGGTGCTCATCGGCATTGTCGTTGTTCGATTCACCGTCGGCAAAGTCATGGTGCGCCCACGCTTCATCGGCAAAATCGCGACGGTGCTGCAGATGACCGTCGTGATTTGGATTTTGATGAAATGGGGTGAAGGCCGGGGCACGCACTGGCTTGATGTCTGGATGATTGGCGCGGCGGTATGCACGGGGGTGTCGGGACTGCTTTACGTTTGGGATGGCGTGAAACAACTCGGCTCGTATCCGGCGAGTCTGGCAAGCGAGCCACAGGATGAACACCCGGCTTCGCCAAAAGGCTACGCCGAGGCGAGCAGATAAACACGGGTGAATGTTTTTCGGAAAAGTGCGCAAGAGAACTCCCTGTTTGACAGACGCAATATTACGATGGAGAATCCAACTGCAATAAGGATGAATCAACCCGGCAACCGAAAATAATTATGGCAATTCCAGTTGGCTCGAAGGCTCCTGATTTCAGTCTCAAATCCAAACAAGTGCGCGGCTTGGTGGATGTAAAACTCAGCGACAACTTCGGCAAAAAGAACACCGTTCTGCTGTTTTGTCCCTTTGCATTCACCAGCGTTTGCACGATGGAAATGCGCGATACCACGGCCGGCCTCAATGCGTATCACGGCCTGGACGCCGAAGTCATTGGCGTGAGCGTGGACAGTCCGTTTGCGCAAGAGGCATGGGCGGAAAAGGAAGGAATCAGCGTTACGCTTGCCAGCGATTTGAACAAGGAAGTCATCAAAAAATATGACGTTATGTCCCGGATGCTCGCGGGCGTGGGCGACACGGCGTCGCGCGCGGCGTTCGTCATTGATAAAGCTGGCGTTGTTCAATACAGCGAACAAACGCCGACACCGAAGGATTTGCCGAACTTCAAGGCTATCAAAGCGACGTTGGAGAAGTTGAAGTAGATTTCAAACCAAACCTAGCCGTCCAGGTCACTCGTTTTTGTAGCGGCGGTCTATAACCGCCGGCATTGAAGTCACCTGCACTCACAGAGTGCCGCTACAATTTTGGCGGGACCGACGTGGAAGCAATCCACTCGCTGAATGGATGCAGGCTTCCGCATTGCGGGCAGGACGTTGCGGCGTATTGAACTCCGCAGTTGGGGCAGACGCCCTGCGTTTGGAACGTGTCAAAAGGCTTCCGGCATTTGCCGCACGCCCAAAATGCCCCCTGCGGCGGCGCTGCTTTGCAGTCCGGGCAGGCAAAGCCGTCGCGTCGCGGTATTTTGTCGATACGGGCCAAGGCTCGCGCCTGCATCAAGCCACTCCAGCAATTCATCAAAATGAAGATGCAAATAAAGCCCAACCAGATCGACTGTTCCCAAAACGCAAATGCGATCAGGCCGACTGCACCGGTGACACCGATGCCGCTTGCGATCATCAAACTCCGTGCCCGGCCGAGCACAAACCACAGCAACGAGCGCAGAATTTGTCCGCCATCGAGCGGAAAAATTGGCAGCATATTGAAAACGAACAAAACGGTGTTGATATACCAAAGCGTCAGGACAAAAAGGTAGGCATTCGGCATTGCTTCATGCCAGCCGGCTGAATATCCCAGCCACCAGATGATTGAAAACACGGGAAAGAGCGCCACATTTACCAGCGGCCCCGCGGCGATGCTCCAGAGTTGCGCGCCGGGACGCTGCGGCGGGGACACATACGCCACGCCGCCGAGTGGCCAAAGGACAATGTCACTGGTTTTTCCGCCCACCTGCCGGCAAGCCAGTTGATGGCCGAATTCGTGCATCAACACAATCGTGAACAGCGAAAGGCATTCCAGCACGCTCCAGACCGGGGAAGAATAGCCTTTTGCCTGGCTGACGAAATAAATGACGGCAAAAAACCACGCCCAGTGCAAATAGACGGTGATGCCGAAAAGTCGGAAGAGTCGGATGGAACCCCTGCGTGTTGGCATTGTTACCGAAGGATACAAAAATAGTCCTCACTGAACAAGTTTTAGCGCGCATTTTCAAATCTGTCATCTTACGCCCGCTTGACACATCCGTGCGCAGCCGTCATTTTCACGAAGGCTGAAATTGCATGAGCACACCGCATAATTTATTCGGCACACTGCAAAAATTTGACCTTGGTGGCGGCAAGCAAGGGCAGATTTACTCGTTGCCCGTGTTGGAAAGGGCCGGCATCGGGCCGATCTCCAAATTGCCGGTCTCCATACGCCTCGTGCTCGAATCGGTGTTGCGGAACTGTGACGGCAAAAAAGTGACCGAACAAAACGTCCGCGCGCTGGCGAACTGGAAGCCGGCCGAAACCCGCACGGAAGAAATTCCGTTCATCGTCGCGCGCATCGTGCTGCAGGATTTCACCGGTGTGCCGTTGCTGGTGGATTTGGCGGCGATGCGTTCAATCGTGCAGCGGCTGGGCAAAAACCCGAAAATCATCGAGCCGCTCGTGCCGGTGGACCTTGTGGTTGACCATTCGGTGCAGGTGGATGTGAATGGCACCGCTGACGCGTTCCAACGCAATCTCGAGATTGAATTCCAACGCAATCGCGAACGCTACCAATTCTTAAAATGGGGCATGCAGGCGTTTGACACGTTTAAGGTCGTTCCACCCGGCATCGGCATCGTGCATCAGGTCAATCTGGAATACCTCGCCAAAGGCGTGCTTTCAATAAAATCGGAAATCGGAAATCGGAAATCGGAAATTTATTTTCCAGATACGCTTGTGGGCACGGATTCGCACACGACAATGATCAATGGCCTCGGCATCGTGGGCTGGGGTGTTGGAGGCATCGAAGCCGAAGCCGGAATGCTCGGTCAACCGGTTTATTTCCTCACGCCGGACGTCGTCGGCGTGCACCTGACCGGCTCGTTGCGCGAGGGTGTTACCGCCACCGACCTCGCACTCACCGTCACGGAAATGCTCCGCAAGGCGAAGGTGGTCGGTAAATTCGTTGAATTTTTCGGGCCGGGCGCGGCGGCATTGCCGGTGGTGGACCGCGCAACCATTGCCAACATGGCGCCTGAATACGGCGCGACGATGGGCTTTTTCCCGGTTGACGAAGAATGTGTGAATTACCTGCGAGCCACTGGCCGCAGCGACGAGCATTGCAAGCTTTACGAAAATTATTACCGCGCGCAGGGCTTGTTCGGGATTCCGAAGAAAGGTGACATCACGTATTCACAGGAGTTGGAACTGGATCTCGGCGCTGTTGTGCCGAGTGTCGCCGGCCCGAAACGTCCGCAGGACAGGATCGAATTGCCGAAGCTGAAGGAGAATTTCACCGCGGCGTTCAGTAAACCCGTGGCGGGAAACGGCTTTGGCAAACCGCCCGGGGATTTGGCAAAAATATTTTCTGTTTCCGCCAATGGCAATTCTGCGATGGGTGGCGGCAGTCAGGAACCGGTTTCATTGCAGGCCGCAAAATCGCAAAACACGAATCCGTTGACAGAACTCGAAATGGCGGGTGATCGTCCGACGCCCGATTTGGTCGCAACTCCTGTGCGGACGGGGGAAGGCGAAATTCGCAACGGCTCGGTTTTGATTGCCGCCATCACAAGTTGTACAAACACGTCCAATCCCAGCGTCATGCTCGCCGCCGGCTTGCTTGCAAAAAAAGCGGTCGAACGCGGACTCAGTGTGAATCCACTCGTGAAGGCGTCACTTGCGCCCGGTTCACGCGTCGTCACCGATTATTTGAACAAGACCGGTTTGCAACCGTATCTCGACAAACTCGGTTTTAATCTCGTCGGTTATGGTTGCACGACGTGCATTGGTAATTCCGGTCCACTCGCCGCGCCGATTGAGGATGCGATTCGCAAACACAATTTGGTGGCCGCTTCGGTATCGTCTGGAAACCGCAACTTTGAGGCGCGCATTCACCAGAGCATCAAGGCTAATTTCCTCATGTCGCCGCCACTGGTCGTCGCGTTCGCGCTCGCTGGCCGCGTTGACATTGATCTCACTCACGAGCCGCTCGGCACCAGCAAGGACGGCAAGCCGGTTTTGCTGAAAGACATCTGGCCCAGCCTGCGGGAAATCCGCGACCTCATGCAGACGGCGTTGCAGCCCGAAATTTTCAGAAAGCTTTACAAGGATTTCGCCGCGCAGAATCCAAAGTGGAACGAAATCCAGTCGAGCGCCGGCAACGTGTATGAATGGGACTACAAATCCACTTATATCCAGGAACCGCCGTTCTTCGGGAACTTCTCAATGAAGCCCGGCGAAATCCGCGAAATCAAAGGCGCGCGGGCACTGGCCATTTTCGGTGACAGTGTTACGACCGACCACATTTCGCCCGCCGGTTCCATCAAGGAAACTTCACCAGCCGGAAAGTATCTCATCGAGCACGGCGTCGAACCGGCCGATTTTAACAGCTACGGCTCGCGCCGCGGCAACGATCGCGTAATGACGCGCGGCACCTTCGCCAATGTCCATATCAAAAATTTCATGGTGCCCGGCGTCGAGGGTGGAGTCACAATGTATCACGGCCCGATGAAAGGGGGGTATGCCTCCGGACTCGGAGAACACGGGAATGTTCAGAACTCACCCGGTCAACCATTTATCCAGGAAAAAAGTTACACACAGCCGATGAGCATACATGCCGCGGCTGTTGAGTATCAGGAGAGCGGAATTCCATTGATCGTCGTGGCCGGCCAGGAATACGGCGTGGGCAGTTCGCGCGATTGGGCGGCGAAAGGCACGGCGTTGCTCGGTGTGAAAGTTGTCATTGCGCAAAGCTTCGAGCGCATCCACCGCAGCAACCTCGTCGGTATGGGCGTGCTGCCGTTGCAATTCAAGGAAGGCGATTCGGCACTGACATTGAAGCTGAATGGGACTGAAACCTATGACGTTGCCGGCCTCGGCGCGAACCTTAAACCGCAGCAAGATCTCACGCTTAAAATCACGCGCAAAAACGGTAAAGTGGAAAAAGTGACGGTGCGTTGCCGCATTGATACGCCGGTTGAAATTGATTACTACCGGCACGGCGGCATTTTGCCTTTCATGTTGCGGCAGTTGGTGGCGAAAGTGTAACTAAACTTTCTCCGGCTTCACCACCGCCACCACCAGCGCGTCCGGTTTGAGATATTTCTGCGCGGCGACTTTGATTTGTTCCAACGTCACAGCTTCGTATTTTGCGTCATCCAGTTCCGTGCGCTGGTAGCCG
>Ga0182027_10014089_pt1 | contig 11092 bp, 9 predicted proteins | sample 712E1DmetaG_FD_121300 | JGI IMG/M metagenome (GOLD analysis project Ga0182027, IMG submission 121300) | Permafrost microbial communities from Stordalen Mire, Sweden - 712E1D metaG (Illumina Assembly) | ecosystem: Environmental > Terrestrial > Soil > Wetlands > Permafrost | place: Sweden...
CCTTGTTTAATGATGAGTCCTACCACCGTATCACAATTTTTAAAGTCTAATTTGTTTGAATTTGATTTTGTAATTTTTGATGAAGCTAGTCAATTGCCGACTGAAGATGCTATAGGTGCTATTATTAGAGCTAAAAAGATTGTAGTAGCTGGAGATAATAAACAACTTCCGCCGACAAGTTTCTTTCAATCGGCGGCTAATTCTCTTGAAGAAGAATATAGTGAAGAATATATAGCAGACGACTTAGGTAATATTTTAGATGAATGTGCAACTTCAGGAATAAGTTCTTGCATGTTAAATTGGCATTACAGAAGTCGCCATGAATCATTAATCGCATTTTCTAACAAGTATCTATATAACAATGAATTATATACATTCCCTTCTGCAAAAAACGAATTAGGTTTAAAGTTCAACCTTTTGGAAATACCCGATGGTGAAAATATAGGCGGATATAATCCAGCAGAAGCAAAGGAAGTTGCCAAAGCTATTTTTAAACACTTTAAAGAAACTCCCGAACGTTCTTTAGGTGTAGCAACTTTCAATATGAAACAAAGATTTGCAATTGAAGATGAATTGGAAGAATTACGAAAAAATGACCAAACCATTGAAGCATTTTTCACTCAAGACAGGGAAGAGCCTTTTTTCATAAAAAATTTGGAATCGGTTCAAGGTGATGAAAGAGATATTATCTTTATTAGTGTCGGGTTTTCTAAAAAACAAAACGGAAGACTTTCAATGAATTTTGGTCCATTAAACCAAGATGGAGGCGAAAGACGATTAAATGTTTTAGTTACAAGGGCAAAAATGGGCATAGAAATATTTAGCACTATAAGAGGTGCTGATTTTGATTTATCAGCAACACAATCTCAAGGCGTTCATTTACTAAAAAAATATTTAGACTATGCCGAAAAAGGTGCTACTGTTTTGGAACAAGATATATGTGAAAATAATGATGCAGATTTTGATTCTCCGTTTGAAGAATCTGTTTATAATATGCTGACAAGAAAAGGATTTATAGTTAAAAAGCAAGTAGGATGTTCAGGTTATAGAATAGACTTAGCGGTTGTTGATAAAAATAATCTTGGAGAATTTATATTAGGCATAGAGTGCGACGGTGCAACTTATCATTCCAGTAAAACAGCTAGGGATAGAGATAGATTAAGACAACAAGTTTTAGAAAACCTTGGCTGGGATATTTATAGAATTTGGTCTGTAGATTGGTTTAATAATCCAGTAAAGGAAGCCGAAAAACTTATTGAAGCAGTTAAAAAAGCAGAAAATGGCTTGTTCAAAAAAAAAATCTTATTAGAGGAATCTTCTAATATACAAATAAAATTTCAAAGCAAACAAATATCCATTCTCGAATGTGAAAGCATTAATGTTATTCCGTATACTTTGGCAACAAGGGAAGATACGAGAATAACTTTAGACAGTTGGGATGATTTTAAAGAACATTTTTACTCAGTTAATCCTTGGCATATAACAAAATTACTGCGGGATATTGTAAATATTGAATTCCCAATTCATCGGGATGAGCTATTTAAAAGGGTGTCTGTTCTTGTTGGCTTTAAATCCATTGGGAATAAAATTACGAAAAGATGTAAAATAGCCGAAAGCTTAAGTACAACATTTGAAAAAACACACTTCATAGTAAAAGATGACTTCTTTTATAGTGTCAAGGAGAAGGAAATTATAGTAAGAAATAGGAATGATGTTAATTTATCAAAAAATATTTCATATATTCCACCTGAAGAACTAGAAAAAGCAGTACAAATTATATTAAAACAAAATTTTGGTTTACCAGTTGAAATCCTAGCGAATAAGGTTCTAAACCTATTTGGATTTACAAGAAATACTGATAAAAGCAAAGAAGAAATGATTGAACGATTAAAGACATTGCTAGATAAGGGCATTATAAAAAAACGAGATGAAAATATAGTTTTATAAACTCAATAATTATATTACAAGTTTATTTTTTATACTCTTTCAATCCCACCAAAAATTTATACACAAATTCAAGCTCATTTTTTGTGTAGGCTTCGAGTGATGATGTTATTATTTCCAGTAATTCTTCACGTGTTTTGATATGCCCAAAATCAAATAATTCTTTGACATCTACGCCTAGAGCTTTGGCAATTTTCTCAATATTTTCTTCTTTTGGTAATTGATTTCCGTTTTCCAATTTACTCAAATTTGACGGCTCCATTTCTATCATTTCAGCAAGTTTAATTTGCTTAATGTCCTGCCGTTCTCTGATTTCTTTGATTCTTTGTCCTAATCTTATGCTTAATTTTGTCATGATAATACCTCTTTATTAAGCATATATGTTTAGGGACAATAACAAAACATTATAACGGCATAATTTTACTTGACAAAATTGTTATATCATGACATGAATTAATTATAAATTGTTCTAACGGACAATCTTTGAGATGGGAAATTATCAGAAAGGAACAACATGAAAAAGATTATTGTATGTTTATGTGTGATTACTGTTCTTTGGGGGAATGGGTTTAAAGCTTATGCGAGCAAAGCTAATGATTGTGTGTATGTGTCAAAGAAAGCTGGGGTTATTAAATCCATTAATTTAACCAACCATTTTATATTTGTAGACGGCTACTCATGGTCTCAGCTCCCTTATGAAACTAAACAGACGCTGGTATATTGTTTCGCTCAATATATGGAAGAGAAAGCCAAAGACAAGGGTGGGTTTGTAGATATAAAAGATTACAACTCAGGAGAAAAATACGCTATAGGCGGTGCTTTCGGCTCAAAAGTCTATAAATAATTTAGTAGGTATAAAATATGAAAATATTATTTCTAATTCTTAAAATATGGTTTATAGGCTTAATTATTATTTTGCCTATAGCGTTGAGCATGTGTAAATCAGCCAAAATCGGCGATGCAGGGAATAGGCTTATTGATTCAGAAAAATAAAAAGATTGTAGCTGAAACAACAGGATAAAAAATAGGGATTAAGAATGTGCAGTATTGAAAAATTAGCAAAAAAAGAATTAAATAAACATAATTATCTGATTGAAAATAATGAGACTTATACCGCTATATATTTTTCAAGTAACGGCTTGTTTAATGATGTTGAGACATTTGAAAGAAATATTGTTGAAAAAAACAAATTCGAGTTTTACAAAACAAAAATTGATAAAGCTACAAAACATATTTATATAAGAGATATTAACCGTAAGTGGTATTCAAACGGAATAAACAAAGAATTGGATTCTGTTGAAAAAGTAGTAGAATTTTTAAAGGAAGAAACCAAAGGAACTAAGATTATTACATTAGGTTCTTCTATGGGTGGATATGGAGCTGTTTTATTCGGAATTTTACTCAATGCAGAATATATTTTTAACTTCAGTGGTAAGTGTGTTTTAGATGAATATTACAACAAATATTCTAGCATTGTTGGGCTGATAAAAAACTCCAATATCCCAATTTTTTACATGGTTCCATCATTAAGCCAGCGTGATGTAAAACAATTCTGTTTTGTAAAAGATTTCAATAATGTTCATGTTCTACTTTTAAAATCGGCTGTGCATGGAGTTCCTGTCGTAGGTGATACTTTAAAAAGTATTATTAATTCAGATTTGAAAACCTTAAACAAAATGTACAGCTACAAAAACAGAGATATAACCGAGGTTGCCTTTATATTAAAATATTTTGGAATACAAAGATTCTTCTTAAGAATGATAAAAAAGAATACAGCTTGTACACTCAACAAATACTTTATCCATGATAAAAATAAAAAGATTTTGGCACTAGGGATTTAAAAGGAAAGCAAATTGTTCTTGCAACTCCCTACGCAAAGCGATATGTAGCTCTTTTGGCTCTGCCTTACGGCAGGGGGCTTGCCTTTTGCTAGCATAAAACCATTTAAAACAGCGAAAAAACATAGTAAGAAGCCTTGTTAAATCTGTCGGAGGTCATTTAGTAACTAAAGGTTGTTTAAAGTGCCTTCAATCTCCGTTTAGGCTTGTTGGAATGCTTTATTTACAATACACTAAGAATGACAATAAAATCATTATAAATATTAATATAAAACGCATAGAAGCCCTGTTAAATTTCCTCATGGTATGTTTCTACCTATTTTGGATTTAACCCGCCTTCCATTCGTTTAATTCCTTACACAGAGCGTTATTTATTATAGTTCTTAACGAGCTAGTAAAATATAAAATTTGTTTTTGATATAATGAACTTATTATCAAACAGGAGAAAGTATAAAATGCCTCGTGGTGGAGCAAGAACAGGAGCAGGAAGAAAGTCAAGGAAGCTTGATACAAGTAAAATTGCTGCTTATATACAAGATAGAGAGCTTTTAAATCAGCTTGCTATTGAACTTGATATTCCAGTTGTCGAGTTGTTGCATCAAATTATAATCCACAAAGATTTTAATAACCTAATTGAAAACTTAAAAACCTCTGAAAGTATAAAAGAGTGGTATAAGTCTTAAAAAGTTACTATTAGTAATTATAATCATCTTGTTCCTGATTATCTTTCCATTCCTGAACCGCATTTTCAACTACACCAGAATTCATATCAATTGAAAATTCCCAATCGCGACCCCTATCATCAGTATCGTTTGCATCACCGTTTTCGTCTATATCCGCAGAAAAATATAAATATCCCTCATTTGGAAAATAAATTTGTTCTACCGTTCCATTAGATATATCCGCATCCAAAGTGTAGCAACCACTATTTGTACACGCCTCTATAGATTCAGTTCCACTCATATATTCCTTTATTTCATCCCAATTATATTGGACATAATCATCATCAGACGTTGTTAAATCTTCTTCTGATTGATTGCTACTATTGTTGTTTGATGTATTCATAAAAAAACAAACGACTATAATAAATAAAAGAATCGGAATAAAATTTTCTACAAAGCTTGACACCTTTTCTTTAACTACTCCAAGTCCTATTTTAATTTTTTCAATTAAATTTGAATACAAAATTTAGCTCCTTTTTTAAATCCATTATATCAAAGATTTCGAATTCGCTACTATATTGATTATTACTGAATAAAGATACTCTATATTTTGTGACCAAATTGTGACTAAAATTAAAATAACTCTATTAAAATTGATACTAATTAGTTAAAGTACTTTTTTCTAAAACTATTGATTTTATTAAATCTATTAAACTTCATTATAATCAGTTAAAATTGATTAAAGTACCTTTTTCATACTTCTAAGCGGTAGGTCATTGGTTCGAATCCAATCCAGGGTATTTTTCTTTTAATAAGATATAACTGAACTTCAGCCACTTTATAAGACGGCTGATTTTTTGTTATATACTAGATTTTGTAGAAATACTGCAAATTTACTGCAAATCATAAAATATTTATTATATTTTGGCAAATGCCCAAAGGAGGCACAATGAGTATTGGGTATAGAAATAACAATGCAGACGAAAGACAAACGGGTTTTTGTGCATATTGCCATGGCGAATACGGGACATCTGAACATATTCCTTCAAAAGTATTTCTTGATAAACCTTATCCTGATGACTTACCTGTGATTTTTACCTGCAAAGATTGCAATGGTGGGTTTTCATCTGATGAAGAATACGTTGCTTGTTTGATAGAATGTGCTAAATGTAATACCTGTGATATTAATAAACTAGAAAGGGAGTCTATTAAAAAGACTCTTAGTCACTCACCCGCACTATTAGCAAGAATTTCTGAATCTTCAATAATCGATGATGGTAAACTTATGTTCAAGGCAGAAGATGAAAGAGTGCAAAATGTGTTAATAAAGCTAGCTCGTGGTCACCTTTTATATGAATTTAATGAGCAGATATTTGATGAAGAACCGATTATAAATTGGTGTGACTTTACCCAAGTGCCTGATGAAGAAAGATTACGTTTTGAATCGCTCATGGAATTAACAAAAATGCCCGAAGCAGGATGTCGTGCTTGTAGCAATGTAGGTATATTTAATGAGCAAATCCTTTGTTTGCCTTGGCTGGAGGTTCAAAAAAGTAGATATAGATATTTGGTTAACTACAATGGTGGTTATTTGGTCAGAATAGTAATAAACGAATACTTGGCCTGTGAGGTTTTTTATAAAGACTAATTAAGTCCCAAACTTCTTAATTTTAACTTCTTCAACTTCCATAATATCATCAAGCATAGCAACATATTGTTCATTAATTTCTGGCAGTAAGTGAGTGTAAAGGTCCATAGTCATATTGATTGAAGAGTGACCAAGCTGTGATTGAACATATTTCATAGGGACATTTTTTAAAAAAGATAAGGTTGCGTAAGTATGTCGCAAGTCGTGAAAACGTCTTTTATGCAGTCCAGCACGCTCCAATGCCGGATAATAATGTCGTTTACGCATGTTGTTTCCATCTTGATATTCCCCATTGTTATTAGGGAAAACAAGGTTGTGAGTGCACACAGGACAGGCTAATTTCCATTCTCTCAGCACTTTTGCTAATACTGGTGACATATCAATGCGTCTTGTTTTACCTGTTTTGGTTTCTCCTAAGCGACCATGAGTATAAGATTTACTTACAATAATTTTATTTGTTTTCCAGTTGATATCAGACCAGGTTAAGGCTGAAAGTTCCCCTTGTCGCATTCCTGTATAAATTGCAGTATAAGCAAGAGGGTAAAAATCAGGATAAACTTCTTTTGTCTTATTTAGAAATGACCTTACTTCTTCTTTATTAAGTGGGTCAATTTCGATTTTTGAAATTTCTTTCAATGACTTAATTCTGCTGGAAGGGTTGTGATTGATTATACCATCTTCCATCATCATATTGAAAATTGCACCCATGAGCTTTTTGAATTTATTTATGGTTGAATTTGCAAGGTCTGTTTTTGTTTTATCACTCAGGAATTGCTTAATCATAATAGAATTTATCTCTATCAATTTAAGGTGCCCAAAGTAAGGCAAAATATGATTTTTCAAATATCCTTGATAGTGATAGACAGTAGTGGGACGACATCTAGGTATAGCATGAAGTTCAAGATACAATTCGCTTGCTTTTTGAAAGGTCATCTTTTTATCCTGAAGTTGTCCCCCTTTGGTTATTTCCGTAAGGAGTTGAATTCTAAAGCTTTCAGCATCAACTTTTCTTTTGAAGCCGCCTTTAGTTTTGCGATTGCCAAAGGTATCTTTGTAATCGAATTCATAATATTTAGCTCTTTTGTTTGGTCTGACTGTTGCCATTTTTATTATCCTTTATTTTTATTTTAACGTGTAGTTGCCTCTTTGTAAGCGCATTTGCTAACTTTCACTAATGTGAATTGAGTTGGACGCCTAAGCACCGTACCAACGGTGCTCCGGTGCTCTCACGGTGCCGTGGCCAAATATTTTCTTTCTATAGTTTTTATTTCTTTAAAAGAAAAGGGGCACAAGGACTTATATTATTGCGCCCCGTTGATTTAAGGAATTCATTGAATTGTATTTGTTTTTATAAATTCTTTAAGTTGGTTTTCATCAAACAATACACGGGAGCCAAGTTTGACGTATTGTATTCGTTTTCTATGCACCCATCTGTAAAGCGTGCTTGTAGAAATACGTAAGTAACTAGCTGTTTCAGGGATGCTTAATAAATTATTCATCGCGCCCCCTATATGACTTCGCCAGCAGCTTTGCGGCTGTCAGCATCTTTTGTTATCATTGATATTATGTAATCCACCCCATCAACATCTTTAGGAATAACTAATGCCCGTCTGGTTTTTCCTAAAAAATCTACATTGTGATTACTCTTACAGTCATGTTTTTCTGCAGCGTGCTTAATTTCTTTTTCTTCTGGAATATACTCAAAAGGTTCACCTGTCCTTTTTAATACTTCACGGAACGAAGGCATCAAAGGTTTTAGGTAAATTGCAAGTCCGCCATCAAATAATTTGAAATCTTGCCCTATTACAGGTTTTTCTTGCCTAAATAATTCCGTTAGAATTTCCATAAATGTAAGAAAATGGTCTTTTGTTTCAATCACACCAGCATATTTCCCTAAGTAAGTTTTATAATTAGCAAATAATTGTTTTATTTCAGAATTCGCTTTAGTAATGTTTATTCCTGAAATTAGAAATAATAAGTTGACTCCTGTCCAAGCTACTGCAAGATTCTTAACGCTTCTAGTATCAATTTGCAAATCAGAGTTTTCAATCTCTGATATGTTTTTAGTTAATAACTTATTGATAATATCTGGAAAATTAAGATAAAACAGAATTTCTGGCAAAAGTAATCCAATTAAATCATTCCGTATCTCATTAAATGGAATCGCCTTTTTATAATCAAAATTGTTTTGCTTGAATTCTGTAAAAATCAAACGAGTCATTGTTTGTTCATTTTTAGGAATCATATCATTTGTGGCAAAATGAACAGTTCCATTAATAGCTTTTACGTCCTGCTGTTGCCCGTATCCTTTCATTATTTTTCTAGGTGTACGGTCATATATTGCTTTAATATTTTCCTGAAAACGTTTTCTTATATTAGTTTCAATTTCAGAAAACAATATCGGCGTCTTATTATAATATTCCATATTATGCATTAAATTGTTACTGGTATCATTGCCACCGCTAAGATAATCTGTACCATATCCATAAATCATTGCAGCGAGTTCTAAAATATTACTTTTCCCACTGCGGGCTTCACCATATCCGTAACTAATTGGATAAGCCTTGAGTTTCTTGTAAACAATATCTATAAAGGGGGACATTATGATATTACCTAATAGCATGAATGGGTCTATTCTACAATTATAAGCCTCTAATGTGTTCCTTATAAGGGCAGAAGTAAGAATATTTAAACGATTCGGCTCATCTGAATACATATCTTTGTACAAAATTGCAGTTTCATCTAAATATTTATACTTTTCATCCTTGCTTTCCAAGAGGTGATTATCTGGGAGCTCAGGTGCTTTCATTCCTCTGGTAGGTTCTAATGCAATCTCACAATCATTGTCTAATATAATTACACCTTGCTTCAATAAAGAATCCTTTTGGGCGCGTATAACTTTCTTGTTTTTAATATCAACACAGGCATTTTTATAAAGCCAGTAATCATCCTCGCCGATTTTTGCTATACCTGGATTTTCAAACACGTGCAAAGCTTGGGTACAGTCTCTATATTCTCTGAATAAAACTGCCTTAAGCTCATCAGAATTAAGACAAGAAAAATGAGTGCCGTTTGTGTTTAAGACGTCCATAATACTTTCAGGTTTTGTCAACGCATCTGGTGAGAATATAACAGATTTTGTGGGTTTTCCGTCAAGTATAGTATATAGTTCAAACTTATGAGCACTTTCAACATCAAACTTATTATTGCTACTAATAACATTTCTTGTAATTTTGAAAGTAAAATTTGTCTGTCGTTGCAAATTAATATACTTATTCCTATGGATAATTTTATAATACCCCAATTTTGTTGGATAAGCCCCAGATTGAAGTACAGACAATTCATGCTCTTTGCTTTCGTTTTCAAAAGACCTAGCTTTATCAAAATCATCGTCATGGCGAATATATTTACTAATAAGACTTTCAGGAATAATTTGTACTTTTGCAGGGACAATATGGGCTTCATATCCTGTTTCTTTGGCCAGATTATACCAGTCTGTAAAATCTTTAAAAGTTTTTTTGCCTTCATTTTCAATAAATGGCAGTTTCAATTCATGTACAGTCAAACCTAACTCAAGAGCAATTTTTCGGGTGCTTGCCCTGCCTGTTTGGTCTTTGTCCAAGCAAAGAATGATTTTCTTGAATTTTTTAACAAAATTAAAGTTTGCATTTAAGGCTCTTAAAGTATTTGGCTCACCGTTACTGGCAGTAACAATTGTATAATCTGACAGCTGGCCGGTTTCTTGAAGATATTGCCACAAGATATGTGCGTCTTTAAATCCAGCCATAATAAGTAGATTTTCATATTTTCCTGAATCATTAATTAGGCATAATGTTTTTCTCGCATCGTCAGCATAACCTTTTGACTTGTGGGAAAATTTAAAATTATTACTGTCTCTGAATTCATAACCTATAAGCCCCCCCTCAAGCGTGAACATAGGTAAAACAAACCAATCACCCTGATAAAGCCCTATTTGCATCCTGCTGATTACTTGCTCATTATAACCTTTTGATTTTAAAAGCTCCATTGAGTCTTTGTTGTTTATTAGTTCGTTATGCAAAGATTGTAATTTTTCATAACTTACCTCAAGCGTTGAGGTAGAAACTTTTGGTTCAGGTTCAAAGCTTTTAAGGTATTTTTTTACAAGTTCTTTGGTATGCTCTTTATTTGCAAAACATGTTATAAAGCCTTTTGCAATATTGATTTTTAGGTGGTCGTGGTCTTTGTCACCACCTTCATCGACGCAAGACTGGCATGAGTAAACCCATTCGCTATTCTTTATTAGCCTTGGTTCTCCAAAGACCTGTCTTACTCTTTCTTCTGTTAATTCTAACTCTAGTTTCTTAGCCATTGTTTTTCTCCTTTTATTCTTAATTACTAATACTTGTAAGCACTTACATTCTTACCTTAACGTTACTAGTAATTTATGTCAACACTGAAAAAATCCCTTTAAATAAGGGCTTTAGCCACATAAAATGATTTATGTAATAAACAACAATTTTTAAGTTATGATATTTTAAAACAAGAAATGCTTAAAAATTACAGGGAGAAAAAATGAAATTATTAAGTGCTAACAAACAACATTTTGATAGCACTTAATAAAACTTAATACTTCAGACTGCTAAAGCCTTTAATAGCTTTAAGTTCCTGTGTTTTGCTCTCTACAAATTCTTGTCCTTTGTTTGCTCAAATCTAACTTATTAGCGCATTCGTAACAAAATAGTGCACATTTACTGTGGATTAAAAATTCTTTATTACATGGTGCAGGGTGACATTTGTCTTTGTACTGGCACTTTCTTTCGTGAATTTCATTAACCCAACAATTATTATGCAGTGATATTAAATATTTCTGAAACTCAATGATATCAATAAAATTTCTTTTTTTTCCTTCTAATATTTCAATAATATTTTGGGTTAATTTTTTTGAGGTGCCTGGCTTAGAATTTATAGCAAAATCATCAACTAAGGCTTTGCTATATTTTTTTACCCAATCTGCTTTA
>Ga0182027_10014090_pt1 | contig 11092 bp, 11 predicted proteins | sample 712E1DmetaG_FD_121300 | JGI IMG/M metagenome (GOLD analysis project Ga0182027, IMG submission 121300) | Permafrost microbial communities from Stordalen Mire, Sweden - 712E1D metaG (Illumina Assembly) | ecosystem: Environmental > Terrestrial > Soil > Wetlands > Permafrost | place: Sweden...
ACGTTTCTCCCGTAAGCGTTGCTTCATCCACGAATAGATCTTTAGATTCCAGAATCCTGCAGTCCGCAGGAATAACATCCCCGGCATTCACCAAGATAATATCCCCAGGAACCAACTTCTCAATAAAAATCTCCAACGGTTTACCATCGAGAAACACTTGCGTCTTTACTTTTACGATTGAGAGCAGCTTCTCCACCGCGCCCGCAGCGCTTACCTCCTGCAAAAAACCCAAGAGTCCACTGACTAAAACAATCGCCAGAATAATCAAAGCATTCGTGCGATCATGCACAAAAAAAGATAACCCGATCGCGAACAAAAGAATGAGGGTGATCGGGCTTTTAAATTGAGTTAAAAAAAGCATCAAGACATTATTTTGCTTTTTAGGTTTTAAAAGATTATCCCCGTAACGCAAAATCCGCTGATTAGCATCCTCGCTTGTCAATCCCTCGATTCTTGTTTGAAGTCGCACAAGGAGCTCCTCCACGGGAATACTAAAGAAATCAGATTCAGGCTGGTTCATCTCCAACATTCTCCTTTGTCTACCTAGTAAACCGTTTAACTACCTATATAAATATAACCCTAAAATGAATCTTTCCTATCTATCAAATTAGAAGAAGTTAATAGCTTCTTATTCGGTTCAAAGAAAACTATTTTTTCTTACTCATAAAAGACATTTTAGAACTTTTTTTATCTGTAAGTGGCACACTACTTTTTATTGTGGGGAGCGGTTCATTTACAGCTCCAGCTTGTCTGAGTAATTGAACTATATCACTGTGGTTGCGTAATGCGGCTTTCGATAAGGCTGTTTCGCCAGTATCTGATTTTGCATTTATATCTACGCCTTTAGAAAGAAGTAGTTTTACTATCTCTTTATTGCCAACCTCTGCAGCAACCATCAAGGCTGTTTCACCGTTATTCATCTTGGCGTTTACATCTACGCCTTTAGAAAGAAGGGGCTCTAACATCTCTTTACGACCACAAAATACAGCAACTACCAAAGCTGTTTTACCGTTATTCGTCTTGGCGTTTACATCTACGCCTTTAGAAAGAAGTAGCTCTACGGCTTCTTTATTGCCAACCTCTACAGCAATCATCAAAGCTGTTTCACCTTTGGTATCTTTAGCGTTTATATCTGCGCCTTTAGAGAGAAGCAGTTCTACGGCTTCTTTATTGCCATAACGGAAGATAACCATTAAAGCTGTTTTACCCTCGCTATCTTTGGCGTTTACATCTACGCCTTTAGAAAGAAGTATTCCTACTATTTCTCTTTTACCATTAGTTGCAGCAGCCATCAAGGCTGTTTCACCGTTATTCGCCTTGGCGTTTACGTCTGCGCCCCTAGAAAGAAGTAGTTTTACTATTTCTTTGTTGTCATCAGAAGAAAATATTAAAGCTGTTTTACCATCGTTATTTTTGGCGTTTACATCTGCGCCTTTAGAGAGAAGTAGCTCCACGGCTTCTTTACGGCAATAAAATGCAGCGATCATCAAAGCTGTTTTACCCTCGCTATCCTTAGCATTTATATCTGCGCCTTTAGAGAGAAGTACATCTACGGCTTCTTTGTTACCAGCCCCTGCAGCAGTCATTAGAGCTGTTTCCCCCTTGGTATTTTTGACGTTTATATCTGCGCCTTTAGAGAGAAGCAGATCTACTATTTCTTTGTTACTATTGGCTGCGGCAAGCATCAAGGCTGTTTTACCTTGGCTATCCTTGGCGTTTACATTTGCGCCCTTAGAGAGAAACAGCTCTATGGATTCTTTATTGTTACTCTCTACGGCAAACATCAAGGCTGTTTTACCCTCACCCTCTTTAGCGCTTACATCCCCCATCGATTGTGAAATTTTCTTAATTTTGGGTTTCTTTATAGCACCGATTAATGGATTTTCTTTTACCTCAGCATACAATGATACATAGGATAAAATGGTAAATAATAACCCCAGAATTAAACTTACAATTCTAATCTTTTTATTCATATATCCCGTAAGACGCAAGAAACATGCCCACCAATATGATGAAATAAATTTATATGTTATTATACTCTTTTGATACCAGGCTTTCAATGGCTTTAGCTTAAAGGCCACTAACTTGAAGGAGAAGTATCATAAAAAACTGCTGGGAAACAGCACAAAGGAATTTATTAAGCGAACTAATGTCTTTTATAGGAAGAATGACGCAAGAAAATCTGAATAAACTAGGCTTATTAGAGATAGATTTAATGTCACCTTTTTGAAGAGACATATATCTTTAATATATTGGTAGGCAGAGAATTAACTAATGTCACCCTCTATAGAGGGTGACATATACTAAAAGGACCAACATTCTATTTCCCATTCTTCAACTTCTCAGGATGATGCCTTACAACTTCTGCTTCAACCATGTAGATCACATCCTCTGCGATATTTGTAGTATGATCGCATATACGTTCCAAAAAACGAGCTATTAACAGCAACTGGACAGCCCTTGGCGCAGTAGCTCCATTTTTAACCATATAATCTTCAATAAGCTCTTTTTGTATTTCATTTCTTAGTTGATCAGCCTCAGAATCAGATGATAAGACTTTCTTAGCCAAAAGAATATCTCCATTAACAAATGCATTTATAGACATCTTCACCATGTTTTGCGCTACAGCCGTTAACTTAGGTATGTCAACCAAGGGCTTTAAAAGAGGCTTGCCTACTATTTCAAGCGTACGCTGTGCTATGTCTACGGCAATATCCGCTATTCTTTCCAGCTCAGCGTTTATCTTCATTCCGGTGGTGATAAAACGTAAATCTTTAGCCATAGGCTGATGTCTGGCTATCAAATCCAAACACTTTTCATCAACAGTCAGCTCCAGTTCATCAATTACCTTATCATTATTGATAACTTCTTGGGCCATATTTTTGTCCCCGTTCTTGAGCGCCTCAACTGACTTATAGATAGCTTCTTCAGCAAATACCCCCATCTTTAATATATCGTTATTTAAATCTTTTAACTCTTCATCAAAATGTTTTCCCATGTTTCCCCCTATTTGCTATACCCTGATTAATTATCTAATGGCACATTCTTTATCAACTCACCAACCTTATAACTTATATCATCCCTTACTTTTCTAAAGAAATCAATATCCTTACCCTTAGGATCATCTATTTGCCACTCTATATGTTTACGCGCTGGAATAATTGGACAAACATCCTGACAACCCATAGTAATTACATAATCAAAATTACTAACTGCTAATTCGCTAAAGCTTTTAGAAATGTTATTAGATATATCAATGCCAACTTCGCGCATTGCCTCTATTGCCAGAGAATTAACCTTACCGGAAGGCCTTGATCCTGCGCTATATGCCTCCATAATCCCCTTGCCAAAGGCGCGGCTAAAACCTTCCGCTATCTGGGATCGACAAGAATTCTCAACACAAACAAAAAGAACCTTTTTCATCTACCCCTCCATTAGCCAAACCTACCGGTAATATAAGCCTCAGTCTTAGGATCCTTGGGCTTAGTGAATATATCTTGGGTCTTACCAAATTCTACCAGCTCTCCCAAGAGAAAAAATCCCGTATAATCAGAAACACGCGCTGCCTGTTGCATGTTGTGCGTAACAATCACAATGGAATAATCTTTCTTTAATTCCAAAATTAACTCTTCTATCTTTGCAGTTGATATCGGGTCCAAGCTGGCACACGGCTCATCAAACAGTATTACCTCTGTCTCTACGGCTAAGCACCGGGCAATACACAAACGTTGCTGTTGACCCCCGGATAATTTCAAAGCGCTATCGTTGAGCCTTCCTTTTACTTCATCCCAGATAACTGCCTTCTTCAAAGAATCTTCGACCTTCTGCTCAATAAAAGCTTTGTCTTTTATTCCGTTAACCTTTAAACCGTAGCTTATATTCTCAAATATAGTCTTAGGAAAAGGATTGGGCTTCTGAAAAACCATCCCCACTTTTCTTCTAATATCCACGGCATCAACCAAAGGATCATTTATATCCAAATCATCCAGTAAAATCTTACCCTTAAGCGTTGTATGCATAACTAATTCGTTCATCCGGTTAAACAGGCGTATAAAAGTTGATTTACCGCAACCCGAAGGCCCGATCATTGCCGTAACCTTGTTGGCGTAAATATCAAGGCTCACATTCTTTAGCGTCTGGTTTTTTCCGTAAAAGAAATCTACGTTTTTTGCCTGCATTTTTATTTTCTCATCCATGTAAACTCCTCTGTCTTTGACGCAAGAATATGGCAAATCCTGATATAAATAAAACTAACAACAAAAGTACCAAGCTGCACCCGTAAGCAATCGCTCTTTGCTGATCCGGATGCGCACCTTCAGTCATCAGCGCATAAATATGATATGGTAAAGCCATAACTTCAGAAAATATGGATTTAGGGTAGCCACGCGTATAAAAAGCTGCAGCGGTAAATAAAATCGGCGCTGTTTCTCCGGCCACCCTGCCGATACTTAAAATCACTCCGGTAAGGATCCCAGGTAAAGCTGTGGGCAAAACAATATTCTTGATTGTTTCCCATTTCGTTGCACCTAAAGACAGCGAAGCTTCTCTGATTGATTGCGGAACCGCAGTAAGGGCTTCTTGTGCTGAAGATATAATCATTGGTAAGGCAAGAATTCCTAACGTCAAGCTACCGGAAAGAATAGAAACTCCAAAACCAAAAAACTTAACAAATACTGCTAAACCAAATAAACCGAAAACTACTGAAGGCACACCAGCTAAATTATTTATACTAATTCTGATAATATTTACCACAATATTCTTCGGGGAGTATTCACAAAGATATACCGCACAAGCTAAACCCAGCGGTAAAGCAAATATGATCGCCCCCAAGGTAATATAAAGTGTGCCCACGATTACCGGGGCAATCCCACCCTTAGTCATTGCCGAATATGGCGCCTGGGTAATAAAATTCCAACTTAAAATCCCAAAACCACGTACGGAGATAAAATAGATGATTGAACCAAGAGCTAAAAGTGTAGCAAGCATGCACAGGAATAAAAACAAAAATCCTAAATTTTGCGATAGTTCTTTTTTCATCCGCCTAACCCCAGTTTTATCCTAAAACGCCGGCTAATTATCTCAGCAATAATATTAAATATAAAAGTAATTACAAATAAAATGAGCGCGATGGCAAAAAGCGCATGATAATGATCACCACCCATAGGGGCCTCCCCCATCTCCGCAGCAATTGCCGCAGTCATCGGCCTGACCGGCTCTAAAAATGTATGCGGCATAACTGCTGCGCCTCCGGCAACCATTAACACAGTCATAGGTTCACCAATTGCCCGGCTCATTCCTAAAATTATGGCCGTAGATATTCCAGAACCTGCGGCGGGAATCACTACTTGAGTCAGAGTTTGCCAACGCGTAGCGCCAACGGCAAATGAAGCCTCGCGAAATGCATTCGGAACATAATGTAAAGCGTCTTCTGCAATACTACATACTGTCGGAGTAGCCATAACTCCCAAAATAATACTGGCATTTAAAGCAGTTAGCCCCGTAGGCAAATGGAATATCTTCTGCAAAAAAGGAGTAAGTATGACCATGCCGAAAAACCCGAAAACTACCGATGGAATACTTGCCAATAATTCAATTACCGGCTTTAATATTGCTTTCTGGCGCAAGCCTGCCAACTCGTTTAAGTAAAGTGCGCTCCCAACCCCTAAAGGGATACAAACCACAACCGCGCCTAGGGTAACCCAAACAGAAGCTAAGATTAAAGGTAAAATCCCGAATTCCGCCGGGTCATAAGTAGGGTACCAGAAACGACCAAAGATAAATTTAACAAAACTTACTTTTTGAAATATGGGCAGACCCTCTCTAATCAGTACCAGCACAATGCCCACCAGGAAAAAAAGCGAGGCAAAAGCTAGTATAGTAAAAATCCATTTGTACAATTTTTCTTTAAAATATAGCATCTTCATAATAGGAAGATGGCACGGAAGGATTTATTCCGCCGTGCCACCATAGGGTTAGATGAGTAAACGCTTTATTTTTTCTCCTTTAACCCCACAAAGCCTTCTTCCTCAACTAATTTCTGTCCTTCATCACTTAGGATAAAATCAATATACCCTTTCACCAACCCTTTAGGCTTTCCGTTGGTATACATAAAAAGCGGCCGGGTCACTGGATAGGTGCCAGAAATAACTGTCTCTCTTGAAGGCATAACGCCGTCTAATTCAAGTGCTTTTACTGAAGACGAAATAAATCCTAGCCCCACATAACCTATGGCTCCGGGAGTTCCGGCAACAGTAGTTGCAACAGCCTGATTAGATGCTTGCATCAAAGCATCAGAACGGGTTTTCTTGCCATCCAATACTAATGTAGTAAACGCTTCGAATGTTCCACTTGAAGTATCACGCGAGACAGCTACAATCTTCTCATTAGAACCACCCAGTTGAGACCAATTAGATATATTACCCATAAATATATCTCTTACCTGTTTTTTGCTTAATTTACTAATGCTATTTGTCGGGTTGACAATTACCGCCAAACCGTCCATAGCCACTATATTAGCCGTAGCATCAACACCATTAGTTACTGCTTTATCTAACTCGGTGTCCTTAATCGGACGGGAAGAATTAGCAATATCGCAGTTTTTATCTAACAATGATGCAATCCCTACACCCGAACCTCCGCCGCGTACTGAGATATTTGCTCCGGAGTTTTTATCCATATAAACTTCTGCAGCCTTTTGGGCAATCGGAAGCACAGTAGTTGACCCTTCAACCACAATCTTCTCTGCGTAGCAGGGAATAATCAAGCCTAAGCCAAGAATCCCCATTAACGCTAACATTCCTAATTTCTTCATTTTAACCTTCCTCCTTAATTTATTACTCTACTGATTATTTGGCTTTACCTGATCTACACCAGGTAAAGCCAATTGTTAATTGCTCATCAGAACTTCATATTCCAATCACACTGCACAACGGTTGTAGGTGCTTTTCTGTTTTTCATAAAAGCACTGTCGATATTCTCGTAACGGAATACTGCGAATTGAAGCCAGGTATTCTTTCCCAAACCATATTGAAAAGAAACTTTATGGCCTCTAATGCCAGTATGACCAGTATAGCGGTCAGAATCAGGAAGAATATCAAGAATCGAATCCCTTTCTGTCATACTATATACATATTGAATCTGCCATTTTCCCCAATCATCGATTTTTTCATTTCCAAAATTAAAACCTGTTGCAAACCCTTTATTCTTAGTAGGAGCAGCAAGATTTTGATAATACTCTCCAAAGAATGATATTTTCTCAACATCCAACGTGCTCAATCCAGTAGCATTAGCAAGAGCTTTAAACGGACTCTTAATTCCAAATTCAATTGCAGGAGTTAGTTCTCTATAAGCATACTGATAAGCACCTGCTGTCGTTCCCGTGCCCACAACATAATAACCGTTTCCATCAGGGGTTCCACTGCCAGGAACTCTGGTGTTACTACCTGCGGTACCATCTAAAGCCCTTCCCTTGACATTGATAAAATCATAATAGGCAATTGCACCTTTTAAAGAAAGAGTATCTGTAAACGCATAATCCACACCACCCTGGATACCATAAGCTGTGGCATTATGAGTAGATGGTTCTGAGTCAGTAAGACATAGAAACATATTATCTAAGAAAAGATTGGCTTTACCAAACTGCTTGCTTAGCTGTAAAACTCCTCCTTCTGGGGTAATATCATTATCGATCATTACATCAGTAGGCCTCCAGGGAAGATACTTCATCTTACCAGCCATGAGCGAAGCCCAGGGAAGTGGAGTATACTTGGCATATGCATAATCTAAAACTACTGGTTTCTTTGCAAACCCGCTTGTAAGAGTCTGGTTATTTGAACGCGCAGCATCATAACTAGTTACATCTGTAGTTCCGGTTGCAATACCTGCTCCTACCGTTATCTTGTCATTAACCTTAGCATCTACGCCTAACCTTAACCTGATACGAGCTCTGTTTCTATCGCTTGTTACTCCAGTATCGCTTGTCTTTGCATGATCAAGCTGATACCGAGCCCTAAAATCACCCTTCATTTTAATATTCTGTACCCAAGCTGGCATGGACCAAGACTTACCCTCAGCAATTTCCTTCTTTACCTTTTCCTGAGTCTCAAGCTTTACCTGTTGTGCTTCTGCGCCAGTCAAAACACCTTTTTCCACTAATTTTTGTAACAATAAATCAATTTCTCCTGCATATGAAGCCGAAATGCCTACACTCATTAAGCAGAAAGTTCCTAACAGCAATGCCATGAACAACTTCTTCATTTCTCCTCCTCCTTTTTGTTAATTATTCATACATAGCTTGCGTATCTGACGTAAATTTGATTCCACCTCTTTTAATGAATCACTGGCACATTCACTATCAATCAATCTCTCTTCCTCTATATTGTTTAAAATGTTGCTCAACCTACCTAGCTGATTTCTAAGATTACTGGCTAAAAAATCCTTGCGTATAGGCGACATAGTATTCATTTTTCTTTAACCCTCCTTTCTCTATATTGTTAATATTACATTTTCATGTTGATTCTAAATTAAGAGAATGTAAAAAGTAGGTAAAATCTATTCCGCCAACTTTACTACAAAATCTTTATTCTGCATTGTCTGTACTTCCTTAACTACCTCTATCAATTTACTCACTCTAAAAGGTTTGCTTAGATAACAATCTGCTCCTAAGATATGCGCATAAAGCCTATCCTGATTACTGCTTCTTGCGCTGACAACGATAATAAATGATTTGGAGGCATCATTATTTTCCTTCACCTCTTTGCATATATCAAAACCGCTAATCCCAGGTAACATTAAATCCAATATAATGATGCTAAAATATTCATTCCTTAATTTTGCAACAGCCTCATCGCCATCAAATGCCTGTTGGACTGTAATTCCTTCTTTCCTTAAGCTATAAGTTATTAGCTTATTGATATCGAGGTCATCTTCAATGACTATTACCTTATTATTGGCCATTATTTTAATGGGTGCATTCATAATAGGATTTATCGATAATCTCGAATTCCTCGGCGATCATCCGCTTGAAATACGCACATAGGCTTGAAAATAATTTATAGATTTTATTCTTCATGGGATAAGTATAAACCAGGAGAGTTAAATGCGCTTCAAAGGTAAGTAAAATCTAAGTAAAATAAAAAACGCTCTTTATTGATACTTAAAGAGCGTTTAAATAAGCGAAATTTGCGGAATTATTTTTTTAATACGGCAGAGTAAACCAAAACTTTGAGCCCAAGCCCTCAGTGCTTTCTACACCGGTTATGCCACCGTGTAACTCTACAATATGTTTGACAATTGAAAGCCCTAGGCCGGTTCCTCCAAGCTGACGAGAACGCGCTTTGTCAACGCGGTAGAACCGTTCAAAAATTCGCGAAATATCCTTTTGCGGAATTCCCATGCCGGAATCTTCAACCACAACTTTTATTTTACCACCAGAATTATCATGGTACATTTTAATTAACCCTTTATCTCTATTAAATTTTATGGCATTGTCAATCAAGTTAACCAACACTTGCTCAATCCTATTTTTGTCCCCATTAATTACAAGATCCTGTGGCAATTGGCTTATGACCTCAACACCTTTATTTTTAAGCTGCGAACTGAATCCTGCGACAACCTCTTTAACCAAGCTGCTTAAATTAAATTTATCCTTATTAATTACCATCCCTTTTGATTCAAGGTGAGATAATGACAAAAGGTCATTTACAAGACTATCTAGACGGTCTGCATGCTCCTGAATAATCTTTAAAAAATTACGGTTATTTTCCTTATCTTCCAAAGCCCCCTCAAGCAGTGTTTCGACAAAACCTTTAATTGATGTCAGCGGGGTTTTTAATTCATGCGAAACATTCGCCACAAAATCACGGCGCATTGTCTCTAAACGCCTGATTTCGGTTATATCATGGATCACTACGAGGCAGCCGTTTACAGAACCGCTTTCAAAAATGGGATTGGCGTTAATTTCAAAAATGCTATGTATAGGATAAATCAAAGTTATTTCTTTGGAGACCGATTCTGCTTCTTTAATTACCGTAGCGATTACTTCGGCAATATCATTATTATGGATTAACTCCAAGAAAAACTTACCCTTTGCACCCTGCTTTAAAATTCCAAATATCTTTTCAACAGCAGGATTAATCGATACAATGCGGCTTTTTTTATCCGTAACAATTACCCCTTCAATCATGCTGTTAAAAATAGTGTTTAGCTGCTGATTCTGGATATTGACAGCCCGGACCTTTTCCTCTATATCCTGGGCCATTTTATTCAAAGTATCAGCCAGCTCACCGATCTCATCCTTTGAATTATGGTGTATCTTATGCGTAAAATCACCGGCAGAAAACTTGCGTGAAACATCTATGATTTTATTAATCGGCCTAATAATTCCCGAGGTGATCAATATGCTTAATGCGATTGCCAGCCCTAATGCAAAAATGATACTATAAATAATCGCATTCCTGATTCCCTCGAGCATCTTTTCCACATTTGTAAGCGGCAAGGCCAGCCTAAGAACACCGCTTATGCCTTTTGCGGATTTTATCGGGACAGCAACATATAACATCTTCATTTTAAGCGTCGAAGAATACCGCATCTGTTCACCAGTTGAGCCGGATAATGCTAATTTTATCTCCGGCCGTGAAGCGTGGTTCTCCATCTCAGGGATGTCTTTGAGAGGCTTTTGTGAATCAGCCAAAACTTGGCCTATATTATCCACTATAGTAATGCGTGACTTGATTTTTAAACTTAAATTTTGGACTAAAGATTCTAAAGCCGGAGTTTGGGCCTGACTAACCGTCACAGAGGAAAGTTGGCTTTCAATCAACTGCGCTTGATTTTCTAAGGAAGTTTTTAGATCACGTAAAGAGTTATCTTCTAAATTTTTATCTAGGAAAAAAGCAAATAAGCCGAATGCCAATATGATTACAAGGATATAAGAAAATATCAGCTTTAATTTTAAACTTCTAATCTTCATTTTCAAACCTGTATCCGTAATTCTTTACGGTAACAATGCGTTTTGCCTCGCTTTTTAATTTCTTGCGCAAAGTCCTAATATGCACATCAACAGTGCGAGTTTGTATCTCAATGGCGTGATCAA
>Ga0182027_10014092_pt1 | contig 11091 bp, 11 predicted proteins | sample 712E1DmetaG_FD_121300 | JGI IMG/M metagenome (GOLD analysis project Ga0182027, IMG submission 121300) | Permafrost microbial communities from Stordalen Mire, Sweden - 712E1D metaG (Illumina Assembly) | ecosystem: Environmental > Terrestrial > Soil > Wetlands > Permafrost | place: Sweden...
CCCAACCTTTTGGCAGTTCAGGTAATTCCCTATCTTGTTCAATCATGCAACCAGTACCCCATTTAGCTCTTCGAGTATTTTGTCCAATTGTTGTCCAAAGACCTTGGTGGCTTTTATTGCGCCACCTCGTTCCTGGAACGGTGTCAATTCAAGGTCATCCACTGTTACCGTTACTGAAGTAGCAATGTGCTCTTTAATCATCTGAAGCCATTCCATTTGCTCCGTTGTAAAAGTCCGCCCGGCTTTCTTTTGCTGGGTTAGCCACTCTGCGAAGCGGCGGTTAACCGTCTCCTGAAATGGCTCCAATATTGTATCCTTACCAAGCGTAAAGCGAATCAGCGAAATAATATCCGTCAGTAGTTTCTGAGCGCCCGCCTTTTTAACTTTAGACTGCTCCATTTGTTCGTACGCCTGCCAGACCTGTTCTTTGGTTACGCTGTAAGGTGGTTTCTCAATGGCATCCGCCAGCTCACTAATCGCCTCATAAGTCAGGTGACGCGTGCCGTAAGGTTTGCTGTAAATAAACTGCAAAGCGGTCAACTCATCCTTATTATCGGCAATAAACTGCTTAAAAGAGGCAATTACCCCTTGCGCTTTTTCTTTAGCTTTCGTGTCCCAACCTGCATCAATAATTTTATCTTTGCTGAGGGCATCAATAATTTGCTCGTTCCTCTTTTTAATAGCAATAAGCGTGTTCCGCAGATTGGGATTATCAAACGGGTTACATGCAACCTGGACAAGTTCTTTCGTGGCTTTATCCAACTGGTCTGTGGTCGGTAAATCTGTCTTAAATAGTTCCTTAGCCTTATCTAATTGCTTATCGGGGTCCGTAGCATCGAATAACCTGTTAACCAGTTCCTTTAGCGATTTCCCACCGCTGGCTTTATTGATTTCCTTTTTATCGTTATCGGTGGTTTCCCTATCCAATGACGCCAGTCTTCCAGCAAGGGAGGTTAGAGTGTCTTCGTCTCTGGTGCCGAGTGCGACGGATAGAATCAGTTTCTCAAATGAAATATTCCGCTTACGTTCCAGCGGACGGGAGTCGGTCTTATCATTCTCGCATACACCTATGGCATCCACAATTACAAAGTGCGTCTTGTCAGGAGCATCTGGAGTAACTGCATTAAAGTCAGTGTTTGATATTGTTCTGGTTCCACGTCCCTTCATCTGCTCAAAATAAACCAGCGATTTCACATCCCGCATGAACAGGAGACATTCCAGCGGCTTAATGTCCGTGCCCGTGGAAATCATATCCACGGTAACGGCAATACGCGGGTTATAAGAATTACGGAAACTGGCAATCAGGTCTTCCGGTTTCTCCCCGGTGGTCTTGTAGGTAATCTTCTTACAGAAGTCATTGCCTTTGCCGAATTCCTCTTTAATAATATTTACAATGTCTTCGGCATGACTGTCATCCTTGGCAAATACTAGGGTTTTCGGGACTTCGGTTCTGCCGGGGAATATTTCTGTGAACAATTTATCCTTGAAGGTACGAATCACAGTTCTAATCTGGTCGGGGGCAACCACACTGCGGTCTAATTGTTCCGCTGCATATTGAATATCCGCATCCAGTCGTTCCCAGCGGACTTTGCGGGTGAGTTTATTCCGCTTGTCCACCCAGAATTTGGCGTCAACGTTACTTCCCTGCTCGGTGATTTCAGTTTTGATGCGGTAAACTTCGTACCCGACATTGACGCCGTCCGCTACGGCGCGGTCATGGTTGTATTCCATTACCAGATTCTGATTAAAGAAGCCCAGAGTTTGTTTTGAAGGTGTTGCTGTCAGTCCGATGATAAAGCTATCGAAGTATTCCAGCACTTGCCGCCACAAATGATATATAGAGCGGTGGCATTCATCGGTAATTATGAAATCAAATTCTTCAATCGGGATTTTTGGATTGTAACAAACTTCTTTCTCTTTGTCCGCATCAGGCAAAGTATCAAAACAGGACAATTCCTCCAAGGATGGGTCAAGTTCCGGTTGCCCGGTCAACATGGAGTAAAGCCGTTGAATGGTGGTGATACAAACCCTATTCACCGGGTCAATTGCATTTGATTTTAGATGTTGGACATTGTAGAGTTCCGTAAACTTCCTGCCGTCATCAGGGGTCACATATTGTTGGAACTCCAGCAAAGTCTGTCGTCCCAGGTTGCTTCTGTCCACTAAAAACAATACACGTTTGGCTTTGGCAAACTTAACCAGGCGGTAAACTGAGCTGACCGCCATGAAGGTCTTGCCGCTGCCGGTTGCCATCTGGATAAGGGCACGGGGTCTGGCGTCAGCAAACGATTTTTCCAAATTCTGAATTGCTTCAATCTGGCAATCACGCAGTCCAGTCGTAATAAGCGGTGGAAGATTATGCAATCTTGAACGGAGGGTGTCCGGTTGATTCGCTATTTCCAGCAGATATTCCGGTTTGTGAAAGGCAAAGACCCGTCGGGAACGAGGTTCGGGGTCTCTGTTATCTCGGAAGAATGTTTCGGTACCAGTGCTTTCATAGGCAAAGGGAAGAGGCTCTTGAACTTTCGGTAGGTTGTCAGGAACGCCAATGACATACTTGGCGGATTGGTCTGCTACGCCACTGAGAGTAGTGCCTTCAGATTTCGCCTCAATTACTCCTACGGCTTTTCTATCGGCGAACAATAGATAATCAGCCGCACCTGTTTTAAGTGGAAACTCACGAACAGCCACACCAAGTGCCGCACCGAGATTCAACTCATTGAGGTTTTGTATCTTCCAGCCAGCTGCTTCCAGCAGGTTATCAATTACTTGACGTGCTTTTTCTTCCGGTTTTACCAATAAAGTCACTCCGATATAAAAGGAAAATACACTCCCAGAATAAGTCCTTCTGCTTATGCCAATGTTATCACTGTCGATGGATTATGACAAGTCACAAGATTTCTGGATGCGCTACCATCCGACAGAGCAAATCGTAATATCTCAAAACGACAGCCAACTGTCGCCTTATTATCCTTACTTTCCGAACCCACCAAGTCACGACATAAGGCGGAACTAGCCAGCGATATTTCATTCGTCAGTCAAGAAGGTCTCTCCAAAAATTATCAGGCGTAGACCTCGATGGAGAGAAGTTGGGGCGATAAGTAGCAGAGGGCTTTCCAAACAAGCATTTTACAAAATAGCCTTTTGTAAAGGACGTAACTACAATTGTATTTACGTCAAATCTTGGAAGCTATTTACGAAGGGTTTTCGGGGTTGCTATGCTGACATTATTACCCAGGGCCACGGCTGGCACAGGCTGGAGATAACCCTCGGGAAGCTCATTAAAAACTGAATAGCGAGCAACGAGCCGGAGCCGACAGGCAACTGTCGACGAACATCCGGCATCGTGCAAATAAAGAAGGAGGAAATATCACAATGAAACACGGAAATCAGTCAGCAACAGCCCCGAAAACCCAGAATCAATCCCAGGATACCAGTACTTCTCAGAAAACCGAACCCGTGGCGATGGTCGTCGGCTCGGTCGAGGAACTGCTCGCGGCAGTTTCTCAGGGAAAGGTGGTACGGCTCTCCGCTGAAGCTAAAGCAGAGGTGGAGAAGTTTAAGACCGCCCACGAAACCATCGAAACCCCCAAGCGATTGGCAGAGGCCGAAGCTGAAGCCACCGCTGAACTCCCGAAACTACTGGAAAGCATCGCAGGAAAGCACAAAGTCAACTTCACCGGTCGAAAGATAACCGTCGTCTTCAAGACGACCCCGAAGGAAGGCGAGCCAAACCCTTTGGTCAGCTTCGGTCCTGAAGTTGAAGTACTCCCCACTGCCAGAAAGCGGAGCGGTGGCGGTGGAAAGGGTTTCAAGAGCGGTGGCGAAGTGGTGCTCCATCCTGAAGACGGCAAGGAACTCCACTTCAATTCACTCCATGCCCTGGCGAAGAGCAAGGACTGGAAATATGAAGGCCGGGCGACCAGTCAAGTCGCTATCACGAACCCCTGCACTCAGGCAGAATGGGATGCTCTCGACAGCGATGGACGAAAGAACCTAGCGGCGAAATACCGCATCGAAGTAACTTCTGCCGATGGGAAAACCACTCTCAATGTCTTTCCGGTGACAGCAAGCTAATATCCAATAACCGAAATACAGATTAGGCGACTCGAAAGGTCGCCTATTTGTATTTCTAAGGATAGAAAAAGATGATAGAAGTTATTTTTGAAAAGGACAATTTACCGCATTCAGACACGATAGCTATGTGGGATGAGCATTCGTATTGCTCGCCGGTCAATCCGGGTAGAGTGCCTACTGAGAAAGAAATAGCCGAATGTCCGAAAGTATTCGTTTGCTTCTCCTGCCTCGAGAAGCATTCTCAGAGAGAACTCGGCGGGCGATACCACGACCGATGGTTTTGTAAATACTGTATTCCATTTGTGGATGATTGGACGGCTGGTGCGATGGTCTGGTGGGATGAAAGATTGAGAAAACCGCACTTTGGAAATGCCACGAAAACCACCAAGCCATCAACGGTGGCAGAAAGAGAGTCGCAAATCCGAAGTGCGGTAGTCTGGTGCATCAATCACGGGTACGCGATAAAAAACGAATATGCAGAAGGAGGTGAGGTCGATGACAGATACCGATAAAGCCAATCTCGTCGCCTGGGCGAAAGAGAAAGGCTATCTAGTTTCTCAAATCAAAAAATAGTATAGTTCATATCCTTCATAGGGCGAGCTAATTTGCCGAAAGGTGAATCAGTCTCGCCCTTTTTGTTTTCAATGAATGATACGACAAAGGAGGTTAAAGATGGAAAAAGACAATGACAAAATCATAGCAGAGATGGAGGAAGCGGCCTTGATTGCGAAAAAAGACCTGGATATCCCCAGAATCAATGCGTCCGGGGATGCGGTCAAGGAAGTAGCCAATTGGATGAAGAGACACTACTCAAAAGCAGGCTACAAGAGACTTTCTCGAATACTGCTCGAATTAGCGGACTAAAGCTAAGAGAGGAGCACTCATACAAACCCGATTATTATCGCCTCTAATTAGTAAATGGAGGCAATAGTTTCTCTAGCTGGGGAGAAAGTAACTCCTCCACGCTTTTTCCCCAGTCTAGCGATAAACATCAAATCTTTTGAAACTAATAAATGAAGGAGAAACAATAAATGCGACCAAGAGATGTACGTAAAGTTATCGAAAATGCATTAGACAGCCCTGAGTCAGTGCAACCTCTGTTCCTGTGGGGACCTCCGGGAATCGGTAAGTCAGCCGTTCCCAGAGAAATCTGCCGGGAAAGACAAATTAATTTGGTGGATATCAGAATGTCTCTGCTCGACCCAACTGACCTGCGGGGTATTCCCGCTGTAGTCGATGAAGCTTGTTCCCGATGCAATGGCGATGGCGGTGAGAACAAGGATTGCCCCGTCTGCGGCGGTACAGGCCTCAGGACAGTGGCGAAATGGCTGGAACCGGCAATGCTGCCCACCGACGGCAAAGGCATCCTATTCTTCGATGAGCTGACTTCAGCGCCGCCTCTACAGCAGGCAACAGCTTATCAGGTAACTCTTGATAGGCGAATCGGTGAGTACAAAGTCCCCGACGGCTATTATATTATTGCGGCTGGAAATAACCAGACCGACAGAGCAGTGGTTTATCCAATGTCCACGGCTTTACGGAATAGGTTTACCCACATTGAATTTGCTTATCATATCGACGACTGGCTGGCATGGGCGCGTGAGGCTGGGATAAACCCTAATATCTTAGCATTTCTGACCTGGCGAGGCGGAGAGTTATTATTTAACTTCAAGCCTGAATCAACAGACAAGGCATTTGCCACTCCACGTTCATGGGAATTCGCCAGCCGGATTCTACAGCGTTTTGACCCCGCTCTCCAAAGGGAATTGCTCGACGGTACAATCGGCTCCGGCGCGGCGGCAGAGTTCGTCGGCTTTCTGAAACTCCAGGAGCAAATACCGAATATCGATAAAATCTTCTCAGGGGAAAACATCGTGCCAAAGGATATCGGGCTAAAATATGCCCTTGTTTCAGCTCTGGTATCTCATTGTGAGACGGCTAAGCAATTCGACCGATTGTTGGGATACAGTTTTGAGTTACCCAAGGAATTCGCGGTGCTATTGGCACAGCTACTGGTATCCAGAAATGTGAAGATGACAACGGCTGCGCCGACCTTCAGCCAGTGGCGCAAAAAATATCAGGATGTATTGCTAACGAAATAAGGAGATGGATTATGACACAGGAAACACCTGAAAGCAAAATACTTAAAGCGAGAGTCAGATTGTTACTCAGCCAGCCTTTTTTCGGTAATCTATTGCTTTATCTAGAACCCATTGAAAGAAAAGGAATGGCAATGCCCACACTGGCGACCGATGGCGACCACCTCTTTTATGACCCCGAATTTGTCATGAGTTTACCCATGGAACATCTGATTGGAGTCATGATACACGAGGTCGGGCATATTGCTCTGCGTCACCTGTCTCGCCGTCAGGGGAGAAATCCGATGAAATGGAATCTGGCGGCGGATTATGCGACCAACGATATCATTATGAATACCACCGACAATAATGGGGACCGCATGTTCCAGCTACCACAGGGTGTATTAATCAATGTGGCATGGCATGACCAGACTGCGGAATGGATTTACAACAAGCTTCCCGACAACCCCTGCACCAAGACTCTGGACGACCATGAGCCGTGGAAAGATTTTGATAAAGACTCATCAGGCGAGGCAAAAGAGCAGGAATGGAAAGACCGTATCGCTAAAGCTGCCGTAGATGCTCGAACCAGAGGCAAGTTGCCGGGGAAATGGCAAACGGTTATCGATGAATTCTTACAACCTAAACTGGAATGGCGGAGCATCCTGCTGGATACGGTAGTCAGCAATGCCAGAAATGACTACCGATTATTTCCCCCCAACAAGAAACATCTTTGGCGCGGATTCTACCTGCCATCGATGCGAGGTGAGGAAATCAATATCGCAATGTATATTGATGTTTCAGGCTCTATCTCAAATGAGGAAATTCAAGAAGCTCTGTCAGAGACCCATGGTATCTGTGAACAGTTTTCGGATTTCACTATTTATCTGAGGACGTTTGACACTCATATCACGGGTAGTTGGGAACTGCATCCGTTCGACCCCGTTTCGAAGATAGTCACAGGTCGGGGCGGTACGAATTTCGAGGAGGCTTGCCGGGAAGCAGAGAAGTTGCCTATCTCAACCATGATTATTTTCAGCGACCTTGAGGCCCCGTTTCCACAAAAACCTTTGCTTCCTCTGATATGGTTATCGGTCGGTAATAAGATACCGCCATGGGGAATGGTGATTCAATACCCGCGAAAATAAAAAAGGAGAGAATAATTGAAATACACAGAATTTATTAAAGCGCTAGGCGATTTACATCAGGATGCCGAGTTCTGCCTATTGGATGTAACTGAGCGTATTTCCGTTGGAGACAAGACCATCGAGTTTCTGATTACCGAAGACGAGGGTTTCGAAAAGATTGGCAGAAGGGGCGGCAAAAACATTTATCGTACGCGGGTTTATTTAACTTGCCCCAGTGTCGATAATTCCCGAATTGAAGTTAATGATACTACTCTGGATAAAACCATTATCTCAGGTTGGGGTTTTTCATTGCACGAGATGTTTATTTTTAATCCTGCAATTTTTGAAGGTGCTTACACGTCTCTAAAACAGAAAGTAGCAGTAGTGGGCGAATCGTCAAAAGCATTACTTGAATCTGCCCTGGGCGAAGAAATGACCAAACTAATTACTGCCAGGTTGCAGGGGGAGGATGTATCGGCAGACATCAGGAAGATGCTTAATGAACGTATCAGGGAAATCATGGTGTTGGAAGTCGCTCCGGTAGTAAAAGCCGCAGCCTATGGAAGTAGTATCAGCAAACTTGGCATCAAAAAAGATGCGGATTTTCGTTGGGAATTCGAGCGGCAAGATGATGATGATGATGATTTCAGATTGACAATCAGGTGGAAATCATTGCACTACGCATTCCAAGATAGGAATCTTAATGTGTGGCTGATGAGTCAGGAAGCCGAAAACTTCTGTGTCCGCGATGCCTTTCTTTTCTCGGTGAATTTACCTACATTTGGCCAGCAGATTGCGGGTGTGATTGAAAAGGTGAGCGGATGAAAAACTTAAATAATCAGTGCTGGTTTAGCCAATATATCTTGGTGTTAAGCTGGCCATGAACACCTGAACACTTGTTTCCAAAGCTAAAAGTGTTCATTTTTACCAAATGAACGCCTGTGAACACCTGAACAGTCAAACTGTTCATCCGTTCACCACTGTTCACCACTATTTTTGAACACTTCTATTAGTCTCAAACCAAACGTGAATAAAATACCGTTCAAGCGTTCATTTGGTAACCCAACCCGATTTGGCGTTTTATAAATCATTAATTGGCTGACTTCCATTATTGTAAGGAGACTATCTCCGTCTCTTTTTTTGCTGACTTATTTTAGGAATGCGGCTTGGGTCCAGCCCAACCCGACCATGTGGATATCTTTGCCTAAATATTTCTTCAGGCACTCCTGTGCGACAATCAATCAATTGTTTGCCGTCTTTAGTGATTAATCGAAAATTATTTTCCTTGGCATATTTTTTAATCAAAACAAATTGTTTTCGTTTTGGGTCCCAAATAAAGCCGTCAGGCGGAATCGGGGGCACCTCAACTTGTTTACCTGACTTAGGAAAATCATACAAAGTCGGAGATATGTCTTTGGTCTGGTCTCTCGGTATTAACCACCTGTGACCATCGCGAACACATTTGATTTCGCCCTTTTCGCACATTCTTCGAACATTACGTGGTGAAAAATGTTTTCTTTGTGCATATTCATTTGTTGTGTCATAAAGCTTGGTTCTTTTAGGCATAAAAACGTCCCATTCCACGCTCGCCATCGATATTGACAAAAGAACTGGAGCAAATGCTACAAATTAGAATAACACAATCCGAAAAAAGAAATAAAGGAGAACATGATGAAAGATTCAACCCAATCCCAGATAAAGAAATTAAATAATGACTTAACTCAAATTCTGCGATTAATGTTAATTGCAAAGAAGTTCCAGCAAAAAGAGGCAGCCCTTTCTTTAGCGCATGAGACGATTATGGCTTCTACTCAAGTTGTGCTAAACGACATGCTGGAAAGAGTTCCTCCCGAATACAAAAATGGATTTTTAGCCGGATGTAAATATAACGAATTAACGAAGTCCAAACTCATTTAGATTAAGTTAGGAAATATTATAAAAAGGAGAAGTGTTTCATGGACAATAAAGAAATTAACCTTAACAAAACTGAAGTTCCTGTTCCAAGTGATGCCGAAGCATCAGTGTCTCAAATCAACGAAGCAAAGGATTTGATTGTGGCTCCGATTCCCGAACACGCTAGAATTTTACTCAAACGTCTTAATGTAGAAACTATTTTTGTCGCTAATGAAGATGAATTGCCCGTTCCATCAACCGGAAGCAAATTTATCGAAAATATTATTTATTTAAGAGAATCTTGTTTAATTGAAGGGGAATCAGGTGCTGGTGTTCGAACTGCCGCAGCTATTGCGGAATTCCAATCTGAAACGGTATGCGACCTCATCTTTGGGGGCAATGATTCCGATATATTCGCTGAGTTATGGTGTTTGGTCGGTTTTCCTATTCCTCGTCTAGCAGATTTTCTGAAATCTCAAAAGAAAGGATGGGTTTGTACATTCTGTAAATGGTCGTGCCCTATCCTCGATGATTTAGCTTGGACAGGAATATTTCCAGATAGTGATGAAATAACACTTGTCATTGCTTCCTTGAAGCATGAGTGCAAGTTGAAAAGAGAAATGGTTAAGAAAAATATAAGCGATTTGGTCGGCAAAACAATTATATTAAAACTCGTTAACTTGGACAAAGAACTGGTCGATATCGTAACAACATTGCTTCAAAATAACGTTGTTATCATTTTAATTAATCCTGAACAAAAAAAGGTGATTGACAAGAATCAATATTTCCAGGGACTGACATGTTATCACTTTCCCGAACCAACGGTTCAATTTATTATCGACCTTGCCCATTTTTATAAGCTCGGTGATTTTATGAATGAACGTGCAATTCTAATAGCGGCCATCATCACCAAGGGTAACCCAAGACGTTTTCTGGATTTGATACGTGAAGCGGCGTTAACCCTTCAGGATGGACAAACAATTAGCGAGTATCTGATTGTGAAATTAGGTAGAACCTTAATAACTGACATAAGGAATAAAGTGGCTGTTGCTTCGATTGCTTCAGGTTCGAATGTGCCCGCAATCATCAGAAAACAAGTAATTACATTGTTTAAGGAAGATATTACGCTTAAACAAATCTCGGATATCTTAGCGGAAAGATTGGCGATTAAGGAAACTCTCCAAGGTGATGCATTAAGCGGTGGTAAAACAATTGAAGAGGGAACTTCTAAAGTAGTTCCGCAGCCGGACATTACTAAATCTGACCGTGATTTAATAAATCTAATCGCCAAACTGTCAGCTCAGGGTGATGGCGTTTCCTTGACGGAGTTAGTTGAAATAACTGGCCGGAGTAAAGCCAGCATATCTGGTCAAGTAACCCGCCTAGTAGGATTGGGGTGCCTTAATAACCGCCAAACCTCTAAAGGGAAAGCAGCCAAGTTGATGCTGGGGTCCGTTTTATTGATGCAATGAAAATAGCCTCGAGTAATAAAAACTTGACTCCACCACAGCGGAAGAAATCTTAACATCGTCGAGAAATTAAAACTAATCGAGACAAAATGTTGGTAATCGTTTGTCAGGGAGTACCCTGCCGATGGGTGTGGCCAGCGGAAGGCTCAACTCATTAGAATCGAAACCAATTACTAATCCTGAGGACATGTCATGGCCAGTACAGAACTGCCCAAAAAAATTAATCATACGATAAAAAACCAAGGTAATGCCGAAAATGGTGACCGGAATGGTCGTTTGGCAGTTATTCTGGCTGACATGTTAAATTCGGCGCTTGCATGGGAACAAATTCACGGTCAGACCCAGCATGAAAATGTCGCTCTTAAAAAAAAGAGAGTAAATAGCGATGACGATAGTTAACGGAAAACACCAGATAACTTTTGAAGACCTCAAAGGGCTCAGGGCTGA
>Ga0182027_10014093_pt1 | contig 11091 bp, 10 predicted proteins | sample 712E1DmetaG_FD_121300 | JGI IMG/M metagenome (GOLD analysis project Ga0182027, IMG submission 121300) | Permafrost microbial communities from Stordalen Mire, Sweden - 712E1D metaG (Illumina Assembly) | ecosystem: Environmental > Terrestrial > Soil > Wetlands > Permafrost | place: Sweden...
ATCCGCTTCCTCATCGACCGCACCGGGTACATCAAGGCGCTGGAAACCGAGGGTTCACCGGAGGCCTTCAGCCGCATTGAAAACCTGAAGGAACTGGCCAACGCCGCTCACGACGCCGAAGCACGCGGCGAAACTCTGGCCGAGTTTCTGGACCACGCGGCCCTGGCCTCGGACACCGACCAGTTCGATCCCGATGCCCGCGTTACGCTGATGACGCTCCACGCCGCCAAGGGACTGGAATTCCCGCTGGTTTTTCTGGCCGGTCTGGAGGAGGGCCTCTTTCCGCACTCTCGAACGCTTTTAAATACCGATGAACTGGAAGAGGAGCGCCGCCTCTGCTACGTCGGCATGACGCGCGCGATGAACTCGCTGGTTCTTACCCGCGCGCATTACAGGAGGAGGTACGGCAACGACGCCCCGGAGGTGAGCATGCCTTCCCGCTTCCTTGAGGAGGTTCCCAGCCAGCTGATCGAGGACCTGGGCAGCCGCGCCGCCGCCCCGTCGTGGGCAACCCCTGTCTATCGCAATCCACACAGCCGCAGGCCCGGCTCCGCCAGCGAGTTCGCCGACAAGCATTACAACTACGAAGACGAAAGCCAGGAGACGCCCCACGCCTCCGCAACCGGCCGCAGATTTGGCGCCGCCGCAAAAAGTTCACCCTCCAAGCCATTCGTCGCCTCGTGGATGACCGCAAAGGCCCCTATGCCCAGCCCTGAATCCAACAAAGATGGAAAAAGCGCAGAAACGCCTGACTCGATCGACAATATTGCCCGCTTTTTTGGCGGTAAACCGGGAACCGGCAAGCCCGGGGCGTCCTTTGCTCGCCCGGCGATGGACCTACCCGCGCCGACCGGCGCTGCCGGCCTGAAGAAAGGCCAGCGCGTACGCCACGGCAAATATGGCGAAGGCACCGTGCTCATGCGCGAAGGCGATGGCGAGAACGCAAAACTCACCATTCTGTTCATCCGCCACGGCATGAAGAAGCTGATGGAAAAGTTCGCCAATTTGCAGAGAATCTGAGGCTTTCCGTCACACCACCTATTGTTTGGAGGCGGCGGGCGGGGTTTGGACGTTCAGCAGACCCTGGGCGCGCAACCAGTTTTCAAGCAGGTTGGGCCACTGGTCCAGAGTGGCGTCCCCCTTACCCAGGCCGGTGCCGTGGGGTCCGCTGGCGAAGATGTGTGCCTCGGCCGGAACACCGGCTTTGACCAGAGCCTCATAGAAGCGCAGACCCTGCTCCACCGGAACCGTCCGGTCGCTGAAAGTGTGATACCAGAAGGTGGGCGGCGTGTCCTTGGTGACGAAGAGATCGGGAGAGTACGCGACGCGCAACGCCTCGCAGCGGTCCATCACGTTAAAGAGCTTGCAGTAGCTTAGGTGCGAGGTGTCCGAAGAAATGGCGCCGATCCACGGGTAACCCAGGACCAGGTAGTCGGGGCGGCTGGAGACGCGCTCAATGGGGTCGTCCGCGTCGGGGTTTCCAGGGACAAACTGCGTTCCGGAGAGCGCAGCCAGGTGGCCTCCGGCGGAGAAGCCGATGACCACGATGCGACTGGGGTCAATCTGGTAGTCTCTGGCCCGCGCCCGCACCGTCTGGATGGCGCGGCGGGCGTCGATGAGCGGCACGGGGAGCAGGTAGCCGTTGGAAGAGAGCCGGTAGCTGAGGATGAAGGCGCGAAAGCCGCGCGCTGTGAACCAGTCGGCAAACTGGCGGCCCTCCAGATTGGCCGCCAGGTGGGCATATGCGCCGCCCGGAAAGATCACCACGGCAGAGCCGTTCGCTGTGCCGCGATGCGGGTCGAAGATGGTGAGGGTTGGCGTGTCTTCGCAGGCATTGCCCTTGGCCTGGGGAGCGTCGCCGGGCCACAGGCGGACAGTCTGAATGCCGAGAAAGGCATTGTTGTTGCCAGCCGTTGCGCAGGGTTCTGTTTGCGCCAGCGCCGAAGAGGCCAGTAGTCCCAGAGCCAGTATTCCGAAGAAGCGTTTCACTCTATCCCTCCCGCCACTGGCGAGGATTATAACCAGAGCGCCGTATGTCCTGGGCAGGTCGCCGCGGCGACCGTAGCCTGCGCGGAAAATTCTTCAGCCAGCTCGAATCCATAACGGGCAAAATAATACGCCGCGCCGTGGAGCCGCTCCTGCAACGCGCCGCCGGGATAAAGCGCCTGGCAGAGGGCCTCGGCGTGGCGGCCGAGCGAGGATTCACGCTGCAATTGGAAGTTGGCGGCCAGAGTCCTCAGGCGGTTCATCTGGTAGCGCATCTTGCTGGCCGCGGTTTCGCCCGAGCGGCCCAGTCCGGCGTCCATGGAGCGCATCCAGTCCAACAGCGTGGTCAGCTCCGCGTCGAGCGCTGCGCCCGCGGCGGCCAGTTTTTTCTTTCCTTCGCTCGGCATCGCCCGGGCGGCCAGCAACTGCGCCAGCGACGCGGGATTCTGGGTAAAAACACGCTCCAGCGTCAGCTCGTGCTTGCGTAGGAGTTCTCCGATGGCGGGTTCGATCAAAGTCGCGGAAAAGCGTGGCTGCACAGGGGTTACACGGCCCAGAATGCGCTCGGAGAGAACAGCGGACTGGGCAAAGTACGCGATTTCAGCAGGCCCGCCGATGGTAAGCGAGGTGGAGAGCAGGAAATCCTGAAAGACGGGCCTGAGCAGCGCTGAAGGCGAGATGCGCTCCGGCTCGACGGCGAGAATACCAACCAGCTCGGCGGTAGAGAAGGTCTGCCGGCCGGCTTGCCACAAGCCGCCGGGCTCCTGGGCTGTAGGGGCCTGACGCTTGAGCGCGAGGCGCGCTCCGGTGCGCTCCACCGTTCCTTTATCGATGAGGAAGAGCAAACTGGACTGCGGCGTAACGGCCACCTGCGCGTGATAGCCGGCGGCAACGAGTTCGCCGTTTCGCTCGACCAAAGCCGCGTGCAACTCGTCGGCGCGCTCCAGGGCGGCGCGCAGGACCAACGCACCCATGCGGTGGGCCTCGCGACCGCTGGCATCCAGTATGAGCAACCCCTGCGCGGCAAAGACCTTCGAGTAGAAGGCTGCGAAGGCCTGGGCCAGGGTGTTGCCGGGCTTGTAAGCCGCAGCCAAGGCTTCCGTGGTGTCGGAGGGACCCAACAACTCCCGCACCTGTTCGAGTAGCGGAGTGATTGAGTTGTCGAGGACGATGCCGCCCACGGGGCATGGCGCCGTTGGCGCAGAGGCGTAGACCAACTTGCGCAGTTCACGCCGGGCCGGAAAAGTGACGTGATTGATCTCGGCGAAGTCGTGGTCTTCAGTGGCCAGCCAGAAGATAGCCGCGTGGGGATGGCCTGCTGTTGTGGCCCGGCGGGCTCGGGCCACGGCTGTTGCCGCCTTGAAGGGCGTGAACAACGGCCCGCCGAAGAGTCCTACCTGCTGGCCGGTCACCACTGCTCCCGCGCCTTTGCCTAACACATCCAGCGCAGCCTGGGCTGCCGGAGACGGTAACGGATTCTGCTCAGCCAGCAACTGAACCAGCTCCGGCCAATGCGCGGGAAGGGGAGGGCGCGCCTGCCATCCGGATTCGGAGGGCATCGAGGCATAAAACGGCTGTACTGCTGCGTTATCGGCGCAGTAATCCAGAAACAGCCGGCTCAGGCCGGGCGTCACGGTCATGGGATAACAGTCAGCGTTCAACAACTCGTTCACATCCGATTCGCACAAAATCCCGAACAAACGGGATTGGAGCAATGGGGGCCTCCGTTTAGGATGCCATGCCGGACCGAGTTGATGCACCGCCTCGCGCCGGGGAGAGCTGTGCGTATACTCTTGATTTGTTGCGCATGACTGCGCTTTGAGGAGAGACACGAGATGCCAAAGAAAACGAAGGCTGCGCAGCCCGCCGCGCCCAGGAAGACAAAGACCGTCAAATCCAAGGCGAAAAAAGGCGCAAAATCCAAAGCGGCGAAAGCCCTGAAACTAAAAGCGAAGAGGGGTGTGAAAGCGGCCAGGGGCATAGGTGCGGAAGAAAGAGCGCGACTGCTCAGCTCCGAGGTGGTCTTTGAGGGGCCGCTCTTCCGGGTGCTGCGCGACCGGCTGATTGAGCCGGGCGGCTATGAGAACGTTCGCGACATCATCCGCCACAACGGCAGCGTAGTTATCCTGGCGATAGACAAATCCAGGAAGAAGAAGGACCCCTGGATCGTGGTGGAGCGGCAGTACCGCCATGCCGCCAACCAATTTCTCTGGGAGCTGCCGGCGGGCAAGCTGGAGCCGGGTGAAGATGCCCTGGAGGGCGCCAAGCGGGAGCTGGAAGAGGAGACCGGCTACCGCGCTAATAAATGGAAGCCTCTGGTCACGTACTATGCCAGCCCCGGTTTTCTGGGCGAGTCCATGATCGTTTTTCTGGCCGAGGGACTGGTGGCGGGCGACGCCCACCCGGAGGAGGACGAACGGATCGAACTCCGCCTGGTCAAACTCTCAGAAGTGCTCAGGATGATCGAAAAGGGCGCTATTCTGGACGGAAAAACGCTCACCAGCTTACTGTTGTACGCGCGGCTGACAGACGGCAAACGCAAGAAATAAAGGCGCATCGGGGTTCTTGCATACCGCGGTCAAGCTCGCCGGGCTGACCCGCTGGAGTTTGCCCGTCTCACCTTATGGGGCGTTTTCAGAAAAATGTATGGTTCTTTCCCGGCGTTTTTGCGTCTTACAAAGTATCGGTGTGCGATCCCCTTCGCTTGCCGGATCCTTGTAAGACTCAAAGAAAGCAGGAGCCTGTGGCTCAGTACAAAGGGAAGGTCAAGTGGTTCAATAACGCCAAGGGCTACGGATTCATCGGACGTGAAGACGGGCCGGATGTATTCGTCCACTACTCGTCAATCCAGTTGGAAGGATACAAATCGCTGAAAGAGGGCGATGACGTCGAGTTCGATATCGTCCAGGGTCAGAAAGGTCCCCAGGCGGATGCCGTAATCCGCTTCAGGGATACCGCCGCCCACAGCGCAGCCTAGAGGCGCGGAAGGCCGGGCGTTGACGCAAGACCGCTGCCAGGCGGTGTAGTTGAATTGCGCCTTAAGTGCCCCAGCTTGTCACATTGCAATTGCCAGGCCTCTGATATGACCTGAGAAGAATTGCACTGTTTCCGGTGCAATCGCATTCACTATTCCTCGGCAATATACAAACTCATGGGCAGTCTTATCCTGCTCGCGGTAAGATAAGTGCGCCATGAGCCTTCTTCATCAGGATTCTTCAGAGTTGGACGATGCCGCCCTCGGTGAGGAGTTTACCAAGGGTTCCAGCCATGTGGTTTGGGCCAGCATAGTTGCTGCCGTGCTGGTTATCATCGCCATTGGCTCATATGTGATAACCGGGCAGAAACCGCCCCCGGCCACTGGAGAGATCGTTTCTGTGTGGGCCCATCAGCAGCACACCGTCACCCCGGGGTTCGACGCCTCCGGCGCTCCCATACCCCAGGAGAGCTACGACCGCATGCTGGTCTTTGTTCAAGTGAGGCTTCACAACCAGAGCGACAAGCCGCTATTTCTATACGAAATCGTGACGAGCGCCACGCTGGCAGACGGGATCCACGCCAGCAATGCGGTTCCGAAAGGAGATTACGAGCATGTATTTGTCGCATATCCGGAGCTGGCTGCGCTGCACGGCAAGGCGCTATCACTGGACACGACCCTCGACCCAGGGCAGACCGAGGAAGGGACAGTGGTCTTTCACCCGTTTCGCGTGACCAAACAGGAGTGGGACGCGCGCAAGGATCTGAGCTTCACCTTCAAATTCCAGTACCAGCCCAGCCTGGTGCTCGCGCCCCACGCGGCGGTTATCGATTATTGAGCAGTAGGCGGCACAGGCGCATTCTTGGGCACAGACAGATACCCGGTGATTGTGTTCTTGGCACTGACAGAGTTCACCACGATCTCGAAGAGTTGCGGCTCCTTGCCCGAGTAGAACTGGAGCGGCTCGTTCAGATTCCTGTTCTGCTTCTCGTAGCTCTTGTCGTCCGAATAAACCACCAGGGTGAACTTGCTCTTTTTCGCGTCTGACTTTTTCAGTTCCAGGCTAACCGTGCCTACCGGCTTTTTCTGGCCCTTGGCCAGAGTGAACTCATAGTAGGTTCTGTCGCCTTTGTGTTTCAGCGTCTCCAGCTCATCGTGATTGCGGGCAATCAGGCTGCTGTGCCCGCTCAGATCCCCCTTCATCGAGGTCAACTGGCTGATGGCGTTGGCCAGGTCGCTCTGCGTCTTGGCCACATCGGTCTTCACGCCGCCGACGTCGGTTTTCACGTTAGAGACCTCGCTGGAAACGGCCGTCACCTGCTGCGCGGTCTGCTGCTGGGCGGTCTCAAGCCGTTTGCTATTGGCCTCTTCGGCAGCCTCGCGGCGGATGATCTCCTGCGCGCGGGCATCCATCTGCTTTTGCGTCAGGCCGAGGGATTTGCCCAGCTCGTCGGTGGCCACCTGAAGGCGGGCGTTGGTCTCGCGCAATTCAGCGGCCAGCTTAACGTTCTGCTGCTTGGCATCGGTTAATTCAACTTGCTGGGTAGACAGCCGGCTACTGATCGTTGCGCTCCAAATCAGGCCGCCCAATGCGCCCAGCAGGGCCACGGCGATTGCCGCCAGCAATGCGCCGGAGTAGGTTCTTGGGGTAGTGTCAATATCACTCATTCGTTTGCCTTTCTTCACTGTGGCGGCTCATTGTGCGAACCGCTTAATTGGGTTGCTGAATATTGTTCAGGCCCGGTTAAGGCGACATTCTTCCTAATTTGACGCCGTTCAGGAGGATTCCCTCTATCGAAGATCCTGTATTGTCGCGGAGATTCAGCCCTAATTATCAGGCTCCGGAGATGCCGCCGCATTCTTCCGGGTGAATCTACAGGATATAGAAAATATCCGGATCGTGCAGGAAAAGCTGCTCAAAACCGACCAGATCGCTCACCTGGGAGGGTTTGCGGAGCGGTTCCCACGCCCTTGCAGTCCCGCACTCCGTGACAAGCATGGAATGGCTACGTTATAAACATCTTTACTGTATTTTTCAGGCGCCGGGCCCTGGATCGGGACCGGACGATCCGCCGCTACCGCAAAAATCATCGCAAGGGGGAGATCCGAAGGCTATGTCGACTGCTGTCGCGGGGAAGGGCCTGGAAGGAGTTGTTGCGGCGAACTCCGGCATCTGCTGGATCGACGGAGACGCCGGCGTACTGGCCTACCGCGGTATCGACATTCACGAGCTGGCCGAGAACTCGACCTTCGAGGAGACCACCTACCTGCTCTGGAACGGCATCCTGCCCAACGAATTGGCGCTGCGCGAGTTTGCCTCAGAGCTTTCATTGGCCAGGGAGCTGGATTACCGCATCATCGACCTGCTGCGCGGCATTCCCGCATCGGCCACGCCCATGGAGGTGTTGCGCACAGCGGTCTCCGCGCTCAGCTTTTACGATGCCGACGAGAAGGACAACTCCCACGACGCCAACGTGCGCAAGTGCTACCACCTGACCGCGCAGATGGCCATGATTGTGGCCATCTACGACCGGCTCCGCAAGGGTCTGGAGGTGGTGCCGCCTGACCGCTCGCTAAACCACGCGGCCAACTTCCTGTGGATGCTGAGGGGGGTCAAACCCTCTGAAACAGCCGTCAAGACGCTGGACATGGCGCTGGTGCTGCACGCCGAACACGAACTGAACGCCTCTACATTTGCCGCCCGCGTCATCGCCGCAACTTTGGCGGATGTCCATTCAGCCGTTACCGGCGCCATCGGCGCGCTCAAAGGCCCCCTGCACGGCGGCGCCAACGAAGGCGTGATGCGGATGCTCTACGCCATCGACAAGGCCGGCGAAGACCCGGTGGAATACGTCAAGAATATGCTGGCCGCGAGGCAGAAGATCTCCGGCTTCGGCCACCGCGTCTACAAGACCGAGGACCCCCGCGCCACACACCTGCGCAAAATGAGCGAGCAACTGGGCAAAGACGCCGGCGTGCCCAAGTGGTACGAGATGTCTCGGGCTATCGAACTATATATCAACGCCGACAAGAAGCTGAACGCCAACGTGGATTTCTACTCCGCCTCGACCTACGCCACGCTGGGCATCGACATCGATCTCTATACGCCCATCTTCGCCATCAGCCGCATTGCAGGCTGGGCTGCGCATGTGATCGAGCAGTTGGACGACAACCGCCTGATCCGCCCCCGCGCCGAGTACATCGGCCCGGTTTATCCCTCGCCATACATTCCCATGGGGGAGCGGGGATAGGGACGCTGTCCGCAGAAGTACGGAATACACGCCTAGTCAGTCTTTCCGCGCCTTCCAGAGCAGATACAGCCCCCAGGCCGCCAGGGTGCAGTTGTCGCGAATCACGCCGTCGAGCATCATCTGCTCGAACTCCTCTACGGGCACGGAGCGCACGATGAGGTCGTGTTCCTCGGCGTCGGGAAGTTTTTCTGTTTGCGTCAGGCCGGTGGCCAGAAAGACGTGCTGTTTTTGCCGGGTGAATCCGTAAGCGATCCACACAGTTCCCAAGTGGGTCATCTCGGCGGCGTCCAGGCCCAGCTCCTCTTTCAGTTCGCCGCGCGCCAGCTCTTCGGGATTCTCAACGTCCATCTCCCAACCGCCCTGCGGCAGCTCCAGCGCACGTTCCTGAATGGTGTAGCGAAACTGCTCCACCAGCCAGACGCGGCCCCCGTCGATGGGCAGAATGATGGCGGCATCGTCCTTTTCCACTACGCCATAGATGCCCTTTTCACCGTTGGAGCGGAGAATCCGGTCCTCGCGCAGACGCATCCAGCGGTTGCGATATACCTCGCGGCTGGAAAGGGTGGTGATGGAACGGCCAGCGCTGCCATGGGCCGGGTTCATGGGATCTCCTTGATTCCGCTTCTATGACATCGCATCCGGGGTGCCGAAGAGAGACAACGTATTTGCGGAATCAGCCGCCGATATACTTGGTTCCCCAGATCAGCAACGCGGCACCCAGCAGGATGCGGTAGATGGCGAAGATGGTAAATCCGTGTTTGCGCACCCAAAACAGGAACCACTCCACCACGCCCAGGGCCACGATGAAGGAGACGGCGGTCCCGATAAGGAGCACGATCCAGTTGTCTGCCGTCATGACCACGTGCGCGGTGGCGCCGTGGCTGGAGTGAACCTCTTTGATCAGATCCCAGCCGGTGGCGGCGATCATCGTTGGAATGGAGAGCAGAAAACTGAACTCAAGGGCGGCGGGACGGTCAAGGCCGGCGATCTGGCCGGCGGCGATGGTAGACATGGAGCGCGAGGTCCCGGGAAAGACCGCCGAAAGCGTCTGGCAGAGCCCGATCCAAATGGCCTGGGGCAGCGACATCTCTTCCACGTCGTGCGTTTTTGACTCGCGGCGGGCGGCCCAGGCATCGACGATCCACATGACGATGCCGCCGACGAGCAGCGCCAGGGCAATCCTGTTGAGGTGTTCCAGATTCTCTGCGCTGAACTTGTGCAGCGCCAGGGAGAGACCTGACGTAACGGCAAAGGCAATCAGGGTGAGGGAGATGGGATGATTCAGCCAGTTGCGCTTGCCGTCTTCGCCGGTGGGAAAGGTGCGCACGAAATCGACAATCCGACCCAGGAAGAGCAGCAATAGCGCCAGGATTGCGCCTACCTGTATCACGATGGTGTACATGCTCCAGTAGGGATCGTTCAGCGGAATCTTCATCAGCGCTTCGGTAATGCGCAGGTGCGCCGTCGAGCTAACCGGCAGAAACTCGGTCAAGCCCTCCACAATGCCCAAAATGATGGACTGAATATATACGTTCAAGAAGCCTCCATGGCGCGGTTTACCATTCGCCGGCAAAAGCGCTCGAAATACGCAGGCTGCTCACTCCCGGTCGATGCCGTAAACAGGAATGCCTTCATCCAATTTGTACACCAGAGCCCCGGCGCGCCATGAATAGTCCGATTGCCCGAAGTGTTCTTTCAGCCTGGAGGCCAACTCGCGGGCGTGGGCGTGGGCCGCGTTGCTCTTGTTATCGCTTCCTTCGGCGGCATACATATCGGTGAGTACCGCCTGGCGGTAAACAGCCTGGTAGAGCGCCTGCGCCGTGCGCGGCCCGTCGGGATACTCGGCCGCGTACTTTTCGTAATACTCGGATTCCTTCTCAGGGCACTTGGGCTCGCCCTGCCAATCACCGCAGAGCTTGTTGTCGATCAACTCGAAGGCGGCAAGTTCAGCCGGGCGGGTGCGGGGATAGTACTTGAGAATCTTTTTCAACTCATCTTCGTCCATCTGGTCGCGCAGGTAGGCCTGTTTCTCCCGTGCGGAGGGGCGAGTGGAAGCATCCGCCTTCTGCAATTGCCAGAGAATGTCGGCCGCACGCCACGAGGCTTCGGGTACCAGGGGCGATTGAGGGAACATCTCGACCAGGCGCCGGTAGAGCAGCCGGGCGCTCTGCGCGGCGATGGCCGGGCCGCGGGGGTCCGAGGCCAGAGACTCCTGGTTAGCCGCCTCGCCCATCAGCACCTGGTCGCCGCTCGGGGTGGTCTCTACGACAATCCCCTTCGACTCGATCCAGCCGGAGATGGGCGGAGTCACCTCGTCGTGGCCGAAGAGGGGAGCGTCTTTCTGGCGCGCCTCCTGGATGTCAGTGTTGGCGTAGACGCGCAGCCAGGGACCGCTTTTTTCGGCGACGACCATTTCGCGGCCAATCTGAACGCGGTCCACCTTTTGCGAAGCGGGGTCGGGCGCGATGAAAAGCCAGGTGATGCGCAAGGCCGCCGCGCGCGGGCCGGCCATGGGCTTTTCCAGTTGCGGAGGCTTCTTTTGGCCGTGCGCCGGGAATGCGGCGCAGAGAAGGGCAAGGGCGAGTGCGAGAGTGACGCGGATGCGGGGTTTCATCACAGGGAAATCATAGCCGAAGGACGCTAACCGGCGGTTTCAGTGAGCACTTCGGCCAGCAGCACGGGGTCCACGTTGCCGCCGCTGACTATGGCTACGGCCTTGGTATAAACGGGCAACTCAGCCGCGTGGAAGAGCAGGGCGGCGGCGGCCACGGCTCCGCTGGGCTCGGGAACCAGGCGGGAGACAGCTACGATGGCCCGCATGGCGGCGCGAATCTCAGCTTCAGTGACGGTAATAATGCCGTCTACAAATGCCTGCAGGTG
>Ga0182027_10014094_pt1 | contig 11090 bp, 9 predicted proteins | sample 712E1DmetaG_FD_121300 | JGI IMG/M metagenome (GOLD analysis project Ga0182027, IMG submission 121300) | Permafrost microbial communities from Stordalen Mire, Sweden - 712E1D metaG (Illumina Assembly) | ecosystem: Environmental > Terrestrial > Soil > Wetlands > Permafrost | place: Sweden...
GAACTGGTGCAGGGCATTACTGTTACCTTGCACCCTCTCGCTTTCAAGAGCCGCAGAATGTTGTATTTGAGTCCGCAGTCATATGCTACGACGTTATATTTATAATCAATAGGTTTTTCTTTATCCCAGACATAGGATTTTCTGGTGCTGACTTCCTTTACATAATCAGTAAGGCCGTAATCAGGTTTATTCTTCAGTTCGACTAGCGCCTGTTCAGGTTTCATAGAAGAGGTAATCATGCCCATCATCACGCCGACGGAACGCAGTTTGCGCGTAATTGACCTGGTATCAAGTCCATAGATACCGGAAATCCCCCCGTCCAGCAGGTATTGGTGAATTGTTTTATTGCTCAAGTAATGGCTCGGTTCCAGGCATTCTTCGCGGACGACAAAGCCCCTGACCTGAATTCTATCCGTCTCATCATCCTGTGGGGTGATGCCGTAATTGCCGATGAGCGGGTAGGTGGGGACTAAAATTTGCCCGGCATAAGAAGGGTCGGTCAGCATTTCCTGATACCCCGTCATGCTGGTGTTGAATACGACTTCGCCGAAAGTGTCCGCATCTCCCCCGAAGGAAAATCCTTCATAGATCGAACCGTCGGCTAGAATCAGATAAGCTTGTTTCTTCATTACGCTCTCAATCCTATATTTACTGAATCGTCTTTGTAAACCAGATTACCCTGATAAATTGTCGCCACGACTTTGCCTGTTAGTTTTAATCCTGCCAGGGGCGTGTTTTTGCCGAGAGAAGCAAATTTATTTACGTCGACCACCCATTCTTTGTTCTGGTCGATGATCGTCATATTCGCGATTGTCCCCACTACAAAACTACCCAATGGTTTATGTAGAATTGCCGCTGGTTTAGATGTCAACGCGGCAATCAATTCCGTCAGCGTCAGTTGTTTGGATTGCACCAGCCACAGTAGGCTCCCCACTGCCGTGTCAAAGCCGCTAATACCGGCCGGCGCATCGGCGTATGGTCTTTGTTTTTCCGCCATTGTATGCGGCGCATGGTCGGTGGCGATAATATCTATTGTGCCGTCTTTTATACCTTGCACCAGGGCTTGTCTATCGGCTTCCGTTCGCAGCGGCGGGTTCACCTTGGCTAATGCTTCGCGTTTTTCAATCATCTCTTCCGTCAATAGCAGGTGGTGTGGTGTGGCTTCGGCAGTCACTCTCACGCCTTTCTTTTTTGCCTGGCGGATAAGTTCGACCGCTGCTGCCGTACTGACGTGCGCGATGTGTACCCAGCCTTTAGTTTTTTCCGCTAATTCCAGATCACGGGCGACAATTTTTTCTTCACCTTCCGGCGGACCGCCGTTGGGTTCTTCACAGTGGTCGATGATCGGTAAATTGAATACTTTACTGATTTCCAGCGCTTCGGCCATTAATTCCGCCGTTTTGACCGGGTCGCCGTCATCGCTGAATCCCACGACCCCGGCTTTAACTAGCGGTTCCATATAAATCAGAGCTTTGCCTTTTCTGCCTTTGGTGACGCAGCCGATGGGTAAAACCTGCACCATCCCGTCACGATCCGCGATATTTTTAACTGTGACAATCATCTCGGCGCTGTCCAGCGGCGGGCGCGTGTTCGGCATACAGCAAATCGTTGTGAATCCGCCGGCGGCAGCTGCCCTTGTGCCCGTGGCAATGGTCTCTTTAACTTCGAATCCCGGTTCCCGCAGGTGACAGTGGAAATCGATGAATCCCGGACATACAATAAGTCCCTTCGCTGTCAGGATGTCATAGGCTTCGCCGACCGGATTCTCCCTGCCTTTGCTGACCCAACTGATTTTATCGTCTTTAATCAGCAGGTTCCCCACCCGGCTGATTTTCAGTGCGGGGTCGACGATCCTGCCGCCTTTGATTAGTAGCGCTTTATTCATGCTTCGGTGCTTCCTTAACGACTCGCGTTTTGGCATAAAAACCGGGTTTATAACCGTGTTTTTCGGCTTCCTCAGTAGAATCAAATGCAATCAGATTTTCCGGCTTGATTTTTTTAGCTAGATGGCTGTTTGCCCGATTATATTTTTTATAATCTAACAATCCTTGATGCCATTCGGTACTGGCGACATATTTCGGTTCTGTGCCGTGCTCGCAATAGATGCAGCGGAAGGTCAACGGCCGGAAACTGACAATCTTGAACTCGGGACGCAGGTAGTTTTTCTCCGTCTCCTGCCATGTCACGCAGCGCGGATTGGAGCATTTTACCCCATATTCACGGTGGTATATCGGATATTCAACTACCGGCGGTGGAACTTCATTTATTGCTGAGCTCTTTTTAGCGCCCAGCGCCATGGCAATCAAAGCCATGCGTACCGGCACCCCTCTGGCTGCCTGTTTAAAATACATACTGCGCGGGTCGGCATCCATGTCATAAGCCAGTTCATCGACGCGCGGTAAAGGATGCATTACCAACGCCCGTCTCAATTCCTTACCGCTCATCAGTTTCTGGTCGACGATAGGGAATTGCAGGTCGGCGGCTTTTTCTTCAGTGGTAAAACGTTCTCTTTGCGGGCGGGTGACATAAAGCGCATCGACGCCGGCTTTCATCGCTACTTCCAGGTCGATACCCGGCATCATTGCCAGTTGGTGCGGCTGCCCGGGGGTAATATAAGCGGCGTCTACAGGAAAAGTCCCGGTCTGATTCTGTTTGTGGTTTTTACTGAACTTCTCCAGTTCGCCGCCGTATTCCGTTACCAGTTTATGCATGATGTTCTCCGGCACTTCCAAGCCGGGACTGGGACAAAAGAGAATCGTCGCCCCGAATTTGGCCAGCGCGAAAATCAGCGAGTGCGTGGTGCGTCCGTACTTGAGGTCGCCCCATAAAGCAATCGTCATTCCCCTGATTTCACCGTGTTCTTTCTTGAGAGTGTAGAGGTCGCATAATGTCTGTGTGGGATGCTGGTGTCCGCCGTCGCCGGCATTAATTACCGGGACTGTGGAATAATCCGCCATTAGTTTAGCGGCACCTTCCCAGGGATGGCGCAGGACAATAATATCGGCGTAGCTGCTGATAATTCTGGCCATGTCCGCAATGCTTTCGCCTTTGGAAAAAGATGTCGATTTCGGATCTGATACACTGATGACACTGCCTCCAAGCCGGTGCATGGCTGTTTCAAAAGAGAGCCGGGTGCGCGTGCTCGGCTCGAAAAAGATGGTCGCCATTACCTTACCGGCGCACAGTCCGTATTGTTTGGGCATATCCTCGGACATCTCGTCTGCCAGGGAGAATACCGATTCGATTTCGTTATTGGTCAGGTCGTCGATGGTAATCAGGTCTCTATTCTTTAGGTCCATTTTTACCTCCCCCATTCCTTAGTGGGTTCCATTGTGATTCGCTTTGGCTGCTGGCGGGCTGACAATCGCAACTTCGTCGATACCGTCGATTTCCTTCAGCTTGACGGCGATTTCTTCATCACGGCCGCTGGGTACATTCTTTCCCACGTAATCGGCGCGTATGGGCAATTCCCGGTGGCCGCGGTCGATCAGCACGATTAACTGGATCGATTGCGGGCGTCCCAGGTCGATGATGCCGTCCATCGCGGCGCGAATACTGCGCCCGGTATAGAGCACGTCATCTACCAGAATCACCGATTTGCCGACCACGCTGAAGGGAATTTCGGTGCGGGTGACCCTGGGCAGGTTTTCATTGTGCGGCAGGTCGTCGCGGTAGCGGATAATGTCCAGCGCGCCGACCGGCACTTTGCTTTCGGAAAATTTCAGAATTTTTTGCGCCAGGCGTTGCGCCAACGGTACGCCGCGGGTGTACATGCCGATAAAAACAACATTATCCAGGGACTTACTGCGCTCGATGATTTCATGCGCGATACGGGCCAGCGTCCGGCGGATATCTTCCTCGGTCATCAGGACTTTTTCGGACATAAATAAACCCCTCGCCGTGGATATGGCAAGAGGTTCGTGCTTGCGGACTCTTCTTTCCCCTTACCAGTCTCACGGGACTAGCTTAAAGGCTCTGGTATCATATTACCAGAAGGGAAAATGGATTACAAGAGGAACGGGAAAATTATTTTAATGGCTAGAGAACAATGTATACATATTGGAAAGGTCTCACAAACGATGTGGAGAAAGCCGTTTTGCGTTCCGTAGGAATAACGCAGCAGGAAAATCTTGCATCGGTTGATTGGAACGGTTCGTTTACCGGATAGGATTTAGTAGTTGAGTAGGGTGGGTGAAACCCACCGGATTTCCATACCGGCGAAAGCCCCTTAGGTACTTTGTGAAGCAAACGTACCGTATCCAGTGATAATTTAAAACTCATCTATTGAATCGTGCCCTATATTTTGTTTAGTTTCTCTAATGCCGTTCGCGCTACACCGGGCACTTCAACGCTTGCAGCCGAACCGTTAAGCGCATCAACTACAGGTTTCAGTATTATGTTTAATTCCTTGGCTTTGGGGTTGTCGCGGAGGATATACTTGAGGACATGCCGCGCCTCTTCCCGGAGGAAAAGGTTTTTAGCGCCCGTACTTAGTGTTTCAAGTAAAGGCTTGATACAGTCGGGCCCAATGGCTACCAGTGCTTCACTTGCCAGCCATCGGACGTCAAAAATATCGTCTTCCAGTGTCTTGACGAGTGACGGAATCGCGGCCGGGTCGGCGATTGCACCCAGTGCTTTGGCGGCTTCCCAGCGTGTTTGCTGGTCTTTGGCAGTCAACAGTTTCGTCAGAGCCAAAGTCGCCTCTTTCCCGATGTCCACCAATGTCAGGCGGGCGTTTTCCCGTACCTGACCGTCTTTATCGCTCAATTGCTTAATTAAAGTGTCAATTCTACTCTCGTTGATCATCTAAATTCACCCGCCTTTTCGACTCACAGCCGTAATATAGCAGAAAAAGTGGGGAATAGATAGCAGGCTAGAATATTTCCATACCGGCGGAAGTCCCTTAGACCGGAGACCGCAGTCGTAGGCTGAAAGCCGCAGCTTGAAGTACTTACGAAGTAAATGTATAGGCATCCAGTATCTATTGCGTGTGGATTCGGCGTCGTCCCGAAACAAGTATTGCCTGCGGCTAACGTGGTTTTAGTGAGTCGGTTAAAAAATTCCCAATTGAAGTTTAATCGCTGCCTCAATCTTATGCATGTCTGTAGGAGAAAGAACCGCGGCGCGAGTAGAAAGTCTCGTTTTGCTGACCGTTGTCAGTTGGTCTGCCATGGTCTTGTTTGCTTTACCTTTAAAAATAACCAGGACTTCGCTGGCGTAGACTTTTTCGGTTTTGCTGCTGAGAGGCACGACCTGAACTCGATTAAGAGAATTGTTCGACGCATCATTGCTAACGATGACAGCCGGACGCTTTTTCTGGATTTCACCGCCAATTGAAGGGTTAAAATTGACCCACCACACTTCACCTCTTCGCATTTTCGAAATCCTCGAGAGTAGCTTCAGCCCATTCTAGTGCGTCTTTCTCTCTCTGTTCATCCGCGGCCATTGCCCTGTAACCCTCTTCGAGTTCTGCCTCAAAACGCTTTTTAGCCAATTCCTGCAGGCACGAAGACACCACTTTGCTACGGCTGGTTTTTCTTTCTTTGGCGACCTTATCCGCCATTTTTACCAGGTCCTTCGGAACGCTGACAGTGACTTTGACGACTTGCGTAGTCATAACTTATCTCCTTAATTTAATTAAGTAATAATATCATACAAAAAGGTATGAACAATTGTCAATAACTAGCAGCTATCCGCCATCAGCAATAATTTTCTCCCCTTTGCAAGGGGAGATACAGAGGGATTTTGAGAAATGGATTCCTGCCGGAGTGAAATACCGATGAAAATCGCGATAGGAATGACCAAATGGGCTGTAGGGTCGAGTTTCGAACTCGACCGCAAATTCGTGAGCTGAACGGGCGGTGGGGTTTTAAACCCGACCCTACCAGCTACTGTTGGACTGCAAGCAAAAGTTGGGTTTTAGATTGCCACGATCTTTTAATGTAGTTTTGGAAAGGTCTCGTAAAAGAAGTAGTTTTTGGATTTTGGTATTTTAAAACTGTTTATCCCATCTTCCCCAGAATCTCTTCCAGCATCGTTTTCCAGCCTTTGCCCGGCTGCCGCAGGTTCATCCTGAGCTGGCTGGTGCCGATTTTGATGCCGTCCCTGTAAAAATGGGATAGTTTTTGTTTATTGAGCTGCATCCCGGCGAATAACTGGATGATTATCTCGCCGTCCAGATTGGAGATAGATTCGATGCCCCGGTCCTTGGCCATGACCTTGATTTTTAAAATATACAGCAGGTTCTCTACTTCTTTCGGCGGTACGCCGAAGCGGTCGTTAAGTTCCTGCGCCAGGTTGGGAATTTGTTTCAACTCACTGATATCTGCCATGCGCTGGTACAGTTCCAGCCGGGTGATCATATCGTCAATATAGTCTTCTGGAATCAAGGCGGATACCGGCAGGTCGATGGTCGGCGGCGGTAATTTGGTTGTCGAAGGTGTTTGGATCACGCCGCTTTTCTGTAGTTTCAATTTTTCCACCGATGCCGCCAGCATCTGGCTGTACAGATTGAAACCTACTGCGCTGATTTGCCCGCTCTGCTTCATACCAAGGAGTGTACCGGCTCCTCTGATTTCGAGGTCTTTTACGGCGATACTGAACCCGGCGCCCAGCTCGGTGGCTTCATAAATCGTACGTAAACGTTTCTCCGCCACCGGTGTCAATCTCTTGCCTTTGTCGAAAAGGAGGTAGGCGTAAGCCAGCGTCGCACCGCGTCCTACTCTGCCCCGTAACTGGTGCAGTTGCGTTAGACCGAAACGGTCGGCTTGGTTGATAATCAGCGTATTGACATTAGGCATGTCCAGTCCCGACTCGATAATAGTGCTGCAGACCAGAATATCGCTCTTGCCCTGCATGAATTCTGTGGTGACCTTTTCCAGTTCTCCTTCCGGCATTTGCCCGTGACCGACGGAAACCCGCGCTTCGGGAATGAGGTGTCTCAGCTTTTCTGCCATGATTTCGATTGTCTGCACGCGGTTATGCACAAAAAAGACCTGGCCGTTGCGTTCCAATTCCCGCAGTACGGCATCACGAATCACACGCTCGTCGTATTCGGCGACATAAGTTCTGACGGGCAACCGGTCTTCCGGCGGCGTCTCCATCGTGCTCATATCACGCACGCCCACCAGCGACATATGCAGGGTGCGCGGAATCGGTGTGGCGCTCAGTGTTAGTACATCTACTTCCTGCCGCATCTTCTTGAGGTATTCTTTGTGGACGACGCCGAAACGTTGCTCTTCATCGATAATCAGCAACCCAAGATTCTTGAACTGTATATCTTTTTGAATGAGTCGGTGCGTGCCGATACAGATGTCCACCGACCCATCCTGTAATCCGGCTATTACCTTATCCTGTTCTTTCGGTGTGCGGAAACGGCTCAGTACGTCAATTTTTATCGGGAAGGCTTTCATTCTCTCGGTGAAGGTGGCGTAATGCTGCTGGGCCAGTACGGTAGTCGGTACCAGTACTGCCACCTGTTTGTCGTCAATCACCGCTTTGAAAGCGGCACGAATCGCTACTTCGGTTTTTCCGTAACCGACATCGCCGCAAATCAGGCGGTCCATCGGTTTGCTTTTCTCCATATCCGCTTTGATTTCATTCTGGGCGGTAATCTGGTCGGGAGTCTCTATGTAGGGGAAACTCGCCTCCAGTTCCCGCTGCCAGATGGTGTCTTTGGAATAGGCAAAACCCGGTACGACTTCGCGGCTGGCATAAAGGTTCAATAAATCTTCCGCCACTTCTTCGACAGCTTCCTTGACCTTTTCTTTGGTGTGCGTCCATTCCTGCGTGCCTAAACGGCTGAGCGTGGGCGGTTGTTCGCCGCCGCCGACATAACGGCTGACCCGGTCAACCTGGTCGGTGGGTACGTATAGTTTATCGCCGCCGGCGTATTGCAGAATCAGGAACTCTCTGTCCATATCATTATTACGAATCACTGTAAACCCGAAAAATTTCCCGATGCCGTGTTCGATGTGCACCACGTAATCATCAGGTTGAATATCCGCGAAGATTTTATGACGGGCGACTAATCGTTTCTTTTGCAGGCGCTGCTGCTTGGTAAACCCGAATATTTCGGCATCGGTAAAAAGATAAGTATCCTTCAAACTCCAACCTGAACTGAGCAGACCTTGCAGTAGCATTAAAGAACCGGGCAGGGGAGTCTGTTTGGTTTCGGTCAGAACCGGCGCGATAATGTCATTTTCCCCGAGTAGTTCGGAGAGGCGGTTGGCCTGATGCGTCACCAGAACGACGCGTTGTTGGTCGGCGAGGAGCTGCTTGATTTTAGCGATAAATATCGGCAGTCGCCCACCATAACTTGTCAAAGATTTGAAATCAAGGTGATGCATCGATTCTTTGTCTGCTATTCCCAACTCACTAAGTACCAGGCGCGGTATTTTCTCCAGCTCCGGTGCCATTTCGTCCCAATCGAAATAGGGTTTGGGGAAATTAGAAGGCAGTTCACCCTGCTCCCGCTGGTCTTTATGTAGTTCCATTGCTTTGTTATCAAAATCCTCGATCGTGCGCTGGACGCTGAGCGGTTCATCGATTATCAGCAGCGTGTTTTCCGGCAGATAAGACAGGATGCTATCCTGGTTAAACAACGGAGCGTAGAATTCCTTACTGACGTTTTTTTGCCCTCGATAAAGCTCGCCTAATTCTTTGACAAATGTTTGACGGGTCTCTTCACTGCAATTCGAGAAGTCCAGGCTTTTTAAAATTTCCTCCGGTTTCACATTGTTTTCTGCGAAAGGCGTCAGTAATTCCGTCGCTGGGCCAATGCTAATTGAAGGAATCCTTTTCACCGAGCGCTGATTGGCCGGGTCATAAAGCCGGATGCTTTCAATAGTGTTACCGAAAAATTCCAATCGGGCGGGCATCTCGGAAGTGGGCGGGAAAATATCGATGATGCCGCCGCGTTTGCTCATTGTGCCGGGGATTTCGACGGTGCTTTCCACTGTATAGCCGAGAGTTTGCCAGCGTTTCATCAGTGCCATCGGGTCACAAATTGTTTCTTCCTTGATAATATGGAATTTAGCGGCAAAGTCTGTAAATGAAACTGTTTTCTGGATGAGGGCAGCAGCAGGTACAACTATCAGCGGTGGTCTTTTTTCTTTTTGAGTGTTGGCTAAAGTCGATAAAACACGCAGGCGCTCCAGTTCCGTAGGCAAGTCGGAGACGATGCGTTCGTAGGGCATGGCGTTCGTTTCCGGCATTAATTTGAAATCCTCGGAACCGAGCCAGACACTGATTTGCTCGAATAGTTTGCGTGACTCCTCAGCATGCGCGGTCATTACTACGATGGGACGTTTTAGTGTCTGATAAAGGGCAGCAATCAGGTAAGGTCGGGCAGCATCGATGACATCGGCTTTAGCCAAGGCTTTTGTTTGACGCAGTTCTGTTGTAAGATTGCCGTATGCCGGCATCTCACTGATTAAATTTAATAACCGCGTTATATTTAACTTTTCCATATAATTTCAGGGTGCCGCGCTTCGCTCGCAACGACATCGGAGGCGACGTCACAGAACGTCGAATAGGACTAGCCGAGACGGACTAGCCCTTCTAAATTCATTTTAACATAATCCTGTGTTATAATGACTCTGAAAAAGCTTTTCTATTTTCCTCTCCCCCTGAGGCCGTAACCGAAGTACTCAGCTTAACGAGCTGACGTATGACCTTAAGTCAAAATGTATTGAGAGGATTAAGGTAAGGGTGAAATGTTAGGTAACTTCATCATAGTGTTGGAATTTATTGATAGCGAGATTTGCCGGAAAATAGCAGTGTAGTTTTATGAGCAAGAAAAAAGCTGAAAGTAGTAATTTCACCAGCCGCCGTATTGTCGCCAAGTTCGGCACGAGTTTGCTGACCGCCGGTTCGACACGCTTGAACATGGAACGGATGACCGACCTTGTCGCCCAAATCGCACGACTACACAAGCAAGGCGTGGAAGTGGTCATCGTAACTTCGGGCGCAATTGCCGCCGGTCGGGAAAAATTGGGTATAACCAAAAAAGCGAAGGGCGTTGCTCTTAAGCAGGTACTGGCCTCGGTGGGGCAGGGCCGGTTAATGAATATCTACGAGCGCCTTTTCGAACAACATGATATTACCGTAGGACAGGCATTACTGACGAAATCGGTGCTGGCTGACCGTGCCGGTTACCTCAATACCCGAAACACACTTCTGGCTTCGCTGGAGATGGGGGTCATTCCGATTATTAACGAGAATGATGTGGTGGCGGTGGATGAAATCAGGGAAGCCCGTTTTGGCGATAACGATAATCTTTCCGCCATGGTCGCCAATCTGATAGACGCCGACCTTTTATTCATTCTGACCGATATCGACGGTTTATTTACCGCTGACCCTAATCGTGACCCTACTGCTAAAATGATTCCGCTGGTGGAAAAGATTGATGGAAAAATCGATGCTCTGGTCTCAGGTTCCACGAGTGGCATGGGCACGGGCGGCATGGTTACTAAAATCGAAGCTGCCAGATTGGCTGCTTCTTCCGGTGTAAATGTGGTAATTGCTAACGGAAGTGAAAAAGATGTTTTGGTCCGGGTAGCAAGCGGTGAAGCCATCGGCACTCGTTTTCTGCCCGTAAAGAGCAAATTGGATAGCCGGGAACGCTGGTTATTATCCGGTCTCAGCACCCGCGGTAAATTGATGGTAGACGACGGCGCCGCCAAAGCCTTGAAGAAAAATGACTGCAGTCTGCTGGCGGCGGGTATAATTCAGGTTGAAGGGAATTTCCAGCGCGGCGATATTGTAGAGATCTGCGACCTGAAGGGCGCCAAAATCGGCAGCGGTATCACCAACTACACCGCTATTGAAGTTCAGGCAATCAAAGGTGCGCAATCGGGGAATATTACTGGTCTGCTCGGCTACGACTCCGGTTCCGAAGTAGTACACCGGAATAATCTGGTGATTCTGTAGGACAAGAACTAAAAGTCCTATGTCCTTTCATCGGTTCAAGACATAGGTCTCTATCTATTTAATATTAAACGCGTGTTGACTTTATTTATTTTTGACGGTTTTATCCTTATCCTCTACCTCCGATTCCCCTTCCCCTTCCCCTTCCTCCTCTTCTTCTA
>Ga0182027_10014095_pt1 | contig 11090 bp, 5 predicted proteins | sample 712E1DmetaG_FD_121300 | JGI IMG/M metagenome (GOLD analysis project Ga0182027, IMG submission 121300) | Permafrost microbial communities from Stordalen Mire, Sweden - 712E1D metaG (Illumina Assembly) | ecosystem: Environmental > Terrestrial > Soil > Wetlands > Permafrost | place: Sweden...
GGAGATTGAAAAGGTCATTGCCGCGCTCAATTCCCGCTCCTTCAGCCGCGACGATTTCAGCAAGAGCCTGGAGCATTTTTACGGCGCGATTGAAAACGCCGCCGCCACCATCACCGATTTTCACGAGAAACAGACGTTCCTCAACACCGTCTATGAGCGGTTCTTTCAGGGCTTTTGCGTGAAGGTGGCCGACACGCATGGCATTGTTTATACACCGCAGCCGCTCGTGAACTTCATGGTCGCCAGCGTCGAACACTTGCTGAAAAAGTATTTTGGCAAATCAATTAGCGACCGCGACGTTCACATCCTCGACCCGTTCACCGGCACAGGCAACTACATCGTCAACCTCATGCGGCGCATCCTGAAGTCAGCGCTGCCGCACAAATACGCCAACGAACTGCACTGCAATGAAATCATGCTGCTGCCGTATTACGTCGCCTCGATGAACATCGAGCACGCCTACTACGACGCCACCGGCAAATATGAAGCGTTTGAAGGCATCTGTCTCGTGGACACCTTCCGCACGTTGGAACCACCGCAGCAAAAGTTTGATTTCATCAGCGAGCGAAACTCCGAGCGCATCAATCGTCAGCGCAAGGCTCCCATCCGTGTTGTCATCGCCAATCCGCCTTACAATGCGTGGCAGACAGACGAAAATGATAACAACCGCAATGTGACTTACGGCCACATAGAGGACTTGGTGCGTGAAACCTACGGCAAGGATTCCAACGCGCAGAATAAAAACTCACTGTCCGATCCTTATGTCAAAGCGTTCCGTTATGCGTCTGAGATGATCAAGGACAATGGCGTCATTGCCTATGTGACCAACGGCGCCTTTGTAGACAGCCTTTCCTGTGACGGGATGCGGAAGAATCTCGCCCGCGAGTTCGATTTGATTTACGTTCTCGACCTTGGCGGCAATGTGCGGAAGAACCCCAAGCTCTCCGGCACCACGCACAATGTTTTCGGCATTCAGGTGGGCGTTTGCATCTCGCTGCTGGTCAAGCTGCCGGGCAGACCAAAGAACACCCCGCGTTCGGCCAAGATTTATTACCATGCCGTGCCGGTGGACTGGCGGAAGGAAAAGAAATACGAGTTTCTTGAACTCAAGCAGAGCGTGGACGGCATTAAATGGGAGAAGCTCGTGCCGGACAAAAAACAAAACTGGCTCGACTTGGGCTTGCGTGATGAATTCGATGACTTCATGGCACTGGGAGACCGGGATGCCATGCCCGGTTCAACTGCTCCGGCAATGTTCCGTGAGTTTGGCCGTGGATTGGAAACCACCCGCGACGATTGGGTTTATGGTTTTGATGAAAGCAAACTGTTGAAGCGCGTCGGTGCGATGATTGACTATTACAATGACCACGTTCACAGGTATCAAAGGCTCGGCAAGAAAAAGCCCAAGATTGATGACTTTGTTGATAACGACATCAAACGAATCGGATGGAGCAGCAGCTTAAAAAAATATTTGGAACGCGGTGTTGAAATTGAGTTCCGAGAAAAGGCTGTAAGGGAATCGCTTTACAGACCTTATTGTGCGCGTTTGGTTTATTTTGATGAACATCTAAACCACAGAGTCGGAATTTTTCCCGAAGCATTTCCAAACAAAAAAAGTATCAACAATGTTCTTTGGCTGAAGGCAGGCGGCGACTGGCCGACATATGCACTAATGTCCAATCGCATTTGCGACCTCATGCCTCAAGGCGGTTCGCAATGTTTCCCCTTGTTCACTTATTCCGAAGACGGTAAGGAGCGGCGTGACAACATCACGGCCAAGGCGCTGACGTTGTTCCAGATTTTCTACGATGACGACAGCATCACGGCGGTGGACATATTTCATTACGTCTATGCCGTGTTGCATCATCCCGCCTACCGCACCCGTTTCGCCGAGAATTTGAAACGCGATTTGCCGCGCATCCCATTCATCGCTGTCGCCACCGGTGAGAAAAACGCCAGCTTCTTCCCGCTCGCCGCCGTCGAGTCAATGCAAGGTGATAACAAGCCCAGCCACAATCCCAAGGCCAGCGCGAAGCTGTTCCATGAATTTGCCGCCGCCGGCAAGCGGCTCGCCGAGTTGCACGTCAATTATGAGTCGTCCAAGGAATTCAAATTGCAGCGGCAGGAAAACAAAGAGGTCAAACTGGACTGGCGTGTGGAGGCAATGAAGTTGAGCAAGGACAAGGCAAGCCTGTTTTACAATGAATTCCTGACCTTGAGCGGCATCCCGCTGGAAGTCTTCGACTACAAGCTCGGCAACCGCAGCGCGCTGGAATGGGTGATAGACCAATACCGTGTGACCAAGGACGATGACGGCAACATCGTTAGCGATCCGAACCGCATGGATGATGAGGAATATATCGTGCGCCTCATCGGCCAGGTCATCACCGTCAGCCTGGAAACACAAAAGCTAGTGAACTCCCTGCCAGCATTGAATGAGCAGAAGCCATAAAATGGGTCGGGAATTATGAATGGCATTTTGCACCTCAACCTGCACCGCGAATTCTTCGCGCAGATTGCGGCCAAGACCAAGCGGGTGGAATATCGTGCCCAGACACCCTACTGGCGCAAACGGTTGGAGGAGCGGACATATGAAGTGATCCAGTTCCGCAACGGCTACGCCACCAACGCGCCGGTGATGGTGGTCGAATTTCGCGGCCTCCGACGCTACAGCAAGGGCCGGAACGCCTATTATGCCATCCGCCTCGGCCGCATCCTGAAAATTAAACGCTGGAAATCGTGAAGTCCCTGCAAACCAAGACCGCGTCAGAACTGAACTTCTACAGCTTGTCGCAACCGTTGAAGAGATCATTCCAATCGCAACGCAGGGCGGAATTCAATCGCACCAGCGTTGGCAAGGTCGGAAAATATTCTCCGGCTTCGACGCTTTGAACATAGCGCGCGCTCACCCCGGCTTTTTCCGCCAATTCTTCCTGGGTCAATTTCCGTCGCCCTCGCAGACGGGCAACATTCTTGCCGAACCGTGTTCGATGCGGACTGGCTTTGGGTTTGCGCACAGGCATCTTTGAATTTTCCGGGAAAGACGGGCACCGCAACACGAGGCTTTACATCGTGTCTATTTTTCAAAACGCATTGGAAAACGTAAAATGCAACCGTTTTTTTGCTTGCCATCGGATTAGCAAATGTTAAAACTGTGCCGGTACAGATTTAGAAGTTAGGGAAAACTTATGAAAGCTACAATCAGAGGGAATGGTTCTTCTCGAAAATTCATCTATATTTTGGCCCGCGCATTCATGGTTGCGGGCTTTTTATTTGCCCTTCTGCCCACGACACTTCGTGCCGTCGATCTGAGTTTTCCCGACGGAACAAATTATCTCTACCCGCTCGATTCGTGGTCATTTAACGACACCAACAACTGGACGAGTGACAATGGCTACACGCCGGTGTCATTCACCAATCTCAATTCAGCAATTTTTGGCGATTACACGTCATTGGTGCTGAATACCAACACTCCAGCCTGGGTGCAATATAACGTCATTGAAAACGATGGAACGACCAACTTGACTATTGATGTTGGCAGCGTCGCCTTTTGGTTTGCGCCAGCTTGGGCCGGAACGAATGAAGGCGGGACAGGCCCCGGCCAGTGGGGACGGCTGATTGAAGTGGGCGGCTACACACCTGATGCCAGTTTTGGCTGGTGGAGCCTTTATGTGGATGATGTCGGAGCCAATCTGTATTTCACCGTGCAGCCCGGTGACAGCTCCACCACCACCTATCTGACGGCCCCCATCGCTTGGACGACCAACTATTGGCATTTCATCACACTGACGTATTCAACCACAAACACGGTCTTGTATCTGGACGGTGTGTTGGCGACCAACGGGCCGGGCATCAGCAACTGGCCTGATTTGAGTGTGCTGGCCGGAGGGTTTTACATCGGTAGCGACAGCAACGGCGTGATTCAAGCCCAAGGCATGTTCGATGACCTTTACACTTACAACGTCCCGCTGGACAGCGATACGGTTTATCAGATGTACCTTTTGTTTTTCCCCGACTACTTCCTCAATCCGGGTAACGACATGATGATGGCCAACATAATTTCCGCCCCGTCCAGTCCCTCCTACACCCCGATTTATGACGTGATCACCGGACAGGGAAACCTGCTGTGGGTGACGAATGCGGCTACCTGTGTGTCTGGCACGGGAGCCTATAACATCTGGATTACCAATGCGGTTGCCACAAGGGTGGGCAGTGGAACCAATGCAACCATGAATATGACGTTCACGATTGAAGGTGGTGCGGACAATGTTCCGTATGATGTTTTTGCCAATTCTGTGCTTGGAATCGGCACGAACACTTGGGCATGGATGGGACAAGGCTATCACTGGAACACCTATACGCTCACGAATCTGCCGAACGCGACGTGTTTCCTGATTTTGGGAACGCCTCAAGATTCGAGCGGGTTCGGCCTGACAGACGCATACGAGCTTCTGGTTTTGCAAGTCAACCCTGACGGTTCCCAGACCAACAGCTATAGCGTTCCCTATGCGTGGTATGCACAACATGGGCTGAACCAGCAGTCAGCCATGCAAGACCCCGATTGGGACGGATTGTTGAATTATCAGGAATATCTTTATGGCACAGACCCACAGGTGTCGGAAGGCTCCGCGATTTGGGTCAGCACACCTAACGGAACAAGCAGCATCCCCTGAATAAAAATGAAAACGAGATTGTGGTTATTGTTGGCGGGAGCGGCATTGGTTTTGGCAACTCCGCGTCAGGTTGAGGCGATGGGCGCCTGCACCTGTGCGCGCTTTAACTTTTGGCAGGACATGGGGTGTAATCCGAATTATGCCGGGGTAGATAGCCCGGCAGCCAGCAAATCGAATGCTGGAGGCAACCAGTCCAGTTGCAATGGCGACTGCGGGATGCCGCGCTGGTGGGTCAGTGAACCATATATCAATTTATGGATGTCGGACACACCGTTGAGTTACGCCCTGTCCTCCGGTCAGGAAATGGCATTCAAGTTTTATTACCGGCAGCTGGCCAAATTGCCGGCGTCGGATGAAGTGCCGAATTATTGGTCATACGTCCAAGGCAACGAGTATATTAAAAATGAAGACGTGTATGCCGGTTCAGCCAACGGATCGACTTGTGGTACCAACGCGTTTTGGGGGCACAATTGGAACATGAGCGTATTGTTATGGGACGTAAATTGGGAAAACGCTTGGGTACTTCAGCTTCATTCTACTCCCCCCACTCACTTCTTCCTTTGCTTTCCACCCAGCAACCCAGTTTACAACATGGGCTCTTATGAGGCTTATGTCTCTCGGCCGGAAGGTGGAATTCAATATTTTAACGTGATTAGCCAAAACCCCGCCTCCCAGCGCGATCCGAAAAGCCAGGTCAGTTTAAAACCGGTTTCAACTTACCCCTTGGTAACAAATTCGCCAACGGCTGACGCCAACGGAATTTATTGGGGGGACGTCGACATGGGCGTCAAGCTGGTGTATCCCGATGGGAGCCAGGAGGTTTTTTCCCTGACGGCCTTTTCTCCGATAACCGACACCACCCCATTTGAAAGCATTTCTGCGCCAAACACAAGTTCGGCCACGCGTTTCCTCCTGACTCAGCGGATTGATCCTCAAGGGCGCGTCACCCAGCTTGGCTATGAGAAAGTTATCCTTAATGCAATGCAACATGGTTATCGCCTGAAATATGTGGTGGACCCGGATTCCCGCACAAACAGCTTTCTCTACACCGCCACCAACACTTTATTGCTGGCGGAGATTGACGATCCTTATGGACGAAACACCAGACTGGGATACAACCCCGCTGGTTTGCTGACCAGAATCACCGATGCGGCCGGGTTGACCAATTTCTTCCAATATCAACCCGGGCCTTTTGTTACAAATATGAATGGATCTCAGAAGATAGTCTCTCAACTCCCATCCAGCGGCTGGATTACCAACCTCTCCACGCCTTATGGGAACACCAGTTTCAGTTATTACGAAGTGCCGGACTCCTCAGTGATCGATGGTTTCCAGCAAAGAGCTATTTATATCAGCGAGCCGGAAGGCGCGCAGCAGCTTTATTTATATCAGCACACCAACACATTCATTGCGATCTGGGAAACTTCACCGGCGGTGCTGGGGCAGACAGATTTCGATGACGGCACCTCTCTACCCGGCGCCAGCGGACACGCTGCGCTCTTATACCGGAATACTTTTCATTGGGGACGGCGGCAGTTCGCCGCGCTGTCCAGTAACGAGCGATCCGCCATTGCCAGCAGCTTGAGCACCGGCTTGGGCAGCCTGACGCCAACTGATTACAATAAAGCCCGGTTGCGCCACTGGCTGTTGTTGGGTTCGGAGAGTGTTCCTGTCTCGATTACTGAATCCTTGTCCAGCGAACGCGATCCATCACCGGATGCGGCAGGTCAGATTCCGGGATTGCGGACATGGTATAACTACACTGGCAAACCGTCCGCCGAATTGCTGGGGAACAACCCGCAGGTTAGTTGCGTTGCCCGGATATTGCCCGACGGCAGCAGCCAATACACCACCTACAATTATTATCCCGGCGTGCCTGGTTATCCTCCCGGTGCAGGCTTCGTATCCAACAGCATATCGAGCTATTCACGTCCGGACGGCACGGTCGGCACCCTGACCAACTGGTTCGGCTATGCGACCAACAGTATTGACCTGATTAGTGTCAGCAATTCATTTGGCCAGTGGTGGAATCTCGGCTACAACACCAATCACCAAATCAACTTCATCACGAACGCGCTGAAACAGGTGGCAACGTTGGGTTGGGACAGCTACACTTATAACCTGACCGGCGTTCAATGGCCCAGCGGCCAGAGCGTGAGTCTGGCTTACGGTGGCGGGGACTATGGCCGGTTGCAAACGGTTTCATGGTCTGCCAGCGGCCGGTCTTTCACGATCAGTGCTTATACCAACGGTCTGCCACGCGTTGTCAGCGATGATCGTGGCGTGACTGTGACCAACACCTGGGACGGCTTGAACCGCCTCACCGGCACCACATTCCCGGACGGCACATCGGTCTCGAATATTTACAAAAAACTCGACCTTGCCGCGACCAAGGACCGGCTTGCCAACTGGAGCTATTACGTTTATGACGGACTACAGCATTTGACGACCGTGACCAATGCCAACCAGGCCGTGACGATTTATAGTTGGTGTGGCTGCGGTTCGTTGAATCAAATCTTTGATGCTGTAAATGGAACGGCCAACCCCACCACTCTGAATTACGACAATCAGGGCAACCTGACCAACATCACCTATCCCGATAATACCAGTCTGACGTATCAATTCGATCTGGCCGGGCGGATGACCAATGTCTTTGATGGTGCAAACCGTTCGGTGCAGTTGGCTTACAACAATCAGGGATTGGTGACCAATCTCACCGGCGCATTCGGTACGTTGGAGTCCATCGTTTACGATGCCGTAAACCGCCCCATCTCGATCACCGACGCCAATGGAATTACCGTGAACAACGCCTACGACGCGATCAATGAATTGCTGTCACGCGCCTGGCCGGACGGCATCAGTGAAGGGTTTGGTTACCGCACCAACGGATTGGTCGCCTACACCAATCGTGACCAGAAAGTCACTCTGTATGGCCGGGACGGGTCGGGCCGGTTGACCGCCGTGACGAATGCCAATCAGGAAGTCACGCAGTTTGGTTACGATTCGCTGGACAATATAGTTTCGCTCATTGATGGCTTACAGCATCAAACGACGTGGCGATACAACGAATACGGCTGGCTGACCAACAAGGTGGACGGACTCACCCACAATACATTTCAATTTGCCCACAACGCCAACGGCTGGGTGACCAACCGCTGGACGCCGGAGAAAGGCAACACCGGCTACACCTACGACAACGTCGGAAACTTGAAATCCATCGCCTATCCGCAACTGACCATCAGTTATGCCTATGACGCTTTGAACCGGCTGACCAACTTGGTGGACGCGGTGGGCACGACGGCTTTCAGCTACACGCCCGCCGGACAGTTGCAGAGTGAGAACGGCCCGTGGGCAAGCGACACGGTGACGAACGCTTACGTTCAGGGATTGCGGACGGCGATGAGCTTGAGCCAGCCCAGTGGTACATGGTCGCAGACCTACGGCTACGATACGCTCTGGCGCATGACCAACATAATTTCGCCGGCGGGCACTTTCGGTTACAGCTATAATTTTCAACCGGCATCCTCATTGGTCTCCAAGATTAGTCTGCCAAATGCAGCAAATATAACCCATACATACGATGGCTTGGCGCGGCTGAAGCAGACGGTGTTGAACAATTATTGGGGACACATATTGGACGGTTATTCTTACGGATATGATTCGCTTGGCCTGCGAACAAATATCACACGCAATTTAGGATTGACGACCAACAGTGCCGCCGTTGGATACGACAACATCGGACAAATCACCTCGTGGCTGGCGAATGAATCCGGCGGCGCGGCGCGGCTGAATGAACAATTCGGATTTGGTTTTGATGCCGCGCATAATTTGCTTCGCCGGACGAATAATTTGCTGGCGCAAACTTTCACGGTGGACGCTGCAAACCAACTGACAAATGTTTCGCGCACGGGAACGTTCACGTTGTCTGGCGCAACACCCGCTCCGGCAACCAGCGTGACGGTGAATGGCCAAGCCGCACAGACTTGCGGAGATTTTACCTTTGCGAGAACGAACCTTGCGCTTGTGAATGGAACGAACGTTTTCAGCATTGTTGCTTCAAACGCCTACGGCTTGAAGGCGACGAATATCCTCACAGTAAACTTGCCAACGAACGTAAATTTGACTTCCGATGCCAACGGCAGTTTGACGAACGATGGCACACGGAGCTTTGCCTATGATTGCGAAAACCAGTTGACGAACGTGATAGTGGCCGGGCAGTGGCGGAGTGATTTTGTTTATGACGGTTTAGGCAGGCGGAGAGTTGCCCGTGACTATGCGTGGCAATCAGGCGCATGGACGCTGACGAATGAAATTCACTACGTTTATGATGGAATGCTGCTCGTTCAAGAGCGCAACAGCAACAACGCGCCGCTGGTAAGCTATACACGCGGGCTGGACTTGGGTGGAAGTTTGCGGCGGGCTGGTGGCATCGGCGGTCTCTTGGCGAGAACGGATGCAAGCGGTTCGATGTTTTATCACGCAGACGCCCTCGGAAATATCACTGCCCTCATGGATGGGAATGAAAATATCGTGGCGCGTTATCTTTACAATCCCTTTGGGAAACTTATCGGCAAATGGGGGCCATTGGCCGATGCCAACGAGATGCAGTTTTCTTCCATGTCCATCTATAAGGGCATCGTGATGTATCCCCGGCGGGCGTATTTCCCGGAACTGGCAAGATTTGGCAGCAGTGACCCAATTGGCGAACGCGGCGGCATCAACTTGTATCGTGCGATGCGCAATAATCCATTGCGTTATGTTGATCCGATGGGGTTGCAGGATAGCGAAGATATCTTTGACCCCAGAAAAGAAAACGGTGAATGGCGACCAGAAGTCTTTAAAACAGAACAAGAGCAATTTGAGGATGCGCGAAAAGACAATCGGGTGTTTGGGGACCAAACACCTGAACTTCGGTTGCCGGAGATTGATCCGAATTGGGAAAATAATCCCAAGCCCTCAGAAGAGGAGTGGAAAAACGACATACGGAAAACTGTCAATGACATGTTTGGACAAAACTCACGGCAAAAGGAACCATGCCCCAAGGGTGGAGTGTATGCTTTACGTGATCCGGAATCTGGAAAGGTTATGTATGTGGGACGAAGCAAAAATCTGGATACACGGGAAAGCGCGTGGGGCCGGCATCCCGTCCGGGGACAACTTGATTTTGACCCTCTTTATCGCACAGATAATTACGCTGAACAGCGCGGGCTTGAGCAGTTGGCTTTCAATCAATACAAACCTCCGCTCAACCTTATAAATCCAATTCGTCCTGGAAATCCTAACTATATGAATTACTTGAGTTCAGCCCAAAGTTATATAAATAATGCAAAATGACACTTAACTACAAAGAAGGCTCTTGGTTTGCCGTTCCGCTCATGCATGGTGGTTTCGCAACAGGCGTCGTTGCCAGAGCTACTACGGAAGGTAGGATTATACTCTGCTATTTCTTTGGGCCGCAGCGTCGTTCTCTGCCGATCCTTCCAGATGTCAAAAGTCTGAAAGCAACAGAGGCGATTCGAGCCGCTCGAATAAGCGACCTGTTTTTGTTTCAAGGGAAGTGGCCAATCATCGGATGTTCTGAACGCTGGAACCGTTCTGAATGGCCAATGCCGGTCTTTGTTCGACGCGAGCCGAATGGCACTAGAGCGTGGCGGGTTTACTACAGCGATACCAACCCCAGCACATTAGTCCGGGAAGAACCTGCACCATACGATACCGATTTGCCACTCGATTTAACGCTTAGCGGTAGAGGGGTAGAAATCAGACTGGCACGATTGCTTTCTGGTGAAGCGGAACAGCCGTCACAATCGGAATTTCATTCCGTCTCAAGCCAGGCAAAGAGCCCTGTTGGCATTGTAATTGAAGGTGGACCGTTCCGCGTTGAGGTCTTGCAACAGTTGCACAATATGGGTTCCGACACTAGCCGACCACACAGTTTTGATTTTTACTTGTATCTGCCATCTGAATTAGCTGCAAAAGCAGCAACGGAGAAAGTGCGTGACAGCAAACTTCTAATCCACGCGCAAGTTGGGTCCAACATATCAGGCGAGAAATGGCTGTGTCGGGTGACAACCACGCTTGTGCCAGAGGTTGCGCCGCTCGACGAGATTGGCAAATTCTTTGAGCAAGTCGCAACTGCTCTCCAAGGTGATTTCGACGGTTGGGAATCAGATGTAATCAAAAAATGAACTTCCCCCTTCGCGGTCCCGTGCCGTCACGCTGCCTGCAAATGAAAGGCCAGGCAGCGCGCCAGCCCGCGACCGCTCCGCCCCCATAAAGTAAAGGTAAAGGGGTCGGTACGAACCGGAGTGATAGGTGACAAACGAACCGGGGTGATGGGTTACAGTTCCAAGCATTATGTCTTGGAAGAATGTGAACCCTATGGACGAGATGATTCGATTTGTGATGTTAGCGCAA
>Ga0182027_10014097_pt1 | contig 11089 bp, 17 predicted proteins | sample 712E1DmetaG_FD_121300 | JGI IMG/M metagenome (GOLD analysis project Ga0182027, IMG submission 121300) | Permafrost microbial communities from Stordalen Mire, Sweden - 712E1D metaG (Illumina Assembly) | ecosystem: Environmental > Terrestrial > Soil > Wetlands > Permafrost | place: Sweden...
TAAATCACCTTATTGGTGTAACTGGCAAAGGCCGGCTGGACTTTAACGGGCACAATGACCCGGAAACGCTTGCCAAAGCCCATGAACTTATTGCCTGGCAGTCGGACGATAATATTCTAAGGCTGTATGAAAATTACAAGGATGATCCAAAGATTCAGTGGAAGGAATCGATTAAAAGAGTTATCGAATAATATCAACAATATTTTAAAATAAAGGAATAAACACAGTTGTACATACAGAAATTTGATGAGTGTATCGAAAGATACGACGACAGCCCTGACGGATTCTGGGTGAGCATTCCGACCCATCAAATTTCTGTTTATAAACTATTCAACTTAGAAACATAAATATTAATCAAACTAAAGGAAAAATATGCCACATTTATTAGTCTTAAAGACACCAAAAGTTGTACTACCATTTACACATTATAAGACCACTACAGAACAACAGAGATTAATTATTAATAATGTTGATGAAGTCACTGCTCATGATGGAGGTCCTCTGATTCTGGTTACAGTATATCACTATGAAAATCGATATGCAGAAATTGGGTGTCACGCTGAACAATTATTTTACTATTCAAAAGACAAAAAAAACAAACTAAAATTTAATTGCTGTGAAGAACTGACGGGTATAGGTCGCTTCTCTGTCCGATACCTATGTTTTAAGCCAAACGTAACTAAGGATCTATATGAAGGTATTTATGGATTACCATTAAAACCTAAAGAAGAAGATATAAGAACAGATCTTCAAGAAGATCTTCTTAAGATTGCCAGGTTAAATAAAGATGATATTTTAAAGAATTTTAATCGTCCAGAATACGTATTACCAAGTTTGTCATATTGTATTGCAGACAAGTTATTTCCAGGGGATACCCCAATGGAGAATAAAATACGACTCACATATCTAAGTGAGAGATCCGAAAATAGGAGATTAAGGATGTTAAAAAAATACTTATTTCCCAAATAAATTTGAAGGGTTAATGGTAATACCGAAAAACTGGTGTACACCCTGTACAGCCTGTACACCCATTTTTCAACAAGGGGAGAATTTAATAATTATAAACTAATCAAAAGCATAGAAAAGAATGAGAAACAGAAGAAAAGATATAGTTAAACAGTTTCAGTCCGGCGCTTCAATAAAGGTTGCAAGAAATAAACTTAAGAAGTTTTATCCGAAAATTTCTATGGATGAAATTTCAAGTGTATTTAATGAATTGGCTCAAAAAGAACTTGAAATCGCTGATCCAAATAAGATATCATTTGAAGTTATTAATGATAAAATTTTTTGCCGGTATCAGTGCGGCTCAAGAGATATTTATGTTTGCACAACAGACAGTAATGAAGTTTATTTTAATAGAGATGAGATTTTATCCAGTAAAATACAGAGCTCTGGTATAATCGAAACCGGGAAAATAAACGTTCTGGACATAATCAAATCCGATTCTTTCAGAAATACACCAGTATTACCAGATATAGAAATGTACTTAAGGAAATATATAGAGCTAAAGAACGAGGACAGTTATTCTGTCTTAGCAGCATATGCTTTACTGACACATGTGTTTGGATCATTCCCTGCTATACCTTACCTACGGTTAAAAGGCAATAAGGGAACAGGCAAGTCCACAATATTATCGGTACTAAAAAATATTGTTCATGGCCCGTATCTGGTATCGAATCTGACAACTGCCGCTCTTATAAGAATTACAGATGATCCAGATACAACCCTATTGTTAGATGAAGCAGAAAATCTTGGTAAAAGGGGAAGCTCAAGCGAAATGTTATTCGAAATTCTAAATTCCGGATATAAGAGAGACGGTAGGGTAACTCGTGTTAGTAATGGAAAACTGCGGGAGTATTCAACTTATGGCCCGAAAATAATCGCGTGTATAAATGAACTAGTTGATACCACGGAAGATCGGACCATTATTATTGAGACAGATCCCGAAAGTACTGGAAAGGATATAATACCATTCCTTGATACTCCTGAGCAACAGAGAGAATCAGAAGCTCTTAAGATCAAGATTTTAAGCCAAGTCCCCGCCCTCCAGCGAGATATCCAGTCAGAACTCTCAATAAGCACTAATTTCCCGGATATTAAGAACAGAAACCGGGAAAGGTGGTTGCCTCTGCTTTTAATTACAAAGATATTATCCTGGGAAATGGATAGAATTATGAGAGCGGCGGAAAGAGATATCTCACAGAAAGTTGAGAAAGAGAAGTCAACGCCGGAAAGCATTGCTATGGCTACATTGACGGGATACATAAGGGAAAATGAGGAAAACAGTATATCTAGAAGCACTGAATATATTTGTTTTGAAGCCTCTCCCATTTGTGACCAGATAAAAGTAGCAGACGTTTACCGGAAGTTTAACAACCAGGGTCAGATAACTAAGTTCTTAAAGTCATCTGATGTGTTGGTTGATCGAGTACGGGTTAAGGGAATTCCCACTATTATTTACAAAATCCCTACACAACTATTAAATAAATCACTCACAAGGTCGGCAATAAAATCGACCGCAAACCAGGATAAAAAATGAAACAATATATTCCGAATAGAGTAATGATTACTCCTGAAGCAAAAGTCATCCCTTTTACCAATGAAATACTGCAAAGAGTTCAAGAGTTTAATCCAAATGTAGAAGTAATTTATTCAACAAATCAGATTCCAACCCTACCAACAGGCTTATCCGATCTGGCAAAATTTAAGTATCTGAAGGAAACGCTTCTATTATGTTCACGATCAAAGGCAGCTCCATTCATGGAAGTATTTGCCTCGCCAGGTAATATTGTGGAAAATTTGGGTGTAGTGGGCAAGATAGGTTTTCATTGCCCTTTGAGTTGCCAGCCATGTTATTTGCAAGTTGCAGGGCGGAATACTCCTTGGACAAGAGTCTATGTTGATTTAAACAGATTCTTCGAGCAAACCGATAAAGAATTATACGTTCATAATATTGCGTTGACAATTTGGAATATTTGCTCAATAATCAAAAAAGAACAATTCCCGAAAGTTCCTCCTCACTTTAAGTATGTTTGCGACAAAATAGTTCGTAAGGATGTCCTTTCCCTCCGAAAAGATATTGGATCACATAAGGCAGCAATAATATATCTGCAGAAAAACCTTAAATTGATTTTAGATGAGATGGAGCTATCTCTACCTACCTGTAAGTGGAAGCTAAAGGAATTGAAAAAAAGAATCCCAGAACTATATACAAGTAATCGCGAATATCCTCTGTCGATCAATATTGGTGAATATACAGATATCGGCGCCCTTGAACCGTTTACAAATTATGTTGAGAAATGTCTGAGCTGGATGGATGAACATCCAGACATAAATTTTAAGCTGAGAACAAGAGCGCCTCACTTTAATGATCTTTCAAGTCATCGATCAATCAGCAGATTGGGAATAACTCTATGTATTAACACTGATAACGTTATTCAACAATATCTTGATTCTGTTTTTTCAGTTAAAGAGTACATTGAATCAGCAAAAGATTTAATTTCTCAAGGAGTCAACTTTGATATTGCCGTTGAGCCTATTATAAAATACACGGGATATGAGGAAGAATATGTTGATCTGGTGAAACTTGTACAGAAAGAACTTGACCTTTCAAGAATAAACTCTTTCAAAATTGGCACCGTTCGTTACAAAACTCAGTTAAAGACAACAATCAAAAAATATTTTCCAACAACTGATCTTTTTGATGTAGCTCAACAATTATTACCCCCTGAAGGAGAAGATCATAGATGGAGGTATTCAGCTGATGAGCGGGTGAAAATTTATTCACGGATCATCGAGGCCTTTCCTGAAATATTCAGAGATCGTATAAAGCTTGGCTCCGAAAATCCAGATTTATGGGCTCGCTTGGGGATGGATCCACAGAGTGTGCATATAAATCGAGTTAATCAATTTGAGAAGTAAAAATACAGCCGCTGCACTAGCTCCTTGATGTGCTTATTTATAGAAGAAGTCACTATAAGAGGAATTTATTTTTGCAATAGAGATAAATCAACATAACTTAAAACGAGGCACCATTTAATATACGGTGTACACGCTGTACATCCTGAACACCTATATTTCAACAGCGGAGTAATATTTAAGGCAGGAGTTAAATGCTCCTGCCCCATTATTACTCTTTTTCCAAGTCAATAATAACTATTTTCGGTAATATGTAGCCTTTCCCAGCCTGCCTCAACCATTTAACCACAGTCTCATACTTATTTATTCCATAGTGCTTGGCTGCTGCAGATATTGATTTAAATTTTCCATCACTTAAATCGTTTATCACCTTAGCTTTGAATTCATCTGAGTATCGTTTAATAATTGTCGCTGAATAGTTACTTTTTTCCAATGTAGTAATCTCCTTTCATTATTTGGCCGGTCAACTTTATTTGCTGATGTAGCGGCAATGATTTTATGTATTCCCGTAACTTTTCAAACAAAATATCCTTGGTTACTTTTTTGTGGACAGCATCCCAATCTGTCGTTGGCGTTTCGGCTAGTTCGCTTGGTGTTTTGGGTGGTAGGATATAATCAGAGCCCATTTAGCACCTCGCTATCAAAAATAAATTTATTATCATCGAGCCATATTTTTTTAAACTCATTATATCTGATATCTACTCCAGAGTGGACCCTACAACCACAATTAAGTTTGATATAGTGACACCTAAGGACATCTAAGAGTCCAGCTGTTTTTTGTTGGAGAGTCTTTCCCCAATAGTAATTCTCATATGCCTTTTCCTTCAAAGCTTCGGCTTCATAGGTTAGATTTTCTAAAGTGTTTTCGGATCTTCCCTTGCGGATCGGGTTAGGGGTGTAAGGAAACCGTCTTTTATTTTGCATACTTAATGATCGGTTTTTTTAATTTGAGATACAAGGGTTAAGTGGTGCGGTGGGTAGACTATTCCCTGGAGAACTCCCGCTTACATTTATCCAGAATTTGCTTCCTCTCCAGGTCTACCAGCTTTCTATAATCAGCATCTACAGAGTAAAGAATCGATTTCCTTAGAGTTGTAATTAAATACGTTGAACCTTTTGTCACTGCTGGAACAATAACTTCGCCCAAAGCTTTAATTTCTGTCTTGTGCCTTTTTATCCAGGTCTTTCTTTTGAATATCATTTTATCTCCTTTTAATTAATGATACTTACTTATACCAAATGTTTCAGACAACAAATGACAGCAAAATGATTTGAAATGTTGTATTTTGATATTAATTACGGCAACATACTATGAATGAATTTGAATATAAAAAATCGGAACATCAATTAGAACGTTCATTACTGCAAAAGGCTATCAGAAGAGGCAATCAGGAGTTAACTGAGAAAGTAGTGGCCTATCTGCTTGCAGTTAATGACATGGCTTGGCTAAAAAAACGATTATATGTCATTACTTATGAAGAGTGCTGGATCTATGGATCTCATATTTCCTTAAACAACATCTTGGACGAATACAAAAATCTTGCGGTTACTGTTAAAAACAAGAACGCTGCCGGACTTGCTGCACTTGCAGGTGATTATAATAGTGGAAACTATGTGCCGGATTCAACCATGCCGGAACATCAACTAAATGCTATCAGGTCTGTTGCTAACGCAATTAAAAACGCTCCAGCTTTTTGGCAATGGGTAAAGAAGGAGCCTGGGTATGCAGCAAATAAGAATAGGATTGAGATGGCTGAAAAGGCAGTAAGTAAAGCAGTATTTGAAATTGATAAGGCTATGATGTATGCGTCAGCATATTTAACAGTAAGAGAATCGGTTCCGGAAATTCAATTTACTCAACCAATAAACGACCGAAACTTTCCCTACTGGATAGCAATAGATAAACATACTGATCGTGGAAGGGTTATGTTGACTGAGGCTGCTAATCGGGTAGGCATTGATTCTTACAATGGAATGATCCTTGCTTTTTATCTGGAAGGGGCAAAATGTAATCAGATTTCAGATTCCCCTTATTGGGATATGATATCTAACTGGGAATTTTCACATAGAGGGATGACATATTCGCAAGCTATAGATTATTGGGAACTAATGAAGCCAATAATAATTGATTTAACAAAAGATGATGTTGATAAAATAAAAACACGCATTTCAAGTCCGCCTCAAGAACGGAACGAAGATCAACTTTCACTATTCTAGAAGTATTGAAGAACTTGCTCAGGGCTCTCCTGGTAACATAATTGTGTTCTCGAGTTAGAGGATAAAATCTTGAAATAAGAGGCGGTGATATAATACTAGTACTACCCCTGATAGTGAAAAGAGTGCCTACCTACTTAACAAACGAATTACCTCCTCCCACCGTCAACTGAATTCCTATCTATATAAATCGATTCCTATTATTTTTTACGGTCAAAATTTTACAGCTTCAACACTGAAGACCAGGTATGTTCACAATCCCGACAAGCTTATATGTTAATTAAAAAACATACTTTTAATTGTACCTTATTATTTATGAGTACTGGAGAATTTTAATGGGAGGTTATGGAAGCGGACAAAATTTGCATGGAAGATATTACGGATATACTGTTGAGGATTGTCTAAAATTTGATAACGAAAATAAAGCGAAAACTTGATAGGAATTTTTAACTAAATTTTAGGCCGGTATGCCTAAAGACAGGGGGAGGGGTATTTTATTGCTAACCATTGTAAATTATACATCTATTTTTTATCATTCTATGGATGTTATTTGAACTATTGGTTATGTTAAGTATAAGATTTTTCCGGTTATTCTTTTTTCAAAATGAAATAATAATTTATTATTAACAAAATTAAATCGAAACCCAAATAAAAACGAGGTGAGTATGAAAATTATTTATATTTCATTTTTGTTTCTTTCCTTATTACTTTGTTCTTGTGGATTAGCAAATAGCCAATATATCACAAATAATTTTACTATCGGTGAACAGGCAAGTTGTAATGTCGGTTCTGTATTGGTATCTATCGAAAGTGGAATCAAGAATGATGTTTATGGCTGGATCGTTAGTGCTACAAGGCAAGAATTGGTTTATGGCGGGATTGCAAATAATATAGTCCGAATATCATATAAAGAATATCAGGTTAATCGTGAAGGTGCATTTATCAGGGATGCTTTTAATCAAAACGTACAATATGATATTTCTAAAGAAAGAAATATAACTTTTCGAAATATGGAAATAGAGATAATAGATGCAAGTTCAAACAAAATAACTTACCGGGTTATAAATGCCCCAAATGGATTGGTGAGATAAAAATTGTGGCAATTGGGGAAAGGATCACTTAAATTATTGTTTTATAATCACTTAACTAAAAAGCATTGGCATAGTATAAAAATGGGTATTTCAACACTCTAAAAGTTTATATTTTCAAATTCCTAAAACAGAATTATTTTATAATTTAGTTCTTATACCAAATCCATTGTCTCTATCAAATAAATATATCTCGGATAAATTAAGAAAATCATTTTCCTGGATTTTGCCTTCAGAAAAGGCAATAATTTTATCTATGGGGGCTACAATAACGAGTGCTTCAGAGCGAAGGCTTTGGATGTAGTTATCATTTATCGAAAAATCTCTAGAAAAATAAATCATAGATAAACCCAAATATTTTACTTCTGTTCCGATTAAACATCTAGCCATATTATTTAATGCTCGATATAGGTTAGAAGATAAAACTTTTCTAGCCCTTTCTTTAGAATCTGTTCTTAATGTATTATAAACATCATTGACCATTAAACTGTGGACAAGTAGAAACATCTTAGTCTTTTTCAAACCAATTGATATGGGAACGTCCTTATAAGCGAAATGTGATAATCCATTAGAACCGCTTGAATAATCCTCATATCGCAAGATATTATTTATTTGTTCTGTATAATATTTAACAACAGAATATTCCGCATTATCCGATTTGCCATTTTCTGTGGTTTTGTAATTTCCTATCCAATTTAATAAGTCTCCAATTGCAGCAAATGATGATGAATATTCCTTCCCCGCTATTTTATTTAGATATGCAACCCCCCTGTCGGATGTAATTTTGTTCTGGAAAGTTTCCCCTGAAAGATCCTTAAGTTCAAAAATTTTTATTTTTTGCCCCCAAATCAACACATTCATCAAAATAAGAATCGCAAACAATTTCTTCATATTGATTAACCTCTTTTTTAATAATAAAAAAGAAATACATAATTCAAACTTAATTATTGAAATAACTGGAAACAAGTTTTAGTAAGAATTATCAACTAAACTTTTATCTATAAATCTTATATAAGGTCGGTAAGATGTTTTATATCAGACTAGTATTAATAAAACAACTATTTTTATAGACATATAGATGTTGTTTGAATAATTAATTAAGTTATTAGTAGGTTATTTTAATTGTTAGTGTTTATGTTAAAAACAATTATTGGCTGTCAGGGACCGAAAGTCAAATTCTAGATCATTTATTCGTGGAACTGTACAAACGTAAATTGTTCGATTTCAAAAGTCAATTTTTAAAATAAGAGCCAGACATCCCTGCCCGGCTCCTGTTCTTCTTGATAAGACTATCGGATATTCCGAAAAGCTTTATATCCTAACCAAATAGTTAAAGCCAGCCAAGCTGCGCAAAAAATAATTACGTTCACTTTCTTATAAGATAACCCAGTCTTTTTTGAAATGTTCTCCAAAAGTTCTACGCAGCCATCAAATATTTTATCCATATATATCCTGTTATGTTTTATGAAATGAAGCCAGGCTTTCACCTGGCTAATTATTATATCAACCTTCTCTCGACGAAAGAAGTGTAAGTATCGTCTGCAAATATTAAGTGATCAAATACGTGTACTCCAAGAACCTTACCGGACTCCACTAGTTTTTTTGTTATACTGATATCCTCCTCAGAAGGTTCGGGATTTCCACTTGGGTGATTATGCCCTACAATTATACTCGCACTATTAGCTACAATAGCACTTCTAAAGACGCTTCGGGGATCTACAATTGATGAATTCAAATTACCCACAGATACTTTCTCGAAACCAATGATCCTATTTGCAGAACTAAGCCACGCCACTATAAAAATCTCCACAGGTTCTTCCTTGAATACCGGATTGAACAGGTCGAAGAAATCTCTGGGTGAAGTTATTTTCTTCTTAGGCATTTCAGTCAGTTCAGGATATTTTATATTAGTCTCCTTGAACTTCCATTCCAACGTTTTGAATCGCACTATTTTATCACTCATAGCTGGAACATCCGGGATACTTTCATCTGGTAAGCAGCTCTCAAACGCTGTTCAATCATGTGTGAAATATACCAGGTCAAGTAGTTGTATAGAATCCAAACATTCTCAGGTCTCTTCTGTTCCTTTACATAATTTGATATCCGCTTCCCCAGGTTTTTCTCTATAGATTCACTTAATGCTTTATTTACATTAAGATTCTGGAGAATCTTGATCCGTTCAGAAATTACAGGGATCTGTTCATATGTGGCTTCTACTTGTTCTTTAAGGTTATCAAGCTGAATCCCCTTTGTATGTTTAGCGTAATATTTTGCAAGTACCTTCCCAAATACAAAACCGTTACTACATATGAATCTTATAGCCCCCCAATAAGCCCTAACACCCGCACTCGAATCGTAAGAGTTATGCAAGAACAAACTGAGTGCGATATCGCTACCTCCGTCATTAAAAGTCAAGTCCGGGAACGTAACCTGAAGTCTCATTTTCTGGTCATTAATAAAACTATGGCTTGGATCTATTATCCATTTGGAATCAAGAGTATGCAGTTGTTCCATCAACGGTTTTATGATTTCGGCATTACTGATTACCTGATACGTCTTACTCTGGATGGAAATCAGTTTGCCATTATCTTCCCGGGAAATAGCTTTATATTCTGGATATGGAATCAGTTTCTTATCCTCATTCTCCACATATACCTTTCTTTCTGTAACCGGGAAAAGATATTTGTAAAGTTTTTGTTCTACTTCAGATGTCATGTCAGCCTCCATATCCATTGCCATTCACCTTAGAACGAGCTATAAACAGTGTAACAGCTAAGGATTTTGCATCCATAAGGCCGCCTAGTTCATTCTGAATCCTTACGGCATCTTTACAGGACTGTAGCATTAACTCATAGTAGTTATCATTACCATTATTTGCAGTTACAGGTTTCTCTGCCGGTACTTCATCTTCTTTTATCTTTATGTCGTACTTAGTAATAATCTTCGAACCTTTCTGCTCAGCTAACTTTGTAATAGTTACCTTGCTGCCTTTTCTCAAAGACTTTATTTGATCATGCACTTCTGAAGGTGCAAAAAAGCTGTATTCAGCTCCATTGCCATTTCTTACTGCATACAGATAGTAGTCACCGTATTGTGATTGTCCAATAACCGGGTCATCATACAGCAGTTCTAAATTTGCTGGCAGGTTCAACTGTAACTCCAGTTTCTTCCTCTCGCTCATTTTCTACCTCCTTTCTAAGTTTATACGAAAACGCTTCCGTTCCAGGTGTTACTTTTACTCCTGCAGGAACCGGACGTGATTTAATAAATGCCTTAATTTTGCTCAGGTCAGGCTTAACCTGCTCAGGAATAATTGTCAGTACTTCTGGTCTTGCATGTTTGAGGAACATTTCCATATCCTCAATCTCAATCTTATCTGCCTTTTTGTGCATCTTTAGGACACCATTTGGCAGTTCAATTGTCTTAACCTGCCGTTCTCTGATAAATGCTTCAAGCTTTCTTTCCAGAACCTGGGCTCTTTCATTAAGAACGGTATTCCTTGATAAAGTCCAGTTGTTTATGAGATTGATTTCTTTCTCCGCTTCAGAGAAGTTATTAGCAATTTGATCTTGCAGGTTTTTAATCTGCAACAGAATTAAGTCATAATATGCTTCTGTCTGATAAAATTCTTTTGACTCAGCTTCCTGAAGTAGTTCATCTAAGAAATTAACTTCTTCTTTCATCTTCGTCCTCCGTTTAATTTTCCCTCAATAAATCGCTTTACTGATTTATACAAAATCCCCTCCCCGATAATGATTGCAATGTTGATGAATATTCTACGAACGATAGTGATCATTTGAATCGCTCCTTTATTGCTTCGATCTCTCCTTTAACAATATCAAGAAGAGCCGAAATTGCTTTGAATAATA
>Ga0182027_10014098_pt1 | contig 11088 bp, 3 predicted proteins | sample 712E1DmetaG_FD_121300 | JGI IMG/M metagenome (GOLD analysis project Ga0182027, IMG submission 121300) | Permafrost microbial communities from Stordalen Mire, Sweden - 712E1D metaG (Illumina Assembly) | ecosystem: Environmental > Terrestrial > Soil > Wetlands > Permafrost | place: Sweden...
CAGTCCCACTGTGGGGCCAAGCGGTGGCGGGCGCACAGATCGCAGGGGTCATCACGGACCCAAGCGGGGCCGCCGTTGTGGGCGCGCAGCTCACGGCGACGCAGACGGAAACCAACGCCGCTCATACTGCCGTTACCAATGCCAACGGCGCCTATGTCATGCCGAACCTGCCGGTAGGGCCGTACCGCTTAGAGGTGAAGGCGAGCGGCTTCGAGGGGTACGTTCAGACCGGTATTTTGCTTTCGGTCGGCAATAATGTCTCGATTAACGCCACGCTGACGATCGGGTCCACACAGCAGGAGATTCAGGTAATCGCCAATGCCGGCATGGTGGAGACGCGCGACACCGCGACTTCGCAGGTGATCGATCAGCAACGAGTCCTCGACCTGCCATTAAACGGCCGTGAAGCCAGTTCGCTCATTCTCCTTTCGGGAGCGGCCGTTGACGCCTCGTCCATGGGAACCGATCTGGCTAGCACCAAGAATTACGGCAGTGCCAATATCGCCGCCTCTAGCGCCATATCCGTCGCCGGCGGACAGGCGGGCGGGACGAACTACATGATGGATGGAGGGGATAATAACGACAGCCTCACCAACGTCAATCTGCCCTTCCCGTTTCCGGACGCGATCCAGGAATTCAGCGTTCAGACTAACGGTCTTTCGGCGCGTTACGGTGTGCATCCCGGCGGGACGGTCAACATCGTGACCAAATCGGGAGCCAACCAATATCACGGCGACCTGTTTGAGTTTTGGCGGAATGGCGATCTCAATGCGCGCAACTTTTTCGCCGCGACGCACGATTCGCTGCGCCGCAATCAATTTGGCGGGACGGTAGGCGGACCCGTCAAAAAGGATCACCTGTTCTTCTTTTTTGGATATCAGGGGACCCGTATCCGGACGGCGCCGCCTACGACCACCAGTTACATCCCGACTGCGGCGGTGCTTACCGGGGACTTCAGTCAATTGGAATCCGCCGCATGCCAATCCAGTGGGAAGGCAAAGTCGATCACCAATCCTGCGACGGGCCAGGTTTTTCCCGGCGCCCAGGTCCCCGTAAGCCTATTCAATCCTCAAGCTCTGGCCATTCTCAAATACGTCCCTATTTCCAGTAACCCCTGCGGCAAGGTCATCTACGGCGTTCCGAGCGCCGAAGACGAAAATCAGTACATCGGCCGGATGGATTGGGTGAAGAGCGTGAAGCAAACTCTGTTCGTCCGTTACTTCCGGACGAACCTGGACAACCCGCCGCCTCCCTTTAACAACAACATGCTTAGAACCACTGCCGTTGGTCTTCTCGACCAGAGCCAGGCCGCCACTGTCGGTGAGACTTATGCTTTTTCTCCCACGGCGCTGAACTCATTGCACCTCACGTTCACCCGCCCTGTGATTAACCGGCGCGAAGCCCCGGACGGCATCGGCCCACGGACGGTGGGTATCGATATCTCCGAGGGCGCACCGAATTACCTGCAGATCGGCATCAGCAACTACTTCAGTATGGGTGGCACCGCCTCACAGCATACGGCGCACACCCATCTGGCGGCTGCCGACGACTTCGATTGGATCCGGGGCCGCCACCACGTGGCCTTTGGCGGCAGTTGGTTGCATGAGCAGGAGAACGGCACCAGCCTTTACGTCGCGAACGGGCAGTGGACGTTCAACGGGTCGTTGAGCGGGGATTCGTTGCTGGATTTCATGCTCGGCTCGCCCAGCAGTTTCACCCAAGGCAACACGTTAATCGTAGGAGCGACGCAGCAGTATTTCGGCGCCTACGCGCAAGACGATTTTCAGGTGAGTCAGCGGTTCCAATTGCATTTTGGATTGCGCTGGGAGCCATTCCTGCCTGCCTGGGGCTGGTACGGCCGCGGGTACAACTTCAATCCGCAAGCTTTTCTGGCGGGAAAAACCAGCACGGTCTTTGTAAACGCCCCTCCGGGACTTGCGTTCATGGGCGATCCCGGAGTTCCAAAAGGTTATGCTCCTAACAAGCTTGCCGACTTCGAGCCACGTGTCGGATTCGCCTGGGATCTGACGGGCAATGGCCGCCAGACGATTCGCGCTTCTTATGGCATATTCTATGATTTGCCGGTCCTGTTTTACTCTTCCAGCCGCACGCCACAAAGTCCTCCCTGGGGCTCTAATGTCACGCTGACCAGCCCGCTTAATGGTCTCACGAACCCTTTCCAGACATACCCGGGAGGTACCGATCCGTTTCCCACACCGGCTGCGACTTCGACCGTTCCCTTTGTTACGCAGGGCGTATACATCAATGTTCCGGAGCCCATGCATCCGACTTACGAGCAGGAATGGTCCCTAAGTTACCAGCGCCAGCTCAGCGTGAATTGGTTGTTGTCGGCAACTTATATGGGAAACAAGCTAACCCACAACTGGGCTGCTACGGAAGAAAACCCCACGGTGTATATCCCGGGCACCTGCAGCGCCGGTCAATACGGCCTAACGGCGGCGGGTCCATGCTCCACAACCAAGAACACGGCCCAGAGGCGCGTGCTTTACCTGGAAAACCCGGTTACCGGCAACTATTTCTCCACCATCGCGCTCGGGGACGACGGAGCGAATTCGGAATACAACGCCGCCCTGATCGCGCTTCGGCACCGCTTTAGCAACTCCTACACGGTCCTGGCGAATTACACCTACTCGCACTGTATTTCGGAAGGAACCATGGTGGGCGATCTCAGCGGGCCGCAGTATCAGAATCCGTACAATCGGGACGCCGATCGCGCCAACTGCCGCTTCGATATCCGGCAGAATGCCAACATCTCGCTGGTTGCCCGGATGCCACATTTTGCGACAGAATGGGAGAATCGCGTCCTTGGGAATTGGCAGCTCGCACCACTGATCTCGATTCGCACCGGGACCTGGTTTTCTCCCACGACCGGCGTCGATAATTCTCTGACCGGGGTCGGGTTGGATCGCCCGAATATGGTTGGCGATCCGTACGTCAGAAACACCGGTACGCTCCAGTGGCTGAACCCCGCCGCTTTCGTGGCGAACCCAGTGGGGACTTTTGGTAACGCCGGAGCTTATTCGCTCCAGGGTCCGGGGTACTTTGACGTTGACTTAGGGCTTAGCCGGTCCTTCCGACTGCACGAATCCAAGTTGCTGGAGGCCCGGTTTGAGGACTTTAACGCGCTGAATCATACGAATCTGTCCAATCCGACAGCGACGCTATCGAGTGCTCAGTTTGGCCGGATTACGAGCGCGGGGTCGCCACGCATTCTCCAGCTTGCGCTGAAGCTAACTTTTTAGTCACAGACTGGAGTGGAGCGTGAGAATGGCTAATCTGCACAGATCCGCCGTCGCTTGGCTGGCCTGCCTGATATGGCTGGCTGCCATGGGCCCGGCTCAAAACAGACCGGTCACGAGCACCTCAACGGAGGTCGTCGAGAAAGTGGCGGGAGGCTTTATCCGAAGCGAAGGGCCGGTCTGGGTCAGGCAAGGCTACTTACTCTTCAGCGATTTTGAGCAATCCCGCATATTCCGGTTGACTCCGCCGGGCGAGGTCACCCTTTATCTCGACCACACCGGCGCGGCCAATGGCAACTCGATGGATGCCCAGGGACGTTTCTACAGTTGCGAGCGAGACGGCCGGCGGGTGGTGCGCCGGGACGCTGCGGGAAGTCTGGTGGTCGTCGCGGATCGTTGGGAAGGCAAGAAACTGAACTCGCCCAATGACATCGTGGTGCGCCGGGACGGCCAGATCTATTTCACGGATCCGGCGTCGGCCGCCGTCAAAGAACCGCAGGAACTCGGCTTCAACGGGGTCTATCACGTGACGCCGTCGGGCGCTATCTCGCTCGTCGCAAAATCCCTCGATCGTCCCAATGGTGTGGCCTTATCGACGGACGGCAGAATTCTGTACGTCGCGGATTCTTCTGCGAGGACCATCACGGCATTCGATCTCGATGAGCAAGGCGGCACGTCCGGGCAACGCACGTTCATTCGGGATATCGCCGGTTCTCCCGACGGCCTGCGAGTGGCGGAGAGCGGCAATCTTTACATCGCCTGCCGGGGGATCGCCGTTTACTCTCCGGAGGCAAAGCTGCTCCGGACAATCGACGTTCCCGAGCAGCCAGCCAATTGTGCGTTTGGCGACCCGGACCTGCGCACACTCTATATCACGGCACGGAGCTCCCTGTATCGGGTTCGCCTGCCGGAGAAGGGATTGTTACAGTACTGAGGTAGATCAATGAACAAATCCGCGAAATATCCGGAAGGATCGTCCAGCCGGCGCTCCTTCCTGCATGCGTCCGCCGCTTCGGGCCTGCTTTGCCTGGAGCCGCAGACCGTTTTTGGCGCCCAAGCCAACTCGGCCCTCGAGATCGGCATCATTGGTTGCGGCGGCCGGGGCGAATACATCGGCAATTTCTTCGTCGAGAACACCGGAGCTCGAGTGGTCGCTCTGGCCGATCCCCTGCAGGACCGTCTGGATTCCATCCGGGTGAACCTGCACTGCCCTTCCGCCCGGAGTTATACCGGTGTGGACGGGTACCGGGGCCTGTTAGACAGCAAGGTGGACGCTGTGCTCATCGAGAGCCCGCCGTACTTTCACCCGGAACAGGTGAGCGCCGCCATCGAGTCCGGCAAGCACGTCTTCATGGCGAAACCGGTGGCCATCGACGTGCCGGGATGCCATATCATCTCGGAGAGCGCGCGCAAGGCACAAGGCCGGTTGAGCCTGATGGTGGACTTTCAGACCCGGGCCCGGCCCGTTTATCAGGAAGCGGCCGCCCGCGTGCGCAAGGGCGATATCGGAACCCCCGTCATGGCGCAGGTCTACTATCACGCCGGGGACCACATCGCCTACACCGGGACCGAGTACAGGGCGACAACCCATGTCCAGGACTCGCCGTTGCAGGGCCACCTTCGCCGCTGGGGCCAGGACGTGAACCTTTCCGGCGACATCATCGTGGAGCAGGACATCCATATGATCGACGTCGCCAACTGGTTTATTGGCGAGCATCCTCTGGCCGCGCGTGGAACCGGCGGCCGCAAAGCCGGCACGCGCGGCAACTTCTTCATCCTGGAGTACACCTATCCGAACGGCGTGAAGACGGATTTCAGCTCCTCCAGCTTCTCCCATGGCTACCGCGACCTCTGCGTTCGCCTCTATGGGACCAAGGGTACGGTGGACTCGCATTACATGGGCGCCATCAACATCTACGGAGCGAACGCCTGGAAGGGGACCGAGAGCGACCAGACGAGATTGGGCGCGCTCGCCAACGTTCAGAATTTCGTGGCGGGCATCCGTTCCGGCCAGTATGTCGTCAACGCCGAAGACGCCGTCGAGAGCGCCCTCAGCGCGGTTCTGGGTCGCATGGCGGCTTACCGCGGCACCAACATGACCTGGGAGGAGATGTTGCAACTGAACGAAAAACTCGAGCCGCGCCTGGAAGCCTAGCAACCTGGCCCGCGCGGCTGGAGCCGATGAGTAAGGCCGGTACGTAGCCGACGCGGCGGGCAAGCAGGCGCCGCAATGCGCGACCTCGAGGAATGGGAAACATGCGAAACATCGTCGCAGTACTGGCTGTGTTGCTATGGGCTGGGCCTTCGCCGTCAGTGGCCGCGGGCGTGTCGATCGTCGTCGACGCCGAAAGCGGTCCGCCCGCGCGGCACGGCTTGGCACAATTGGTTGCGGCACTCGAATCCCGCGGCGATAAACCGGTTATTCGAAAGTTTTTGCGGGAGGCCCCGGCGGGGCCCATCGTAGTGGTGGGCCGGTCCTCGGGGTCCGAGGCGGTCCGCCAACTGCAACAGAGCGCAACCCTGAAACTGCCGGAGGGACCGGAAGCGCTGCTGGTGCGCCGCCTCCAGTCGAACGGCAAGCGCGTCCTTCTGATTTGCGGTAGCGACGATTCGGGTTTGATGTATGGCGAACTGGACGTGGCCGACCAGGTCCGGCTGGGCACCGCACTGGATGATGTGGCGCAATCCTCCGAACGGCCCGCGCTCGGAGAGCGCTCCGTAACCAAGATGGTCATGAACCGGTCCGAGGCGGAGCGAACCCTGTATTCGGACGACTACTGGACCGAGTATTTGAACATGCTCGCCCGCGACCGTTACAACGCGCTGGTCTTTATGTTCGGATACGGCTCGGCGGGCTACTTCGACCCGCCCTATCCCTTCCTGTTCGATGTGCCGGGGTTTCCGGAAGTCCGTGTGGTCGGGATGACGCCCGCGGAACAGCAGCGAAACCTGCAAATGTTGAACCGTGTCGCGGCCATGGCGCACGAACGCGGCATCCACTTCACCATGGGCATCTGGACGCATATTTTCCGCACCAAGCAGGAGCGGCCGGGGTTGCCGTTCGGCCTCACGGACGATAACCTACTGGCCTACACAAAAGGAGCCCTGAAGAAATTGCTGGCGGAGTGTCCCAACCTGGATGCGCTGCAATTCCGCGCGCACGTGGAATCGTCCCTGACGCTGCCCGAGCAGGCGCCCTTCTGGAAAGTGGTGCTGGGGACGATTGCCGAAAGCGGCAAACCTATCCGGGTCGACATGCGCGTCAAGGGATTCAGCGACGACCTCATTGAAGCCACCCTCGCCAGCGGCGTCAAGGCAAGGCTGGTCACCAAGTTCTGGGGCGAAGAACTGGGATTGCCGTTCCACCCGACCGAGGACGACCTGGCCAACAAGTTCAAACGCCGGCATAGCTATGCGGACCTGCTCGAATACCCGCACCGCTACGACATGATGTTCACTCTGTGGACCCAGGGGACGGTGAAGTTCATGTTGTGGGGGGATCCGGATTACGCGCGGCGGTTCACCCAGAGCTGCCTGCTCTACGATGGGCCCGGTTTCGATCTCTACGAGCCGCTGGCTTTCAAGATGGGGTACAAGCGCGGGCTGCACCAGCAACCGAGCTTCGACATCCTTGCCAAAGACTACCAGTATTACCGCTGGGAATTTGAACGTTACTGGTATTTCTACCAGATCTTCGGACGCATGGGTTACGATCCGCAAACGCCGCCGCGGGTCTGGCAGGCCGAATTCCAGCATCGCTTCGGGAAAGAGACCGCGCCTTACGTCGAGGCGGCGTACGCTACGGGCAGCCGCGTGTTGCCGCGCATCGTGGCCTACGCCACCGAGGATATGAGCGCGGGTAGCTCCTGGCCGGAAAAACAGCGGCTGGAAGACCTACCGCGGTACGTCCAGATCCGCCCGAGCGACACGGCGCAGTTCCTGGGCATCGAAGAGGCCGCGCGATTCCGGCTGCAGGGCCGCACGTCCGCCAAGATCTGGCCGGAGCAGAACAGCCGCTGGTTTGCCCGAACCGCGGAGGAGCTGCGGCGCAACGTGAAAGAGGCGGAAGCGCGGATCGGTTCTGCCAGCAACAACGAGTTTCGGTCGACCATGGTGGACATGAAAGTCCTGGCCTGCCTGGCAGCCTACCACTCGCGCCGTTTACTGGCCGGCGTGGACTACGCGCTGTTTGAGCAAACCAACGACGTTTCCATGCTCGAGAGCGCGATCCGGCACGAAAAAGAGGGGATCGAGGAGTGGGCCAAGATCATCCCGCTGACCGACGGCGTTTACCCGCGCAACATACTAATGGGCAGCGCCCCCCGGTTGACCGGGAACTGGAGCGACGAGCTGGTCGCGCTGCGCGCCGGGCTGAAGAATCTGGAGGACCGGCGCGCGGGTTTCCGTCCCCGCACCCGCGAGGTAGTCGCGCGGCTGCAGTTCACCGATGGCGCACCCCAGGAGGGGTACTCCGCCGTCACTCCCCGGCGGTTCTACTCGATAAGCCAGGGCGGCTACGGATGGTATGATGCATCGCTATTGCCGCCCCCGCCGCACGCCGGCTTCCTGGGCGGGCCGCCTCCCGACGAGTATGGCGAATCGTCATTCGGTCTCGATCTGCCGAACGGTAATTACGAAGCGACGTTTACCATGGCCGACCGCTCCGAGCATCCCAAGGACCACGGAACGATGTGGATCGAAACGCAGGGGATTGAATCCACGGACCATTTCCTCGTTCCGGCGGGCACGTCCGTCGAGAAGAAACTGAAAGCCCGGGTGACCGACGGGCGCCTGAATGTGATCTTCAACTCCAACGCCGCTGGCGACTGGATCGTGGACACGATGGTGGTCGAGCGCGTGGGACCGCTGATCGCGCACGTGCCTGTCCGCCGTACGACCGGCCTCGGCGGCCTGGAGATCGCCGCGACCGTCAGCGGTTCCGACCCGATCCGTTCCGTGCGCCTGCTCTACGGAAGCGAGAAAACGGGCTTCACCGCTACGGTCATGAATGGAGATCTCATCTACCGCGCCGCCATTCCGCGCGCCGCGTTGGTGGACGGCGTGGGTTATTTCATCGACGCCGTGGACAGCGCCGGGCGCGGCGTTACCTTCCCACGCGAGGGCGCCGATGCCCCGATTCACGTGGCCGTGACCACCGACGACACGCCTCCGCAGGTGCTGCACCAGCCCGTCGCCAGCGCCCGGCCGGGCGAGCCGATCGCCATCACGGCGCAAGTCCGCGACGCTTCCGGCGTGGGTACTGTGTACCTGCGATACCGTGGCGTCAACCAGCACCAGGACTTTCATCAGTTGCGGATGTTGCCCACCGGCCGGGCGGATGAGTTTCGCGCGGAAATCCCCGGCGCGGACGTGGATGGGCGTTGGGACCTGATGTACTACATCGAGGCCACCGACCGCTACGGCAACGGCAGAATCTATCCCGATCTGGAGAAAGAGACGCCGTACGTTGTGGTCAAACTGCGGCGATAGATAGCATTCGCGCCACCGCCCTACTGCGCCGCGTGGAGGTTCACAACCACGTAGGGGGTTTCCTTATCCAGGTCTGGATAGATTTTGCCGTTGCCCGCATTGTCCATTACTTCAAAAAGATACATCAGATCGAACTTGGGGTCGATATCCCTTGCGGGTATAACGGCTTCGTACTCGTTGCCCTTGCCCGTGGGCAGCATCGGCAGCGTTCGGAAATCCTGGTGCTGGCTCAACCCCCGGTAACGCAAGCGGACCCATTTGATTCCGGATGGATCCTGCACGTCCGCCACAATCCGCAAGGGCTTCAAGGGCTGGGCAGTCAAAACCGGCGTCGAGTGCAGCACCGGCGGTTGATCGTCCGCCGTAACGGTCACGGGAACCGGATGCGAACGGCCCTCCGGCGGCCAGGTTGCCGCGCTCCCGGTTTCGTCTACGGCTTCGATGAAGTAGTTGCACCCTGCCGGAATCTTCGCTGCCGGGATGACGGCGCGATACTCGAGCGGTTGGGTCCTCTCCATATCCACATTCGCGTACCCTTGCCGATCATTTCCGTAGACCACGCGGACGGCGGCGATCGGACTTCGGCCGCCGACCGTGGCGCGCAACTCCAGATCCTGCGCCGGAGAAAGCCTGCGCACCGGCACGTGCGCGATCTGCGGATCGATACTGGTCACGGTCACTGCGCCGCCGTGCCAGGGGGCACTGGTGACGGTGTCGAACACAACCTCCAGTTTGCCATCGCCCACCGAGGTCTCGAGCGTTCGCTCGACGCGCTTGCCGGCGGGAACCGTAAAGACGTCGGTGTACTCCACGCCATTGGTTTCGAGCCACATCGGGCCATACTCTTTGGGGGCCGCCGACTCATCCTGAATGGCGACGTGCACCTGGTAGCGGCCGTTCGGCAGCGGGACGATGGCGACATTACTGAGGTCCGGGGAGAATGGGCCTGCCCTGCCCCGCGAAAGGCTGGTGAACCCCGCCGGCACGGCGCCCTCGCCCAGAAAGTACTTCCCGACGACGCGCTCAGGCTCCGGACGAAATGCCGCCCGCTGCTGTTCGAGACTGGCCAGGTCCTTTTGCAGTTTCGGGATCTGGTCTCTCCAGTGCCCGGTTTCATCGTTTGCCGGGCTGCCCATCATGAGGTCGTCGGCATACACATCCCCGGCGGCGCGGACGATCTCCTCCCACGCGGCCATGGCGCTCTTTTCGCCGGCAATGGCGTCGTCCAGGGCATTCAAGTCGTGGCTGCGGTTAAATAGCGCGTAGCTCAGGCCGGCGTGAATGCGGCGCGAGTGATACAGCGCGAGATTGCCGAGAATCCTGAGATCGACCACCGTGGAACGGAGCTCTTTGCCGGCTTGCGGACCGGCGTGTTGCTCGGCCTGGCCGGCCAGATTCAGAACGTCCTCCGAAGCGCGGGCGAACCAGCGGCTGGTGGCCAGTGGCGGGATCTGCGCGGTGTCTCTGCCCTCCAGGATGTCGGCGGCCGCATCGTCGAAGCTTTCGAACTGCTCCGTATCGCTAGGGTCGGCCCTGGCATATTCGGGAAGAGCTTCCATGATCTGCCGCTCGGCCCAACCGCGGATGTTCGGGAAATGAGAAGCGGGAAGAACATAGGCCTCGATATGAGGCAGAATCTGGCTGGCCCGATGCAGGCCCTGCTCCACATACGGCGCCGCGGCCTCGCCAAAACGTTTCACAAACTCGTGCTGCCATATTTCCGCCGCAGCGCCGGGATTGTAAGTCAGCCGGCCGAACACCTGGAAGAAATGCCAGTAGCGCTCAAACTCGTAGTCGTAATACCGGTATTGCGGCCGCATCAGATCGAAGGGCTGCATGTCGTGCGGATGGAACGACATCTTGGTGGCCAGAGGCTCCATGACGTCGAAGCCCGTCGATCCGCCCAGGCCCACGGTGCCGGCGAAACGGCGGACGTATTCGGGGTCTCCCCAGAGCAGCACGCGCATCGTTCCGGCGGTCCAAAGGGTGTAGTGCATTGGGTAATCCCGTGGATACTTGAGCATGTCGGAATAGCTGTGGCGGCGTTCAAACTGGTTCGTCTTCTGGATGCGCGTGGGATGGAACGGCAATCCGACATGTTCTTCCCAATACTTTGTGTTGACGCGAACCTTGAGCCCCAGATCGAGACCGATATGGACCAAGTCGTCGGGAACGCCTTTGGCACGCAACTCGTAGGTAATCTGCGGGCCGTACTGTTTCATGACCGGGAAGACGGCGCTCCAGAACGCTTTCATCTCTTCCGCCTTCAGCCCCGACTCGCCGTGCATGAGGTACATCATGTTGTCGATTTCGGGAAAGGTCTGGAGGAATTTCGCCA
>Ga0182027_10014100_pt1 | contig 11088 bp, 8 predicted proteins | sample 712E1DmetaG_FD_121300 | JGI IMG/M metagenome (GOLD analysis project Ga0182027, IMG submission 121300) | Permafrost microbial communities from Stordalen Mire, Sweden - 712E1D metaG (Illumina Assembly) | ecosystem: Environmental > Terrestrial > Soil > Wetlands > Permafrost | place: Sweden...
CGGGCGGCATCTGGCGATCGTCGGCAAGGGCGTCTGCTTCGACTCCGGCGGCATCAGCATCAAGCCGGCCGACCGGATGGAAGAGATGAAGATGGACAAGACCGGCGCCTGCACGGTCATCGCGGCTATCGCCACGGTCGCCCGTCTGGCGCCCGGGACCCCGCTCCTGGCAGTGGCTCCGGCCGTGGAGAACATGCCCGGCCCGCACTCGACCCGGCCCGGCGACATCGTGAAGGCCATGAACGGCAAGACGGTCGACATCATCAACACCGACGCCGAAGGCCGCCTGATCCTGGGCGACGCGATGTGCTACGCAGAGAAGCTCGGTGCGACGCACATCGTCGACGTGGCCACTCTGACCGGCGCCGTGGCCCGCGCCCTTGGCGACCAGATGACCGGCGCCTTCGGCACTCCGCAGGCCTGGTACGACCAGGTCGCCGCGGCCGGCGACCGTGCCGCCGAGCGCTACTGGCAGCTGCCGTTCATCGAGGAGTACCGCGCGGACCTCGACAGCTGGTATGCCGATCTCACCAACACCGGGTCGGTCGAGGGCGGGGCCACCAAGAGCGCCCTCTTCCTGCGCGAGTTCGTGACCGTTCCGTGGGCCCACCTGGACATCGCCGGCACGGCGTACTTCCGCAAGAAGACGCCTTACGCCCCGCCCGGCGCCACCGGCGTCTCCCATGCCACTCTCGTAGAGCTGGCCCTGGCCGGCGCGAAGAAGGCGTAGGCGGAGTGGAGCCGCTGGCTTTCGCGTTCGGTCTGATCGGCGCGGTCTGGGGAGTCTTCGCCGACCGAATCTCCGCCCGCTGGCCCGCCCACGAGGACGGTTCGATCCGGCGGCCGGACTGGCGCACGCCGATCGTGGCGATCTTCGGGGCCGTGGCGTTGGCCGCGGTCCCGATCCGCTTCGGCGACGTGGCAGAGCGGGCGCTCTTCGGGGCGGTGTTCGCCGCCCTGGTCCTGCTCATGGCCACGGACCTCGATCAGCGGCTCCTGCCCGACGTTGTGACGCTGCCACTCTTCGTCGTCGGGGCCGCGGCGCTCGTCTGGGGTGGCGACACTCTGGTCAATCGCCAGCCGGCCTGGCTGGCGATCGCGGTCGCCATCGGCCTCCCGCTGGCGCTCTACGTGGCCTCGCTCCCATTTGGAGAAGGAGCCTTCGGCGGTGGCGACGTCAAATTCCTGGCCGGCGTCGGCCTCCTGACCGGGGGCCTGCGGCTCGTCCTGGCGGTCTTCGCTGGAGCGCTGCTGAGCGGCGTCGTGATCCTGGCGCTGGTGGCCGCGAGACGGATCACGCTGAAGGGCTACATACCCTTCGGGCCGTTCCTGATCATCGGTGCGCTGTGGGCAGCTCTGCTGCCAACAGCTTCCTGAGCGCGAAGTCGCTCAGTTGCCGGCCCCGTCCGGCTCCACGCTCGCGGCAGGCTGGGGCGCGTCGCAGCTGGGGCAGAAGTACGCGGGCTCGTTCGACCCGTCCTGCTCGAGCCCGAGCAGGTCCGTGATCAGCTCACGCGTTTCGTCCTTGAGGATTCGCGTCGACGGGTAGCCGCACTGGCACCAGTCCACCTGCTGATCGCCCGACGGTTCGAACTCATGCTCCTCGGCCAGGAATGACGTCAGCGTGGCGCGCTTCTCATCGTCTTCGCCCTCTCCGTCCAGGACCCCCAGGGCGTGCTGCACCAGATCGAGGCGCGCGAACGGAGCGCTCCGCTCCTCGCCGAGGGTCTTGAGGGCGGCCGCGGCCGCGACGCGCTCCCGCCACCTGGGGGCGCTCCTGACGATGTCGTCCAGGACCGCGACGGCGGGGGCGCCTATCTCGACGCACTTGTCCCAGTTGCCCTGCGCGGCCCAGTAGGATGCGGCTATCGCGTCCGGCTCACTCGGCTGCCAGTTCAGGGAAACCAGCGCGGCCTGAATGTCGGACCGCTCGTGGGACTGCGCCCGAGGGAAGGCGGCGACGAGCAGCGGAATGGCCGCGGGGCCGCATTCGGCGCATCGGCGCCACTCGCGCAGGGCCGCCCAGTAGTGGGCGCCGATTTCGTCGGAGGGTGGTTTCCAGCCGACCTCCGCCAGACCGCGCGCGGCGGATCTGCGGATGATCGGATCCTGGTCGTCCAGGTGGGCCTCGAGCATCTCGGCCACTATCGGCGAGTCGATCCGGGCCAGCCGCTTGATGGCCAACTCGCGGACCTCGGCGTCGTCGTGACCCAGGGCTGTCTGGAGCGCATCGACGGCGCTCTCGTCGCACAGCGTGTCGAGCGCCTGCGCGGCCGCGCGTTCGACTGCCAGGCTCGACCGCCCGCTCGTCTTGGCTCGATACTGCTCGTGGGCCAGCATGACGATCAGCGGCCCAACGGCCGCGACGTCGCCGATCGCCGCCAGCGCCTTGACCGAGGCGACGCGCACCGTTTCGTCCGGGTCCATCATCGCCCGGAGGAGCGACTCGCCCGCATCGGCGGCCTTGATACGACCCAGGGCCGCGGCCGTCGCCCTGCGGGCGTCCTGGTCCGGGTCGGTCATCAGGCGGCGATACACGGCCTGGGCCGCGACGCCCCGCACACCCGGGTCGCGGTCCTGGAGCGCGGCTATCAGCGGCTCGACGACGCGTACCCCACCGCGGGCCGACAGCGCTCGCACGGCGGCTCGACGAACGCCCGGGTCTTCGTCGTTGATGAGCACCGCGAGCGGCTCCACAGCCATCGGGTCCCCCAGCGGGCCAAGCGCGTCAGCTGCGGCGATCTTGACTTCCGGGTCCTTATAGGCCAGGGCCTTGATCAAACCCTGGATATCTCTTTTGGCCTCCAACTGGGCGATGTTGGGGGGACCAAAGAGCGGCATCGGGGCCTCCATCCCTCGGGATCGGGACGGACGACGCTGCGGGAGTCGCGTGCGTCCGAACTTCGCTTGCAAGGCAGAGGCTAGCACCGATTGGGGCACCTTTGCGAGGGCCCAACCGGTCCATAAGGCCAGCCTGATGGGCCATGCGCACAGGATTCGACCCAACTGCACCGGATCGAGCCCAACCGCAGGGAGCCTTTCGTGCTGCAACCGCTTGATTCCCAAACCGGATTGCGTTGTATGATGCGTTTCAGCCGGAGTCGTCCCGAGTCTGTGCCCCTTTCGAAGGACGGCGTCAAACCGGCGGGCTTACCCGCGATGCGTGCCGGTGCACGCCGCAACGGAGTTGCTCGCACGATGACTGCCATGCACGACCGACACTCCTCGAGCCGCCACAGCCGCTGGCGGTGGGTCCAGTTCCTCTTTGTCGCAGCCCTGCTGATGCCTGTCGTCAGCCTCAATGCGCCGGCTGCGCCTGTCCGCGCCAACGACCTCACCGATGCTGTCCAGCAGCAGATGGCGCTCGACAAGCTCATCGCCCAGCAGAAGAAGCAGCTGGCGACCATTGCCGGTCAGCAGGCGCAGCTGACGACCCAGATGGCCACCGCGCAGACGAACCTCGACCAGGTCAACCAGAGCCTGGACAACCTGGAGGCCGAAATCACGGGCCTCCAGGGCCAGGTCGATGCGGTTCAGGTCAGTTACGACGGCCTTGTCAGCCAGGAGAACGATCTCCAGTCGCAGCTCAACGACGTGGAGGCCCAGGAACAGGCGAAGCAGGTTGAGCTCACCGACCGCCAGCAGATCCTGGCGGAGCGGCTGATCGCTGCCTACAAGACGGAACAGACGCCGCTCATGACGCAGCTCCTGACCTCGGGCTCGCTCACCGACGCGCTGTCCGACGTCTCGTATTACATGGACCTCGGCGCCCAGGACAAGGCGCTGGCAGAGCAGATCCAGCAAGACGCCGCGAACCTGGAACAGATGAAGCAGAACGTCGAGGCCTCGCGCACCTCGGTCGCCATGCTGGCCAGCCAGGTGAGTCTTCAGAAGGGCGATCTCGACGGGCAGATGCAGCAGCTGACCACTGCCAAAAGGAAGCTCGCCTCCCTTCAGAACAAGATCGCCGTGGAGATCGCCCAGCAGACGGCTGCCAATGCCAAGCTCGCCAAGAACAAGGTGGCGCTCGCTGCGGCCATCAAGTCCAACGGAGAGGATTCCGCCAAGCTGGCGGCGCAGATCGACAAGCTGGCAGCGGAATATGGCGGCAAGGGCCGCATCCCGTCGAAGTACAGCGGCACGCTGCAGTGGCCGATGGGCGGCTCGATCAGCCAGGAGTTCGGCTGCACCGGCTGGCCCTCCGAGCCGCGCGTTGGCAATTGCGCCCACTTCCACCAGGGCATCGACATCGTGGCGCCGTGCTACACGCCGGTCCACGCCGCCGGCTCCGGGGTCATCGTCTTCGTCGGGTACAACCCCTACGACTCGCCGCCTCGGGCGTGGCTGGTGATCATCGCCCACTCCACCAGCATGGTCACCTGGTATGCGCACATGACCGGCAAGGCGATGGCCGGCGTCTACGTCGGAGCGCAGGTGTCCGCCGGCCAGGAGATCGGCACGGAGAACACGACCGGCCACTCGACGGGCTGCCATCTCCACTGGGCCGTTCGCGTGAATGGCGTGTTCATGAACCCGCGTCTGTTCGTCTAGCCCCGCCTTCGCACCCAGCCGCCCCTTCGCACATCGCCGTCGCATTCGCCGGAGACCGGGGTCGGCGTATCGCGTCGGAGGAGCGACGGTGGTGATAGCATCGAGGGAGTCCGGAGAACCCCGGGCTTACCTCGAGGACGCCCGATGAAGCGCACTCTGGCGGTGATACTCGCTGGCGGCGAAGGCGAGCGGCTGTCGATCCTCTCTTCCATGCGGGCCAAGCCGGCCGTACCGTTCGGCGGCAAGTACCGGATCATCGACTTCGCGCTCTCCAACTGCGTGAACTCAGACATCGACAACGTCGTCGTCCTGACCCAGTACAACCCCCGTTCCCTCAACGATCACATCGGCATGGGCAGGCCGTGGGACCTCGACCGCAACCAGGGTGGCGTCCGGATGCTCCAGCCGTACATCGCGCGCGGCCGCGTCGCGGAGTGGTATCGCGGCACCGCCGATGCCGTCCTCCAGAACCTGAACGTGATCGAGCAGGCGCCCGGCGACACCGTCGTGGTCCTGGCCGGCGACCACATCTACAAGATGGACTACCAGCCTTTCGTGGCGGCCCATCGCCGTCACCGGGCCGACGTCACGATCGCCGTGCGGCGGGTGCCCCTGGCCGATGCGACGCGGATGGGGATCCTGGCGCTCGACGATAACGACCGGATCGTCGAGTGGCACGAGAAGCCTCGTCAGCCCAAGAGCGACCTGGCCAGCATGGGCGTCTACGTATTCTCCAAGCGGGCCCTGCATCAGTGGCTCTCCGACACGCGTACGGACTTCGGGCACAACGTAATCCCCGCCATGATCGAGGGCGGAGCCCGTGTCTACGGCTACCGTTTCGATGGCTACTGGCAGGATGTCGGAACGGTCCAGTCCTACTGGGAGGCCAACCTGGCGCTCCTCTCGGATGCCCCCGAGCTGGATCTCTACGACCGAGAGTGGGTCATCCACACTCGGTCCGAGGAGCGGGCGCCTGCGAAGATCGGAGCCACAGCCCAGGTCCACCGCAGCCTCATCAGCCATGGCTGCGTCATCAACGGATCCGTGGTCAACTCCGTCCTCTCGCCCGGCGTCGTCGTGGACGTTGGGGCTGTGGTGCGGGACTCGATTGTCCTCTTCGACTCGGTCATCCGGCCCGGCGCGGTGATTGATCGCGCGATTCTCGACAAGGAAGTGGCGGTCGGTCCCGGCGCGATCGTCGGGGAGGGGACCGACTACGACGAGGTCAACCGGCGTGAGCCGGGTCGCTTGAACACCGGCATCACCGTGATCGGCAAGCGAGCGGTAATACCGCGCGGCGTTCGCATCGGCCGAAACGTGCTGATCGGCGAAGCCGTGAGGGCCACGGACTTCTCGTCCCGGCTGGTCCGCAGCGGATCGACCATCGAACGGCCCAGGGACCGCGCGATGCGCCCCGCGGCCCGCGCGGACGTGGGCAAGTCGCCGGATGGGCTCAAAGCCGCGTCTGACGGCAGGTCCGACGCTTCGCCCCACAGTGTCGATGGCGGTGGAGTGGGCCCAGGCCAGAGCCTGCGCGCGGCCGAGGCGAAAGACTGAGCGAGGCGCAACCGCGTCGTGCCGGCTGGCGAACTCGCTCGGCCGCATGGCTCTCGAGGTGATCGGCGATGGTTCCTGGTCGCGGCCGCTATGCGAGGGGTCTTGTCGCCGCGGCCTTCATAGCCGGTGCCGCCGCTCTCTTGCGGGGGGCGGCGCCGGCACCGGTCGAAGCCGCGCAATCCGGTCTCTCGTACACCTCGGTTGCGACCTGGACGGTGGACCCGACCCTCGGGAGCGTCCACGTCGACCTGGAGATCAGCGCCACGTCGAACACGGTCGACAGCGGTGACCGTCGCTACTACTTCCCGGGTCTGCAGCTAACCTTGCCCCTCTCGACCGCCAACTACTTCGCCTTCGACGACCAGGGCCAATCGCTGCCCATGTCGGTCACGGCCGATGAGCCGTCGGGAGTGGTCGTCTACGTGCCGTTCCGGCAGCGGCTGTACTCCGGCCAGAGCGTTTCATTCGAGCTCAAGTTCGACCTCGTGGACATGGGTGGCTCCACGGATCGGGACCTTCGTATCGGCCAGGACATCGTCTCCTTCCCAGTTTCGGCTTTCGGCAGCGAGGGCACGCCGGGCAGCTGGGTCACCGTCATATTCCCCGCCGGCTTCATCGTCCAGGAGCAGTTCGGTGACCTGACCAGCTCCGTCACAGGCAGCGGAGGCACCGTCTTCTCGTCCGGTCCTGTGCCCGACTCCACCGCTCTCAACGCCTGGTTCATCGCCTCGCGGACGACGCCCGCCGCCGACTTCAGGGTTGACCAGCTCACTGTGGGTCCACTCCAAGTGACGCTGCGCTACTGGTCTGACGACCCGGGCTGGGCCGACCAGGTCGCGCGAGTGCTGCAGACCGGATACCCCGTGTTGCGCGAGATGATCGGCCTGGGCGACCCGACAACGAAGACGCTGACGGTCGAAGAGGCCACGACCCAGGGGATCGACGGCTTCAGCGGCGAATACGACCCGGCCGACTCCCTGGCCGCGGTCTCGTATTTCGCCGACCCTGTCGTGATCCTCCACGAAGTGGCCCACATGTGGTTCAACGACACTCTCGCTTCGGATCGCTGGATCGACGAAGGATTCGCATCGTTCTACGCCGAGCAGGCAGTGCTCCAGCTCGGGCTGCCGGATCACGCGCCGGCGTTGAGCGCGTCGCTGATGCCGGCGGCCATTCCGCTCAACGACTGGACTTCCGCCGGAACGCCGGGCACGGCGACGGAAGCGTATCTCTACGGCGCCAGCCTGGAGGCGGCGCGCAGCATCGTCGCGATCGCCGGCCTGGACGGAATGCGCCAGGTCTGGACGCAGGCTCGGGCCGGCACCGCGGCATACGCCGGGTCGCCCGATCTCGCGGCCGGAGGCGCCGTTGACTGGCGCAGTCTCCTCGACTACCTGGAGCAGACGACCGGGCGGTCCTACACGGCGATCTGGCGGCAGTGGGTCGTGACCCCGTCCCAGGCCGCGCTGCTCGGTGACCGCGATTCCGCTCGCGCCGACTACGCGTCCACCCAGGCGGTGGCCGGCGGATGGCTTCTGGGGCCGGACGTCCGAGCGGCGATGGGCGACTGGCAGTTCAGCGCGGCGACGGCGCTGTTGAGCCAGGCGCGGGACGTCCTGGCGCTGCGTCAGCAGATCGACGACGCCGCAGCGAGCGAAAGCACCACCGCGCCGACCTCGTTGCAGACCGTCTTCCAGACGGTCGGCTCGGGTGCCGCCATCACGGAGGCACAGAAGGAGCTGGCTGCCCTCGATAGCCTCGCGGCGGCTCGCCAGGCGAAGGCTGCCAGCAAGAGCGCTGCCAGGGCCGTCGGCCTGCTCGGCACCGACCCGGACGCCGATCTGGCGGCTGCCCGGAAGGCCTTTGCCGAGGGCGACATGGCGAAGGCCGTTTCGCTGGCCGATTCCGCGCGGTCCGCATGGGCCGGCGCAAGAACCGTCGGCCAGATCCGGATCCTCGGCACGGCGGCCGGAACCGCAGGTGTCCTGTTGCTGCTGGCGCTGTATATCTGGACGCGATCGGGGCGACCCAAGGAGAAGGTCGCCGCGGACGCCGAGGCCGCTCCGGCGGAGCAGCTGGATGCCTGATCCGGCCGGGGCGGCCGGATCAGGTGAGTCGGCCGAGGAGCGCGAGACCGCCTATGAGCTCCTGCGGCGGGGCCACGAGTTGCTGCGCGCACGGCACAACGCCCAGGCTGCCGTAGTGCTGGAGCGAGCCGCTCGCGCGGAGCCGGGCAAGGGCTCGATTCTCGAGGCGCTCGGTCGCGCCTACTACGACAGCGGCCAGCACGCCCGGGCCGCGGCGACCTTCGAGGCCTTGCTCGAGGTGGATCCGTCTGCCCACTACGGGCACCTGGGTTTGGGCCTCAGCCTGGAACGGCTGGGCCGCCTCGGCGAGGCCCGGACCCACCTCCGCCTGGCCGTCGCCATGCACCCCGAGAGTGCCACCTACCGGCGAGCCTTACGGCGGGTCGAGTCGAGCTGCCGGGCCGGGTCCGAGCTCTGGCCCGAATCCGGCCGCGCCTGATCGATCGATCCGGACCTCAGAGTCCGCGGGCCTCCAGGTTTCGGGCCAGCAGTAGGATGCCCGCGATCGACTTGGAGTCCTCGATGACTCCCGCCTCGATGGCCGCTATCGCGTCGCGCCAGTGCAGTCGAACGAGGCGGATCCGCTCGTCCTCGTCGGGGCTGAGCCGGTCGCGCGTCGCCGGTCGCAGATCGGTGGCCAGAAAGAGCGATAAATACTCGGTCAGGAAGCCCGGGGCGCTGTAGTAGCCGGCGAGCCGCTCCATCCTGCCCGCCCGATAGCCCGTCTCCTCTTCCAGCTCGCGCCGGGCTGCCACCTCGGGGTCCTCCACGATGCCGTCGTGTACGTCCAGGGTTCCGGCCGGCAGTTCGAGCATGGCGCCGTTACCCGCGAGGCGGTACTGGACGACGAGGAACAACTCGCCATTCGCGTCGAGCGGGGCGATCACCACTGCCCCCGGATGGCGGACGATGTCGCGCGACGATTCGAAGCCGTCGGGACGGACGATCGCGTCCTTCTCGAGCACCATGTACCGGCCCCGGTAGATCTCCTCGCGTCCGACGATGCGCTCTTCGAGCTCGATGTCCGCGGCGGCCAGGTCGGCGAGGAGCGCGTCGAGGGCGGGACGGCCCGTCGGAGCGAGGCGAGGCCTGCGGTGGGCAAGAAAATCGATCATGGCCGAACTATACGTGAGCCGCGGCGCCGGCCCGGGTCCAGCTTAAAGGTCAACGCCCCGACGAGATGCCGGGGCGTTGACCTGTTGGGGCGACTGTCAGGCGATAACCGCCCCAAACGAGAGAGCGAAGTTGGTGTCGGGGTCGAACAGTTGGATCTTCTCGAGCGGGACGCGCAGCTCGAGCATGTCGCCCGGGCGGACGCGGTACGCCGAGTCGACGATTGCGACGATGTCGCGATCGGCGCAGCTGGCGTGGATCAACTCTTCGTTGCCGAGGTACTCGACGACCTCGGCCTTGGCGTTCACGACGGCGGTGGAGCCGCCGAGGGGACCGAGAACCAGGTGCTCGGGCCGATAGCCGGCGATGAGCGTGCGGCCCGGGCCGCCGATCGACTCCCGGAACTGCGGGGGAATGGGGATGGTGACGTTGGGGGCTGTCAGCGTGATGCCGTCGCCGCTGCCACCGACCTCGACCGAGATGAAGTTCATCGCCGGGCTGCCGATAAAGCCGGCCACGAAACGGTTGATCGGCCGGTCGTAGAGCTCCTGCGGAGTGCCGACCTGCTGCAGGCGACCCTCGTTCATGACCGCGATGCGAGAGCCCATCGTCATGGCCTCGATCTGGTCGTGAGTCACGTACACGAACGTGGTGTTCAGGCGCTGGTGCAGGCGGAGGATGTTCGCTCGGGTCTCGACGCGGAGCTTGGCGTCGAGGTTGGAGAGCGGCTCGTCCATGAGGAAGACCGCCGGCTCACGCACGATGGCGCGGCCGAGGGCGACGCGCTGGCGCTGGCCGCCGGAGAGCTCGCGCGGCTTCCGGTCGATGTAGCGGGTCAGGTCGAGGATCGCCGCAGCCTCCTTGACGCGGGCCTCGATCTGGACCTTGGGGACGTGCCGCAGCTTGAGACCAAACGCGAGGTTGTCGCGGATGGTCATGTGCGGATAGAGGGCGTAGCTCTGGAACACCATCGCGATATCCCGGTCCTTGGGCGGGATGTCGTTGATGATCCGCTCGCCGATCCGCATCGTACCCGAGGTGATCTCCTCGAGGCCGGCGATCATCCGCAGGCTGGTGGTCTTGCCGCAGCCGGACGGCCCGACGAGAACCATGAACTCCGCGTCGCGGATGTCCAGGTTGAGGTCGTCAACCGCGATGACGTCGCCGAAGCGCTTGGTTACGTTCTCGAAGGTGACTGTAGCCATCAGCAAGTAGCTCCATTGTCCTGGTGGGCCGATCGGGCGATCCTACCAAGCGACTGCCGGTGTGCTCCTGCGTCCCGGCCCGGAGGCCGCTAAACGTTTAGTCGGGAGCTCCCGGGAGGCGGGGCCGAAGTCGAGGAGGAGCGTGCCAGGAGAAAGCGTCCCGGACCTCCATAATGTTCAGGGTTGCTTCAGGCCACGGACCAAAGATCGGCTCAGATTTCGGATACGAACGCAACCAGGAGCCGGAGCGCAACACATGAGCGCCAACGAACCCAACGATCGTCCCGAGGACACTGCCCCGGCCACACCTGACGCCGAGCTTCGATGGTCACCTCAGCCGGAGATCGAATCCCCTCTGACCGCAGAGATCTCACAGCCCGCGGTCGTCCCGCCCCCGCCGCCCTATTACCCGGCGCCCTATTACCCGGCGCCCTATTCCCCGCCGGCCTACTCCCAGCCGGTGCAGCAGACGTGGCCGCAGGACGCCCCTGCGCCGCAGCCCAACCCTCCGCAGCCGTGGTTCGCGCCTTCGCCGTGGGCCGCCGCGGGGCTCCCACCTGTCGCGCCTGTCGCGC
>Ga0182027_10014104_pt1 | contig 11086 bp, 8 predicted proteins | sample 712E1DmetaG_FD_121300 | JGI IMG/M metagenome (GOLD analysis project Ga0182027, IMG submission 121300) | Permafrost microbial communities from Stordalen Mire, Sweden - 712E1D metaG (Illumina Assembly) | ecosystem: Environmental > Terrestrial > Soil > Wetlands > Permafrost | place: Sweden...
CATAAAATAGCAACACACAAGCGCAAGAAGCGTTTGAGGAAACAGCGACACAAGAAGAAATCCCGTTAGTGGATTATCCCTTTGCCTGCCGTTGATTCAATGTGCGGCAGGCAGAGTAGCGATAGTGATATTAAAATCCATCTGCGGATTGATGAATATGAAAGATACAACCTTGCAGGATTATGAGCAGTGCAAAGGCTGCAGAAACGTGTACATCATAAAGTATTCTTGAAATTCAAATTATAGTATTTTCATTTCACTCTATATCATAGACACAAACAGGAGGTTGTAATGGCACAGGAAAATGATGGCATGGCGAAAGGGCTCATTGCAGGGTTCATCGCAGGCAGCATAGTTGGTGCGGCAATCGCACTGCTCTATGCGCCGAAAGCAGGCAAAGAATTGCGTGCCGATATAAAAGAAAAGGCAGGCGATTTAATGGATGACGCACAGGAATATATGGCCCGTGCGAAATCGACAGCAGTTGATATTATTAATGAAGGAAAACAGAAAGCCACTTCGCTGGTGGACGACGCGCGCCGCAAAGCCGACACAATCTTGGGAGATGCAGACCGTGTTATCAATCACGCGCGCACAAGGAGTGAAGGTGGAAAGAATTATTGAGCTGGCATTGAAATCCAAACAATACTATTTACCAAATCCATAAGAGGGAAACTCGAGTGGAAACATTAATTCAACTTACAGAAATACTCGCGCTGTTCAGCGCCTCCGCATTGTGCATCTATCTTATCGTTGTCCTTATTCGCTTCAATGCCCTTCTACAGGTCTTGCAGCGTGAGTTTGTCGATCTGAATAAAAACCTGAAGCCCATCCTCGAAAATCTCAATGCAATTATGGACAAGTTGCGTTTGATAGCCATCAAGGTGGACGAACAGGTCAACATGGTGCAGGGAGTTTTTGTTGCGTTCAGGCGCATTACAGAAAACGTGACGCGTTTTGAAGAGCGTTTTCAGCAGCTCTTGGAAGAACCGCTCATGCGCGTAAGCGCACTGTTCGGCAACGTCATTAACCGCGTTGCATCCATGTTCGGGCGGCGCTCGCAGGATATCTTCTGACGTATTCCTGAAACAATAAATATTTGCCGACGACGGATGCCCGCCCGACTTTGTCGAGGTCTCGTTTCGATGTGAACATCGAATCGGAATTGCTTTTCGCAGCGGACTGCCGGCGTTGCCATTCTATGTAGAGGAGAATTGATCGTGTCAAAAACAATAGGTAAAGAATATTCAATTGAAAAAATTCGAAACATTGCCCTTATCGGTCATGGAGGTTCAGGAAAAACGACGTTGACCGAGTCGTTGATGTTTGTCTCCGGAGCCGCCGCACGCATGGGACGCGTAGAAGACGGCTCGACAATATCTGATTACCATGCGGATGAAATTGAACGCAAGATTTCTATCAATGCTGCTGTGCTCCATACCGATTGGCAGGGAACAAAAATCAATATTATTGATACGCCGGGATATTCGGACTTCACCGGCGAAGTCATAAGTTCGCTGCGCGTTGCCGACCTTGCGGTGGTCCTTGTCAAGGCGATCGAAGGCGTGGAAGTCGGCACTGAAATAGTGTGGAACTATACGAAAGCGCTCAAACTGCCTGCCATGCTCGTTGTGAATAAATTGGATACAGAAAACGCCGAGTTCGATCGTGCGGTTGCAACAGCGAAAGAACGATTTGGGAATGATGTTGTCCTGGTGCAGTTTCCGGTGAACCAGGGCCTTTCATTCGACACCGTCGTGGATGTGCTCAAGATGAAGCTGTTGAAGTTCAATCGGGAAGGAAATGGGAAATTTATCGAACTTGATATTCCCGCCGACCTGCAGCAGAAAGCGGAACAGCTCCATGAAGAACTCATCGAGAAAATTGCAGAAACCGATGAAGCGTTGATGAACAAGTTTTTCGAGGATGGCTCATTAAAAGATGCCGATCTCGAATCCGGTTTCCGGGTTGCACTGCTGACACGAAAAATATTCCCCATATATTGTACTGCCGCTACCTTCGGCATCGGCGTGGGGCCCTTGATGAGTTTCATCGATACGTACGGACCATCACCGAAGTATCGGGGTGCAGAGAAGGCAACGAACACCACCGATAAAAAAGAAATCGATGTTGAGCCCAACGCCGCAAAGGAACCGTCTTTTTTTGTTTTTAAAACAGTTTCTGAAGAACATGTCGGCGAGTTATCGTACTTCCGTGTGTATTCCGGAACCATAACACCGGGGCTGGACCTTTTAAACGAATCCAATGGTAAAGGCGAACGCCTCGGACAGTTATTTGTCATGAACGGCAAAGAACGTCAGGAAATTGCCAAGCTGACAGCAGGCGACATTGGCGCTGTGGTGAAATTGAAAGATACGCATACCAACAATACTCTCAGCAGCAGGACATTTCCGGTGGTGTACACACCTATCGCTTTCCCCGATCCGGTCATACGAATGGCGATTCATTCCAAAGTCAAGGGTGATGAAGACCGTATGGCAAACGGATTGCATTCTTTGCACGAGGAGGATCCCACATTTGTTATATCGGTCGATGGCAAATTGAGCCAGACGATCATTGCAGGGCAGGGCGAATTGCATTTGCTCATAGTGACCAAACGTCTGAAACTCAAATATGGTGTTGAAGTGGATTTGACGGAACCGAAAATTCCGTACAAAGAAGCGATTCGCGCGGTGGCACCGGATGTGGAATATAAACATAAGAAACAAACAGGCGGCCGCGGACAGTACGGGCATGTGCATATTAAGGTTGAACCCCGGCCGCGAGGCGCAGGATTTGAATTTGAAGATGCCCTTGTCGGCGGTGTCGTGCCGGGTCGTTTCGTACCGGCAGTGGAAAAGGGTGTTATCGAAACGATGCTGCGCGGAGTGCTTGCCGGATACGAAGTAGTGGATGTGAAGGTAACAATTTTCGACGGCTCATATCACGCTGTAGATTCCGACGAACATTCTTTTAAGATCGCGGGCGCTATGGCGTTTCGAAAAGGTATTATGGAAGCGAAACCTGTTCTTCTGGAGCCGATCAATATTATTGAAGTGACGGTACCGGATGAATATATGGGCGACGTCATGGGCGATCTTTCGGGAAGGCGCGGAAAAATTCAAGGCATGGAAGCCGAAGGGCATTTCCAAATTATTAAAGCCACCGTCCCGATGTCCGAGATTCATAAATATTCTACGATCCTTCGTTCTATGACGCAAGGACGCGGAGTCTATAAAACAAAATTCTCGCACTACGATGAGATGCCACGCGAGCAGGCTGAAAAAGTTATCGAAGCCAGCTCGAAAAATAAGAAGGAAGAAGAAGAATAAAAATAATGACAAGATTCATTGCAGCGTCCCGTCAAGTACAATTGACGGGACTTTTATTTTCGAGGGCGGCTTCTAAGCGAGGTTATGATCTTTGTTTGTACATAAGAGAGAAATATCGGCTGCCATAAACATATCGGAGATTTCTATTTTATTTTGACGGAGGTTTGATTTTTAAAATAGAATTGACCTTTCCGAGAAGTTCGTCGAGAGTAAAACCTTTTGCAAGATATTCCACAGCAGCACCAGTTTTCCAATCTTTGTCTGTCTGGGCCTGAACGGTCATCATAATGATAGGGATGTCGGCTGTTTCCGGAAATTCCTTCAGAGTCTCCAACATAAGGAAGCCGTTTAAATTTTCCATGATAACGTCGCTAATAATCAAATCAGGATGATGTTGTTTCGCAAGTTCAAGTCCAATGAGCCCGTCTTCGGCTTCCAGAGTATCAAAACCGCCTTTCAATTTTAGCGCAATAGATATGGATTTGCGCACAGGTTCATCATCGTCTACGACAAGTATTGTTTTTCCCATACAATAATCCTCATGATAAATGTTGCAACAACCTACAAAGTTTCTTTCTTAAACACAAGGTAATAAAGGCTGATTTTAATTTCCCGTCTTCTCTTTTTTCTGTATCTTTCATTTACCTATGGCAAAACGAATAAAAATAATACAAGAATCGCCACGGAATATCTCTGGACTTGCTTCTCGGAAGCCGTCTGAAATAATTATCCGGGGTGCAAGGGTTCATAATCTCAAGAATGTCAACCTCACGCTGCCGCGGAATAAACTCATTGTCTTCACCGGTGTGAGCGGTTCCGGTAAATCGAGCCTTGCCTTCGATACGATTTACGCCGAAGGCCAGCGTCGTTATGTGGAAAGCCTTTCATCGTATGCGCGGCAGTTTCTTGAGCGAATGGAAAAACCGGATGTCGATTTGATTCAGGGTATTAGTCCGGCAATTGCCATTGAACAAAAAACCACTTCACGCAACCCGCGTTCCACTGTTGCCACTTCTACTGAAATTTACGATTACCTCCGCCTGCTTTTTGGACGCATCGGGCAAACGTACTGCCGGGTGTGCGGCAAAATGGTCAATCGAGATACTGTAACCACGGCTGTTGATAGAATCCAGCAGGAACCGGATGGGGCAAAAGTCTACGTGATGTTCCCGATGCATGAACATGCTGGGCGTACGATGAAGGAAGAATTACATGTCCTGAAGGAACGAGGTTTCTTTCGGCTTGTTGTGGACGGCGAGTTGATCGATCTCAACGAACAAACATTCAAAACAAAATCAAAAAAAAATATACACGTTCTCGTGGACCGCCTTATCGTGCGGAGAAACGATAAAGAAAACGCAACACGTCTGGCAGATTCCGTTCAAACTGCATTTGAAGAGGGAAGCGGGTACGCGCACGTTTATGTACTCGAAAAAAAACAACTTCTCCGTTTCTCCCGGCATTTCGAATGCATCGATGACGGTATCCGATATGAAGACCCGGAACCGCGGCTTTTTTCTTTCAATAATCCTGTCGGTGCATGTCCAACGTGCCAGGGTTTCGGAAGAATCATCGGCATTGATATGGACCTCGTTGTGCCGGATCCCAGTAAAACAATTCGGCAGGGTGCTATTCTGCCGTGGACATTTCCCCGCTGGCGTGAAAACCTTATCGATCTCGTCCGTGTGGAGAAGGAAGCACATGTACCGCTCGACGTTCCATTTAACGAATTGACAAAAGAACAACTTGCGGTTGTGATGAACGGCTGTAAAGGGTTCGATGGCATTTATAAATATTTTAAGTACATCGAACGGAAATCCTATAAATTGCATTATCGTGTATTCCTCAGCCGTTTTCGCGGTTATACAACGTGCGATGAATGCGGTGGTTCGCGATTGCGCAAGGAGGTTCTCAACGTTCGTGTCGGCGGAAAGAATATCCGTGAACTTGTGAACATGACCATTGAAGACGCAAACCGGTTCTTCCGGGATATCGCGCTCTCGAAATACGAAGAGCATGTTGCCAAACGCATTTTGGAAGAAATCCGGAAACGCCTTCGCTTTATCGATGGAATAGGACTTGGCTATATCACCCTTGATCGTTTATCGATGACACTTTCCGGCGGCGAATCGCAGCGCATCAATCTTGCAACATCACTCGGTTCTTCGCTGATGGGATCGTTGTACGTTCTTGATGAACCGACGATCGGACTGCACCCGCGCGACAACGGAAAACTCATTGCTCTGCTGAAATCATTGCGCGACATCGGAAATACGGTGCTTGTTGTCGAACATGATGATGAGATGATGCGCGAAGCCGATATGATTGTCGACATAGGTCCTCGAGCAGGCGAGCATGGCGGCGAACTTGTTTTCCAGGGAACGATGGAAGAGCTTCTTCGTCACCCGTCATCTCTTACTGCGCACTACTTGAACGGAACGCTGAAAATCCCGACACCAACATCGAGAAGAGCGGACAATGAGCAGTCACTCTTTATTCACCGGGCATCGGAAAATAATCTGAAGAATATTGATATCCGTATTCCTCTGAATATGTTCGTGTGTGTTACCGGAGTGAGCGGTTCCGGCAAGAGCACGCTCGTGCATGAAGTTTTATACGCCGGAATCATGAAACGAAAAGGTGGCTATGACGGAACGGCGGGCAAATGTCAATCGATTGAAGGAATCGATTATATCAATCGTGTAGAATTAGTCGATCAGTCGCCTATCGGCAGAAGTCCGCGTTCGAACCCGATCACCTACATCAAAATTTTCGACCTCATCCGCGACCTGCTTGCCCACACACCGGCGGCGAAGACACACGGCTATGCACCCGGACATTTTTCATTCAACGTACCCGGCGGCAGGTGCGAAGTATGTGAGGGCGATGGTTTGCAGCGTATCGAAATGCAGTTCCTTGCGGATATCTTTCTGCCGTGCGAATCGTGCAAAGGAAAACGCTTTAAGCAGGAGGTTCTGGATATTCGGTACCGCGGTAAAAATGTGGATGATATTTTGAATATGACAGTAACGGAGGCAATGGAGTTTTTCTCTCTTGCATCGGATAGCCGCCGTATTGCAAAACGATTGAAAGTCCTGGATGATGTCGGGCTTGGCTATTTGCGGCTCGGCCAGCCGGCGACAACGCTTTCAGGCGGTGAAGCACAGCGGATTAAACTTGCGCACTATCTTTCTTCGACCGAACAGGAAGGCAAAGCGCTCTTCATTTTCGACGAACCGACAACAGGTCTGCACTTTGACGACATCGCTAAACTTCTCAAATGCTTTGATGCACTGGTTGAGGCGGGGCATTCCATCATCGTCATCGAACATAATATGGATGTCGTGAAGTGTGCCGACTTTGTCATTGATTTGGGGCCAGAGGCAGGCGAGTGTGGAGGAGAAATTGTTGCTACCGGTACGCCTGAAGAGATTGCTGAGAATCCGCGTTCCTATACCGGCAGTTTTTTGAAAAGACATCTCTAAGTTACACTCTCAAGCGGGGTTTGGGAGCGAGAGTAATAGTTTTGTGAAATAAAAAATGATGTTGTTCTAGTAAATAATATTCTTCAAAGGATGTGATGCTTGTGAAACTGTTATATAAGATTTGCTTGATTATTCTTTTTACTACTTGTCTCTTTGCCCAAGGCACATATCCTTTGCAAATTGGCAATGTATGGCAATATCGGGATTCATATGATTTAACATATGGATTTACTACAAAGGCAATCAAAGATACAATTATGCCAAATGGTCTTTCATATGTTGTGCTTCATAGCGACCAAGAGTTAGACGCGTTATACTTCAGACAAATTGGTCCCAAAGTTTATAACTACTCAACAAGATTTCAACACGATGAATTATGGTATGATTTTTCTAAAAATATCGGTGATACTATTGCAACTTTTGAGAAACCTTTTGATACGAGTGACGTGATTTTCACGTCATACCAAATTGTGACTATTTTTGGAAAGACACTTGCTCAATGGAGTTTTTTGAAAAATTGCGGTTAAGTAGTCTTTATGCAGTCAGGTCAATAAGAGATAGTATTGGTTTGACTACTTATCAATATGAAGGAGGAATGGGGTTTAGTTTGGTTGGTGCTGTCATCATGGCACTAAATATGGAATAATTACGCAAGTTGAATATTTACCACCATCTATTCCAAACACCTATACACTTTATCAAAACTATCCAAATCCATTTAATTCCGCGACAACGATCAGGTATCAAATTCCGAATGCGGGTCAAGTGACGATGAAAGTTTATGATATGTTGGGCCGCGAAGTTGCAACACTCGTGAATGGAGTAAAGGAAGCTGGTACCTACTCGGCCATTTTCGACGGCGAGAAATTTGCAAGTGGCGTTTACATTGCACGATTTACGGCACAGACGCAGAAGTGGAATATTTTCATGCAAACGATGAAGATGTTGATGGTGAAGTAGTAAGTAGGGGAGTCTATAAGCGGTTGCGTTAAGAAGTCTATGAGCAGCTGAGCCATCGAGTCGATTATTAAAAGTCGCAATGGCTCAAATGCTTAGTGGCTCATAGACTTAATACATCGATCCAAACGTGATTGTAATAAACAACCCGCCGAAATTCTTCATGTAGCCGCCCTCCATAACTTCGATGCCTTCGCGGAATGGTGCAAGGAAATACTTAACGCTGAGACCTGTAAGCGTTCCTTTCTCCATCCCAAAGTATGCACCAGCTCCAATATATCCTCCAAGAGTATACCGCATCTTGCCGTACTTCAAGCTCGTGAAAAAGTCGATTTTTCCAGGGTCGGTATATGCATAGGACCCGTCTGAATTATAATAATTCGTAGGATGTGCATACGGCGAAACGTAAATCATCGTTGGGCCAAGTCCGGCATTAATAAACGGGCGAAAATTATCTACGATGACATCTTTGAATAATCGATATTGTACACTTGCTGTAACCGGTATCATGAGCAGGCGGTTTTTCTTTCCTGGAATGAAACTGTTTCCGTAATAGTCATATTGTTCAAATTCAGCATCGTCCTTCACATCCGAGATGGCGAAGTTCAGCATCAAAGAAAGATCATCGGACAATTCACTTCGATAAAACAATCCGAGGCCGAATCCATTGTTGGACATGAGAAGATCGAGTCCCCAGGCCTTTGTCATAGGCCTGTAACTTTGCGGCTGTATAAGATGCGGATTGGATGGTGTAAAAATGATCGTTGTATCCGGTGATTGTGCAAAGGCAGCTGTGGAAATAAAAAGTGCAAGAAAAAGGAAGAGGATGGTTCGATATGTATTTTTAAAGCATTCCATAGCTATAAATTTTATAACATTCTGATTTTACAAAAAATTCCAAAGAATATTATGGAATTGTAGAATCCGATCATTGATCGGATTCTACAGTAAAATTTATCGAACAGCAAAGATCGCGAATTTCAAATACTTCGTTTCCGGCATTGCAGGTATCACCGGATGATCCGGAGCTGCACCTCCGAATTCCAGAAGCTGTACAAACCGCTTCGCTTTTACGGCGGCTTGCTCGATGGCGGATAGAAATCCTTCCTCTGTAATATGGTGAGAGCATGAAGCTGTCACTAAGTATCCGCCTGAGTTCACAAGCCGCATTGCCGCAGCATTGATTTCTTTATATCCGCGCAGTGCAGCCGGTATGTTCTTTTTGCTTTTCGTGAATGACGGCGGATCGAGAATGAGCATATCGAATTTTTTATTTTTCTCTGCCAGCGATTTTAGTGTCTCGGACACATCGCCGATTTCGAACTCCACAGCCGCTGAATTCAACCTGGCGTTCACTTTTGCTTTTGCGATCGCAGTTTCAGAAATATCAATTCCACGTACAGACGCTGCTTTCGCAGACACGGCGTGCAGGGCAAATCCGCCTTCGTTGCAGAAACAATCCAGCACAGCTCCGCCGATTGCATAGCGATGAATTGCTTTCCGGTTTTCGCGCTGGTCAAGAAAGAAACCGGTTTTTTGTCCATTCAGGACGTCTACTTCAAACTTCATACCATCTTCTATAATGGTAATGCCGGTATTTCCGCGCAGAACTTTTTTCTCCAGCGGTAATTCTTCCAGGGTTCGAATTGCGGCATCATTCCGAGCAACGATAGCTTTGGGATGGAACATTGTTTCCAGCACATCGCAAATGATATCTGTTTGTTTTTCCATTCCTGCAGAAAGAATCTGTATGGATAGGAACTCGTTGTATTTGTCGATGATCAGTCCGGGGAGAAAATCACCTTCACCATGTGCAAGCCGAAATGTCTCTGCGCCGGGGTAGAGTTTCTGCCGCAATGCAAGCGCCTGCTGAATTCTCCGCTCAAAAAACTTGAATCCGATTTCTTCCGGTTCCGATGTAAGAAAACGGAAGGCAATGAGCGAATGAGGATGATAAAAGCCGAGTCCAAGAAACTTCTGGTCATGCCGGAGAAGTTCAATGACCTCGCCGGTTTCCGGGGTACCGCGAAGAGATGCAATCTCATTGCTGAACACCCATTGGTGTCCGGCAGCAATTCTGTGCTCTTCGTTTTTCTTGAGTACGATTTGGTTTTTCATAAAGCCAAATTAGAGAGTTTTTAAAGGATAAGCAAGTTTGAGTATTTCCTACAATCTGGAAGCGGTTAAAATACGACACAAAAAATAATATAATAAATCTTGACAGAACGTCTAACTTTCATTAACCTTTTGGTAAATGCGATAGCGAGGCAATGGGAGATTACCGCATGAGGCGCCGATGATTTTCATTCTATTAACTTATAAGTTATAAGCATACAAATGAGGATAATATTTGGACTCTGAACTGGTTCTCGAAATGGAAACCGGTAAATTAATGAAACGCGCTGTACTATTAAAAGGCTGCCCTCGTTTTATTCTGGAGAGTATAAAATATTATTCACATAAAGTTGTACATAGAAAATCCCTAAAAAGATCAGAACTTTAACGGATGGAAGATATTGGGTTAAGGATATTCTTTTGAATTATTCATGAATGTACCATGAATAAATTATCCGAAAAGGGTTAAAGGAGATTCAATATGGCTGTACCTCGTAATTATTCTGCGCGGAGCACACTTGCATGTGCTTTTGCAGCAATGATGTTGATTATGACACAGTCTTTGATTGCCGCAGAGTCAGGATCTATTAAAGGGCTTGTAACTGATAAAACTACGGGTGAGACGCTTGTCTGCGCTAACATCGTAGTTCTCAATACAAGTTTGGGGACTGCCTCAGATATGGATGGAAAATATAGTATCCATAATGTGCCGGCAGGTGAGAAAATGATAAAAGTAATCTATATCGGTTATGTTCCAGCAACTATTAATATTACTGTACCGGAAAATGGAACAATTGAACAAAATATTCAATTAGAAGCGCAAGCATTTAACGATGATTCGACAGCGAGAACAACGCAAGCTCGAGGCCAATTAAAGGCAATTAACCAGCAACTTTCATCCAATAAGATCGTTAACGTTGTCTCTTCTGAAAAGATGAAAGAACTGCCGGATGCAAATATAGCGGAGTCCATAGGAAGACTTCCCGGTGTGTCGCTGGGAAGAACAGCAGGTGAAGCGGATAAAGTTGTCGTTCGCGGATTATCGGCACAATTCAATAAAGTGACCATTGAAGGCGTACCGATGGTTTCGATGAGTGGAGGACTTGCGGCAGGTAATACAAATAATGGATTCAGCAATAACTCTGACAGAAGCATTGATTTGAGCATGATAAGCGACGACCTGGTGAAGGGCGTAGA
>Ga0182027_10014105_pt1 | contig 11085 bp, 5 predicted proteins | sample 712E1DmetaG_FD_121300 | JGI IMG/M metagenome (GOLD analysis project Ga0182027, IMG submission 121300) | Permafrost microbial communities from Stordalen Mire, Sweden - 712E1D metaG (Illumina Assembly) | ecosystem: Environmental > Terrestrial > Soil > Wetlands > Permafrost | place: Sweden...
CGACGCCAAATCCATGCAGGACAGCAGGTTTCGCGCACTCGCTCTGAATCATCTCTGCGCAGGAAACCCGTTAACCACTGGGGAGCCGGAATTCACGTGTTTGGAGTTTGGCTCCCCGAGAGGAACTCCTCTCCGTAGTGGATTTGGAGAATCGGGTTTCGAGACAACTCTAGGCGTTACCAACCGCGTCGCGTTGTTGCCGAGCAGGCAACCTGTGGGCGCTTCAGTTTTCAAAGACCGGACAGCGACTCTCAGGATACTGGAATTCCTGTCCCACGCCGCGTGATGAAGCCGACGGCAAGACAACGGAACGGAACCGCCAATTAGCCGGTTAGTAATGAGGGCCCACGTCCCATTGCCATTAGCTATAATCTACTCACTTTGACTTTCCGGCATTGCGCTGGGCTGATCGCGCTTTCGATGAGCGCAGCCGTTCTTCTGGCCCTTCTGTGGGCCAACCCGATTCGGCACCAAAGGCCGCTGCCGCCGCGATTGGTGCTCACGCCAGCCGAAGTGCCGGCGGATGGGTACGCCATCGCAATGATCGAGATCCAAACTCACAGCCCCGAACCGCCGCGAATTTCTTTCCTGGATAACAGCCACGCCGCCGTTGTGCAGTCATTGACTTGCACTTCCACCGGCTGGCAGGCCAAGGTGCGCGCCGGCATCCTGCCCGGACACGCAACGATCCGGGTCGAGGTGCCGGGATCGCCGCCCGCCGTCGCCACACTCGCCACCACTCTCGAACCCGGCGACTCCGCCGGCGACGGCACGCCTGATTTCCTGCGCCTCGACGACCCGCAGGATCAAGCCGCCTTCCGCCGCTGGTTCACCTTCCTGGCCGAAGCGCAGTACTTCCAGAAGCCCACGTCCCGGCCGACTGAGATCGTGGATTGTGCGGCACTCATCCGCTACGCCTACCGCGAGGCCCTGCGTTCTCACGCCGGGTCATGGGCGGCTGACGCGCGCCTGCCGCTCGTCCCGCCGTTCGAACCGGTGGCTCGATATCAGTATCCATTCACGCCTCTGGGCGCAGACCTGTTCCGGGTCCGCGAGGGGAGCTTTCAGACCGCCGACCTCAACGATGGCACCTTTGCGCAGTTCGCCGACGCCCAAACGCTGCGAGAGTTCAACACCCACTTCGTGACCCGCGATCTGGCGCGCGCGCTACCAGGCGACTTGCTATTTTTTCGCCAGGATTCGGAGCACCTGCCATTCCACAGCATGATCTACCTGGGCGACAGCCAGATCGCTAAAGACACCGCGCGCTACGTGGTTTACCACACGGGTCCCGATGGTGCTGAACCGGGCGAGATCCGCCGTCTGAGCCTGTCCGAACTGCTGCGCTTCCCAGAGCAGCAGTGGCGGCCCATCGACGCCAATCGCAACTTTCTGGGAGTGTTCCGCTGGAACATCCTGAGGGAGGCCTTATGAAGAGGATTTTGCTGCCGCGCTTGCTGCTGTTTCTGGCACTGACGGCGGCGGGTTTGAGCCAAGGCGAGGAGGATGCCTATTTCTCCCTGCGCAGCAGCCAGACATTCGGGAGCAACGGCCGCCCGAACGTGTATCTTACAGCCACCAATGTGGACTTCCTTGATTTTCACGTCTACCGCATCAACAAGCCCGTCGAGTTTTTTGAGCGACTGGAAGATCCGCACCAGTTCGGCGGACGCGTCCCTCGCCCGCCGCACGAGACTTCCGTGCTCGAAGGTATCCACAACTGGAAGTCGCACCTGCGCTCCTCCATCCGGCGCTCCGTTCGTTCGCACTTCACGGAATCGCCATCGGCGCATTTCCCCGGGCTGCTCCGGGACTTCGGCGCCTCCGCAGGGCAGGCCCACTATCCGGAATCCTCCGTCCTGAATCCGCAGCAACTCGTTTTGTCGTTCTCTCACACGGTGCAGGGCCGCACGCGTTGGCACAATGAAATCCTCAGCCTCGACCTCAAAGAAGCCGGCGTCTATCTGGTGGAGGCGGTCAACAAGGACCTGCGCGCTTACACCATCCTCACGATTTCCAACATAGTAATGACAACCAAGAACGGGGAAGGCCGCATTGTAGCCTTCCTCGCCGACCGCAATACCGGCGAGCCGATTAGCGGCGCGCGGATCTGGACGCTGACGCGCAATAAGCGCCTTAGCTCAGTCGAAACGGACAGCCAGGGCATCGCGGAGATCGCGGCGCCGGCTCTCCGCACCGACGATCTGCGGATCGTCGCGCAAAGAGGCGCCGATTGCGCGGTTAGCACCATCAGCTACGGATTCTTCGCCAAGAACCGTTGGACCGGCTACGTCTATACCGACCGGCCGGTATACCGTCCCGGCCATACGGTTCACTTCAAAGCCATCTTGCGCCTGGGTAGCGGCACTGGCTACGAAGTTCCGGCGGGAAGATCCGTATCGGTGGAAATTCAGGACCCCGAACAGAGACCGGTGTACCGCAAGAATCTCATCACCAGCGCCAATGGCACGATTCACGACGAGGTAACGCTTGCGCCGGGTGCGGCTTTGGGCAACTACTTCCTGAACATCCGCAATAACGGCACTGAAGGAAACGCGAGCGGGACTTTCGAGGTGGAGGAATACAAGAAGCCGGAGTACGAAGTGCGCGTGACGCCAGCCAAGCTGCGTATTCTGCAAGGCGACACGGCCCAGGCCACCATCGACGCCCGTTATTATTTCGGTGAGCCGGTAAGCGGCGCCAAGGTGAAGTACTCCGTCTTTCGCAGCCGCTATTGGTTCCCTCTGTGGTATGACGCCGATGAGCAAGGCGACGAGCCTATCGAGCCTGACAGCGACGCCGGCGGCGACCAGATTACCAGCCAGGAAGGCAAGCTCGATCAGGACGGCAAACTCGATATCGGTTTCCCCACTCCCCTTTCCGGCCACCAGTATGACTATCGCTACCGCATAGAGGCTCATGTCACCGACGAGGCGATGCGCGAAATCACCGGTCACGGCTCCTTGCTGGCGACCTACGGCAGCTTCCTGGTGAACGTGACACCCGACCGGTATTTCTACAAGCCCGGTAGCATGGGGACCTTTACCGTGGAGGCGCGCGACTATGAGAACAACCCCGTCCAAACCCGCGTGCACCTCGATTTGATTCAGTGGAACTGGCATGACAAGACGGCCGGGCCGGCGCAGGGCAACACTGACGTGGATACGGGCGCGGACGGTACCGCTAAGGCCGAACTCTTGATTCCCGCCGCCGAAACCTATCGCCTGCGCGCCAGCGCGCGGACCCCGGAAGGCCGCATTGTGGAAGATTTCGTCTCCATCTGGACCCCTAGCGGTGAGATGGGCGGATATTTCGGAGAATCGGCGCGCCGAACTCTGCAGCTAATTCTCGACAAGAAGACCTACCGCCCCGGCGAGACGGCGCAGGTGCTCATCATGACCGGCAAGCCTGACACGCCGGTATACGTCACGCTGGAGGGCCGCGACCTGCGCGCGCACGAATTGATTCGATCGCAGGACGCCACAGCTGTATACGAAGTCCCCGTAACGGCCGGCGATGAGCCTGGCTTTTTCGTATCGGCGCAATTTCTACGCGCCGGGAACCTCTATCGTGGCTCGAAATACATCAAGGTTCCGCCCGCCGACCACCGGCTAAACGTCAGCCTAACAACCGACAAGCCGCAGTACGCGCCCGGCGACACGGCGCAATACACCATCGGCGTGACCAACATCGACGGCCAACCCGTACCGCAGACGGAGTTCAGTCTGGGGGTGGTGGATGAAGCTATCTATGCAATTCGTCCCGACAGAGTGCAGGATCCACTGAGCTTTTTCTTTGGACACCAATGGAACCAGGTCTTCAGCCTGGACTCGTTCGACTACTACTTTAACGGCGAGGCCGGCAAACGGCGGATGCAACTGGCCCAACTGCGCGCGCCGTCCCGTCTGGCCCAGCTGAAGCCCGAAAGGCTGGTGCAGCCAAAGGTGCGCAAAGCCTTCCCGGACACCGCACTATGGGTCGCCGACGTCACCACCGATGAAGCCGGCCACGCTCAGGCCAAAGTGGATTTCCCCGATTCCCTCACCACATGGCGCGCCACGGCGCGCGGCGTCACGCACGACACCAGTGTGGGCGCCGCTACCCTGAAGACCATCGTGCGCAAGAACCTCATCCTGCAGTTGGCGGCGCCCCGCTTTTTCGTGCAGGGGGATGAGGTAACCATCTCGGCTGTGGTTCACAACTATCTTGCCAACCCCAAGACGGTGAAGGTCTCGGTTGATCTCAAAGGCCTGGATGTGCTCGACGGATCCACCAAGGAAGTCGAGGTGTCGAGCCGCGGCGAAGTGCGCGTAGATTGGCGGGTTCGCGCACAACAGGTGCGTAGCGCCACTGTAACCGGAAAAGCTCTGAGCGACGAAGAGTCGGACGGACTGGAACTGGAACTGCCGGTGAATGTGGCAGGCGTAAAGCTCTCGGAGCCGCACGGAGGCACGCTGGCTGCCGGCGCCAAAGCGGCGTTCGATCTTACCTTCCCGGCGAGGATTGCGCCCGGCTCGCGTTCTTTGGCGATCCAACTTTCGCCATCTATCGCAGGCTCGCTATTCGGCGCGATCGAATACCTGACGTCCTTCCCCTACGGGTGCGTGGAGCAGACCATGTCGAGTTTCCTGCCCAACATCATCGTCTCCCAGGCGGTCCGCGACCTTGGAGTCAGGACCAATCTCGACCAGGCCGACACCCAGGAGAAAATCCGCGCCGGGCTGGACCGCCTCTATAGCTTCCAGCACGCCGATGGCGGCTGGGGCTGGTGGCAGACCGACGACAGCCACCCTTTTATGACGGCATACGTGGTGGCGGGCTTAACGCAGGCGCAGGCCGCCGGGGTTAAAATCAGGCTTGGCGTCATCCCCAATGGAGCCGCGTGGGTGGCCAAGGAATTCGTCGGTGATCCTAAACTTGCCGCTGACCTGCGCGCCTACATGGTCTATGCGCTGGTGCTTGCCGGGCAAACCGACGCCGCCGGGCTCGGCCAGGTTTATGATCAACGCGCCAGGCTCTCGCCCTATGGTATGGCGTTGCTCGGACTGGCGATGGAACAGGCCAAAGACTCCCGCGCGGGCGAACTCGCCGCCGCGCTGGAACGGGCTGCGCAACAGGACGACCAGCAGGTCTGGTGGCCTGCTACGCACGACCAGTTGCTCGATTTCTCCGCCGACGTTACTCCGGAGGCCACGGCCTTCGCAGTCAAGTTCCTCTCCCACCAGAGGCCCGGCAGCCCGCTACTTCCACGGGCGGCGCTTTGGCTGATGAACCACCGCAACGAGGGCTACTGGTGGACCTCCACCAAGCAGACCGCCATGGTGATCTACGGCCTCAGCGATTTCCTGAAGACGTCGAAGGAGCTCAATCCGAACCTGACCGCTACGGTTTACGTCAACGACAAGGCTGTAATGACAAAGCAATTCGATACGGCTACCGAGCTCACGGCGCCCGAGCTCTCGCTCGACGAAAGCTGGCTTGAGCCAGGCGTGAACCACGTGAGGGTGACGACGTCGGGGCAGGGGCGGCTTTACTACTCCGCTCGCGCCGACTATTACTCCACCGAAGACAAGCTGCAGAAGACCGGCAGCGCCTCGTTGAATATTCTGCGCGACTACTTCAAGCTGGTTCCGGCTAAGTCCGGCGACAGGATTGTTTATGAGACCGTGCCCCTCGATGGGCCGGTGGCGTCGGGCGACGTGATCGCCGTGCGGTTGACGGTAAGCGGGTCGGAGTGGAAATACCTGCTGGCGGAAGATCCTATTCCCGCCGGAACGGAGTTCATTGAGCGCGACGACAGCTATGAGCTGAAGAACAAGCCGCCATGGTGGGAATACTACTTCACCCGGCGGGAGTTGCACGACGATCGAATGGCCATTTTCCAAGAGCGGTTCCCGCTAGGCCAGCAGCAGTATTTCTACCTCTTAAAGGTGGTGAACCCCGGAGCATTCCAGGTGAGCCCGGCTCGGGTGCAGCCTATGTATCAGCCCGCTTTCCTCTCCACTACCGAGAACCGCCGTCTGGAGGTCAGATGAGCCCGACTGCCCGCAGCCTCTTTCTCCTGCACCTTCCCGCCAATGCCCTGCTGCTGTGGTTGGGCTACAAGTGGCTTGGCATGGGAGAAGCCACATTCTTCGAGATTCTATGGAGCGCCGCGGTCGCGCTCGTGCTGCTGATGTTGGTCTGCTGGTTGTATGGAGCGACCTTCGTCGGTTTCCGCTACGACGCCAAGTACGGAGTCGCGGGGGCCTTTGCCACTGCGCTGCGGAACCTGTTTCCCCTGCTGGTGATGGTGGTCGGCTCAGTGGCAATGTACAGTTTCTTGTTTTGGTTGACCGGCCATAGTTTCAAACCAGCTGCCATGCTGGCATCGTGGCTGACGTTTCACATGCGGAAACCAGTACAGGCGGAGACGGTGTTGCGCTCGTTCAATGCGATTTTTTGGGTCGTATTGCAGGCCGATTTGCTGCCTATGTTTTCCGCCGTAGCCGCACACGGCTGGGACGGCTTCGGCGAATTTGGTTGGCGCTGCTATTCCCGCTTTTTTCGACTGGAGGTTCCGCTGCTCATCATGTGCGTCGTCTGGCTGCCGTTCTTAGTGCTGGAATGGGTGCCGCACGTAAACGGTTTCGACACGGAGATGACGTTCTTCGTGTTGCAAGCCGGGCTCGCCTATTTGATATTCGTGGTAGCCATGCTGCTGCTGGCGGCATTGACTTCGCGCGGCAAGCCGGCCGTCAGCCAGTTCAGAACTGTCCCTTCGCGGTAACGGCGCACCAGGGACGCCACGCAGGCCGTGGCTGCGGTGTAGGCGCGGCGCGCCCGTGACGCATCTTGCGTCTGGCGAAGATCGTAGTCCGATGGTGGTTTGGCAGCAGTCAGCGCAGCGCCGGGATCTTCCAGGTACCCCACTAAACCTTCCCTAAACCATATTGGGAGTCCCGCAGTGGCGCGGGTTTCCACTAGCACGTGCAGCAACTCGTGGCGCAAGGCCGTTGCAGTCTGCAATTGAATGTGGAGTCCCGAGGTGTGCGCCGCCACCCAGCCCGGCTCTCCAGTTGCATTGCGGAAAGCTTCGATGTTCGGGTACAAGTGGATCTCGATGCCGTACGGCACAACCAGATTCGTTCGTTGCGCCATATTGCGGAGTTGGCGCTCGGATTGCGCCAACAGTGCGCCATCCTGCTCTGGATGGGTGGTGAATAGTGTGACGCTCTCGCCGCCCAGGCGCGTCCACAAGAGCCCCCGGCCGGTTAATCCCAGTGCGGTCCCTGGGTAGTAGAACGCCAGGATGTCCCGATACGTTTGGCCTTCGACGCCCATCTGGTCGGCGCCCCGCTGGCACAGTCCCACGCCATGTCCCGAGCCGGTTCCCCGAAACTCCAGCCCAGCGACCTCGTAGCGGTCGCTGCGTAGCGTGTTCCATCCCAGCGCCCTGCCCACAGCGAAACGAAACGCCGTAGCGCTGATGCGGATGGTCTCTCCGCCGCCGGAGAGTGCCAGTTCGTGCGCACGCCCCGAAGAGGTGCGCTGTGAGATCGATACCCGCTCAATGGCTTTCGGAGCGCGCAGTTGCGATGCGGCGAGCGCCGCAGGCAAATCCGCGGATTTGGCCAGCCACTGCCATGGCGGGGTCTCGGCCCGGAAACAATATGGGTCGGGCCGGCGGCGTAGATACGTCGCGGCAACCTCGGGCCACACCGCCGACACGTCTTCGGTGACTCCGCCGCAGTCTTGCGAATAGACGGCGAAGGCCGGTTTGCCCGCGAACCACAGCATTTCGCCGACAGTCGCCGCGGCCGCCGCTTGTAACCGCGGCGTGATGGCCGCCACGTCCAATCGCTGGCAATGGGTGGTGCCGCAGAGGTCGTAGCCCTCCAGCACGTGCCGCCCGCGGCCGTATACCCCGAACGTGCGGGCCGCAACGGCTAGCGCTTTCAGTGCCTCGTCGGATCGCAGCACGCTGCCCTCGCCGGCCAGCACTGCGGCCACATATTTTTCCAGGGGCAGATTGATGGTGCTCCGATTGACGCCCGGCTGCGGACGAACCTTGAGGACGGTCTGAGCGTAGAGCACCGGCCCGATTAGCAGCACCGCCAGTAGCATTTTCCTCATAGTCGCCCCGCAAGGTGGGTTTCCAGAATCCGGCCAGCTACAGGTGCCGCGTCCGCACCTCCGGACCGACCTTGCAGCATGACCGTCACCACCACCGACGGTGCGCGGCTGGGAGCGAATCCGGCGAACCAGGCGATCATGGCGCCGTTGGCTGCACGCACGCTCCCGGTTTTACCTGCGACGCTGATCCCGGCAACGCGCGCATGTTGTGCCGTGCCGAATTCCACCGCGCCCTCCAGGCCGCTCCGGATCGGCTCGGCTGCCGACACAGCGAGAAGGCGATACGCCAGAGCCAGCGCAGCCGCGGTCACCAGCACGCTGCCCTCGCCGATGGCCTGCAACTGCTGGGTTGCACGGGTATTGGCGCGTTGGATGCGCCCCGACGCTTCGGCGTCGCCGAACCATCCGCTACGCGATCCGAGGCCGTAGCGGTTCAGGTGCGCCGGCAGCTCATCAGGTGCGAATCGCTCCGCGAAGTGCGCCACGAAGCAATTGCAAGAGTAGGCCAGCGCCGTTGGGATATGCATCGCGGAGGCCATCTGCGGATGGGAACAGGCGAATGAGTGCCCGCCGATCTCCAGATTACCTGGACACGGAAATGCCTCATCGGTCTTGATCTTGCCGGCTTGCAAAAGCGCCTGCAGGGTAAAAGGCTTGATGACAGAGCCCGGCGGTACGAGCAGCGCGCCCGCGAGGTCGGGCGCGTGAACGGCGATCAACTGGCGCGTACGCACGTCGATTAATAACGCTGCGCCGGGAACAGCCCCGACCAGGCTGGCGAGGCTCTTCGGTGCACCGGCAATCGTCCGCACACTGGCACCCAACAACAGTGTGACCGCCTGCCGCCGAAGCATCACCCTCGCATTGTAGCGTGAAATGGAATGGGAACAAAGCAAGCCACGAGGGGTCCGAGGGCTCTATGAAGGCTTTCCCGCCTCCAAAGAATCAGCCCAATCAAAACTCACAGCAGTCTGGAGGTCCTTTGATTGGTCCTTCGTCAAATAGAATGTGTGACGCACGCCCGTGGCGTCGTAATAACGTCAGGACATCGAATATCAGCCCTCGATCAAGATCCGTGTCCATGCCTGCCGGGCCAAGTGCAACGACTCGTGGCTGGAAGAATGCCTTGTGGGCAAACAGGACTTGGCTTTGCCCACACAGCAGATAACCTCTCTTCATTTTAGATACTTTCCCCACGCGCCGCGCAAAACAAAGATAGCTTCGAACGCCGAGGCATCCACCTCGGGAATCAAGCGAGCTGTACCTTCGCGGTGTGGCTGGGCGCATCGTGTTTTGGAAACGGGGCCACACCCCACGACCCGCCCCCCGATGCAGGGTATCGCCTTGGTAGCGAGAGGGTTGCGGTGTGAATTAGCTGGGCAATTCGGTGCGTGGTCTCAGGATGGGGATTTCAGGGGGGCCCGAAGCCGGAGTAGAAGGATGGCAATTCTGGGCCAACGCGTGACTCGCGGAACGGAACGATCCCCTCGGGTCACTGCCGCAGCGCCGATAGCGAATTCGATAGAGCCAGTGTCACCAAGAAACGTTGAATTTCTACGTGAAAACAACCAAGGTGGCGCCGCCCGAAAAACGCCCCGACCACCTGTGGCACGCCGTGCTGCGGCTCCAGATCAAGAGGTTTCCAAAACCGCTGCTAAAGCTGGGGAAGAGGTCCTCTGATAAAGCCCCCCTGCCTGGTGCCCTACCCTCCCGGTCCACCCGGTCCCTCCCAATTGACTGGGCGGTTAGGCGGCTGTAGAATTATGTGGGCATTGTTCGGTTCTCGGCAGCATCGGGGGAACGCCCGGAGTTCCGTTGAAAGTAACGACTCCCGCGTAACCCCACTTTACGATGCCTTTTTCCGTTTGACAACAGTCGATTTGGACGGAGTCAACGTCTTTAGCTCCTGCATGAGAATCGGAATCAGCTTATAGCCCGTGATGCGGCGGAACTGATTTTCCGCGACCAGGAGCCCAGACCCCACCCATCGCTCTCGCTGGTCGCCACCGTGCCAACGTTTCACGTTCTTACAAACCTTCTCGACAATCGAGAATGCCGATTCAATCACGTTGGTGCTTGCCATGGTTTTGCGTAGTTGCGCCGGCAAGCGCAAGCGATGAACCGTTAGCGTCTCCTCCATTCCTTCCCCCAAGCTTCGCGCGGCACTCGGATTGAGATCCATCAGTTCGCGATGCAGCTGGTTCAACGCTTCCTTGGCGGCGCCGTACTCTTCCAGCGCGTAAGCCGCATTCAACTTCTTCGCTATCGCCGGCTTCTGTTCATCCGTCAGATGGTCGAGGACGTTGCGCCGTTTGTGGACTTGGCAGCGTTGGATGGCAGCCGATTCGCCAGCATGCTTTTTCACGGCCGCAGTCAACGCTTTCCCGCCATCCAAAATGTACAGTCGCGGCTCGCTGAAATCGAGGCCGCGCTCCACCAAATCGCCCAGTAGTTCGCCGACCACCGTCGCGTTCTCAGTCGCGCCTTGCCGGATTCCCAAGATCATTTTCCGCCCGTATTCATCGATGCCCAACGCGGCGACCATTTGCTGCCCTTGAAACGGTGTTGCGTCGACCAGCAGTGCGCACAGCTTTGTCTTATCCAGTCGGCGCTCCATCATGGTCTTCAATTTGGTCCGACTCGCCTCGATGAAATGCTCGCTGACCGCGCTCTTCTCCAGTCCGTATGCCTCCGTGAATTGACGGATTGCCTGGCCGTAGTTCCGAGTGCTCAGTCCGAGCATCAACTTCTCCCAGACGGTCTCGGTCAACGGCTCGCCACGATGAAACATCTCGTAGCTGCCCAACCGCACTTCCTTGTCGTCGGTCGTCCGCACACGGGGTCGCTGGATCGGGACCTTCTGCCCCATCACCACGCAGTAGCCGCGCTCGCTGCCCCACCGGTTCGCGGTCCGTTCCGATTGCCGCTGGCTCCGCTCGCCCGCCAGTTCTCGCACTTCCTCTTGCATGA
>Ga0182027_10014106_pt1 | contig 11084 bp, 8 predicted proteins | sample 712E1DmetaG_FD_121300 | JGI IMG/M metagenome (GOLD analysis project Ga0182027, IMG submission 121300) | Permafrost microbial communities from Stordalen Mire, Sweden - 712E1D metaG (Illumina Assembly) | ecosystem: Environmental > Terrestrial > Soil > Wetlands > Permafrost | place: Sweden...
CAGTTTTTAACCCCAGCGGGGTACCCAGCAGCAGGACATAGTCAAACGTATACATACCCGTGCTGTTTCCGTGGATAAAGTAAAGCGCGAGGATAGAGACGAGCATAAGCAACCCGCCTGCCTGCGTGAAAATAAAGAATTTTAGCGAGGCATATACACGGTTCTCGTGGCCCCAAATATTGATAAGGAAGTACATAGGTACTAGCATGAGTTCCCAGAAAAAATAAAACAAGAACAGATCGAGGGCCATGAAGACGCCGAGAATGCCAGCGAGTATAGATAAGAGGGTGAAGTGGAAGGAGCCCACGCGGTCTCGAATCTCACTCCACGAGCATATAACGGATAGAATGCCAAGGAACAGGGTGAGCGATATTAAGATCAGGCTCAAACCGTCAATGGCAAGGTGCAGGCTGACCCCCAACTGCGGGATCCACGGTTTATGCAGTTCAATTACCCACGCACCAGTATGGTCAAAAGAGCGCATGGTTGGTGACTGCAGCAGACCGATCATGAGCAAGAAAGCATCAAGGATGAGGGCGGCAAGCGATATCCAGCGCGGCCATGTGCTGCCCTTATTTTCTAAGAGCCATGCAGCAAGCCCGCCAACTAGCGGAATGATAATGAGCCATGCGAGAATCATATTGAAAACTCTTTCTGATTCATTGTCGTTTCTCTCGACCGAGGTCGTTTACTTGATTATTATCACTGCTCCTAAAACTACCACGGCGCCTACAGCGATACCCATCGCATACCATCGTAAATTGCCGGTCTGTGTTTTACTGAGGGTGATATGTATCGCCCTATTGAGATACGCTATCCCTGTGTAGCCTGAGTCAACGATATCGTTTCTGTTCATACGGGCGATCCACAGGAATGGCCTGACCAAGATGGTGTCATACAGCGCATCGAAGCCCCAGCCGGCGAACCAAAATTTGCTAATATGCTCAAACAGTTTGGTGCTGCTGACGGTCTTAGCATATGCGGGACGAATCACATAAAACAGCGTGGCCATAAATATTCCGGCGAGGGAAACGAGTGATGCGCCAATTTGCAGCATTCCTTCGTCGTGGGCGACTGGCCCAGCAGCCGGTGCGCCCCCGAATACCGGCTGTAAAAAATTCGAGAACAATGGCATGTTGCAGAGCGTCCTTGGCAGCTCAACGAAACCGCCGATAATCGATAAGACTGCAAGGATGACGAGCGGAACCATCATTCTCAACCGAGGGCGATGGCTCACTTCCATCTTCGTTTTGCCATAGAAGATGACAAATACCATGCGGAACGCGTAGAGAGCGGTGATGAAAGCTCCGACAATCCCCGCTACCCATAATCCCATATCTCCGGCCGGTGAAGACCAGGCATACCACAGAATGAGGTCCTTGCTGTAAAAGCCCGCGGTTACCAGCGGCAATGCGGAGAGAGAAGCGGCACCGATGAGGAAAGTCAAGAAGGTGCCCGGGAGTTGATTTCGCAATCCTCCCATTTTGAACATATCATGCTCGTGATGCTGGGCAAGGATCACGACACCGGCTGCGAGAAACAGAAGTGCCTTGAAAAACGCATGGGTCACAAAATGAAACATGGCGGCAGACCATGCGCCCACTCCCAGTGCGAGGAACATATAACCGATCTGGCTGATGGTTGAATAGGCAAGGACGCGTTTGATGTCTCTCTGTACGAGGGCGCTGCAGCCAGCCAGGAGAAGGGTAGCCGCACCTATTACTGCCACTATGGCCATGACCACGGGTGCCAATTCAAATAAGACATGGGTACGGGCAATCAGATAAACACCGGCAGTGACCATGGTCGCCGCATGGATTAAAGCGCTGACCGGCGTGGGGCCTGCCATAGCGTCGGGCAACCATGTCTGGAGCGGCAACTGGGCGGATTTCCCCAGTGCCCCTCCAAGCAGCAGCGCAGCGGCAAGGACTGCAGCACCAGAGCCGACAGGCCACTGCTTTGACGCAGAAAGCATCAGGTCCTGTATATTAAGCGTTCCAAAATTTGTGAACAGCAGGAAGATACCCAAAGCCATCGCTGTGTCACCGATGCGGGTCGCAATGAAAGCCTTACGGGCTGCGCTGCCGTTGGCGGGATCTTTGTACCAGAAGCCGATCAGAAGGTAGCTGCAGAGCCCGACACCTTCCCACCCGAGGTACAGGAAGAGAAGATTGTCCGCGAGAACAAGGATGAGCATAGATCCGACAAACAGATTCATATACGCAAAGAAGCGGCTGTACCCTTCCTCGTCAAGCATGAACTCTGTCGAATAAAGATGGATAAGAAACCCGACAATGGTAATCACGAGCACCATGATCAGGGAGAGCGGATCAAGCGACAACGACACAGACGGGCTATAACCATCGAAATACATCCATTTCCAAAGCGTTTGGGTAAAGGCATGATCCGGCGGCGGCGATACAAAAAAGCTTGCAGCCAGGATTATCGCAACAGCCGCAGACAGGCCGACAGAGCCAGCGCCAATGAACGCAACAGCCGTTTTTGAGAAATGGCGGCCTCTCACGGCCAGGGCAAGGAACCCAGCGAGGGGTAGTGCTGGTATGAGGTAGAGAAGGTTTAACATATATTAGCGAATATACCGTGCGCGGTGAATGGAAACAGTGCAAAAACGTAACGGGTTCAATATTTCACGGTTACCGTGACGTTTCATCCTTTCATCGTGCTCGCAGCATCTGCATCGAGCGTTCTAAAACTATGGTACAGCTGGAGCACCAGAGCCAAACCCACGGATACCTCGGCCGCAGCCATGGTCAGGATAAAGATAAACATGATTTGGCCGTCGGCCTGTCCCCATCGCGCGCCTGCCACTACGAAAGCTATGCCAGCGGCATTAAGCATGATTTCAACGCTCATAAGCATGAAGACGATGTTGCGCCGGATGAGCACTCCTGTCAGACCGAGAACGAACAGGATTGCAGCAAGGATGAGCGCATGCTCCATGGGGATGTTAGCGGTCATTACTTCTCCTCAAAATAGACGGCATCAGCGCTTATGGGGTCTGCCCAAGTGGTATGCTCCTACCATCCCTGCCAAAAGCAGCATGGAGGCAAGTTCAACGCCTATTACGTATGGGCCGAGTAAGGCGATGCCGACCTGCTTGGGTGTTACCAGTGTCACCACAGAAAGTCTCGCTTTTTCAATCATAAAAGCATACAGGAACTCAGCCAGCAGGACGATACATAATATTGATGGTCCTATCCATGTTCGGGGGCTTAACCATTGAGATTCATACTTGGCAGCTTCTCCTCCAAGGTTCAGCATCATGATTACAAACACGAACAATACCATGATGGCCCCTGCGTAGATGAGGACTTCCAGCATGGCAACAAAAGGAGCTCCCAGCGCAAAGAATATAAGCGCCACGGACAAGAGCGAGACAATCAGATACAGCAGGGCGTGCACGGCGTTACTCCTGCCGATGACCAGCACGGTGGAGATGACGGCTACTGCTGACGAAATATAGAATAGCAAGTTCATACTGTTTTCCCGAACATCGACAACATGTGCTCTGTGACTGTCACGTTCGCACTATCTCCTGTCGTTTCGCCCTTTCTGAAGAAAAATTACGGCATGAGACTTTTTATGTCAACCGGCTTGTCCTCGTTCTCCGCTTCGCCCATGTCCTTCCCTCGGATTGACAGGCCGGCGACCCGATAGAAATTATACTCATGATATTTACCCGGGCCGTCGATAAGCAGCTGTTCCTTTTCATATACGAGGTTCTCCCGCCTGTATTCGCTCATCTCGAAGTCTGTGGTAAGTTGGATAGCATAGGTCGGGCATGCTTCTTCACAGTAGCCGCAGAAGATGCACCGCGAGAAGTTGATCCTGAAGAATTCGGGATAGCGTCTTCCGTGCTCATCCTCGGTCGCCTGAAGGGCGATGCAGTCAACGGGACATGCCACTGCGCAGAGATAGCATGCCACGCAGCGCTCCTCACCGTCTGGGTCGCGGGAGAGGATGATGCGTCCTCGCCACCGCGGAGGAATGTAGGGCTTCTCTTCAGGATACTGGATTGTTACGCGTTTCCGGAACATGGTCATGAGGACAGTCCAGATTGTCTTGAGTAAACTAATCATGAGCGATACCCGTTCCTTTAATCAGTTCATTCATTTCAGCACGTCTGCATATGCAGTGATCGTTATCGTTTCAGTAAAATGAATGCCGCTGTTGCCAGGATGTTGAAAAGAGATACCGGCAGCATCACTTTCCACCCAAATGCCATGAGTTGATCATACCGCGGGCGGGGCAGTGACGCCCGGAGCAGGATGAAGAAACAGATGAATGCAAACGTCTTTATTGAAAACCAGATGATGGGAGGGAGCAGTGGGCCCATCCATCCGCCGAAAAACAGCGCCACCGTGAGAGCCGAAATGAGGGCGACGCCGAGATACTCACCCACGAAGAACATGCCGAACTTCATGCCCGAGTACTCAGAATGGAAACCGGCAACAAGCTCACTCTCCGCTTCGGGCAGGTCAAAAGGCAGTCGATGCGTCTCTGCTATCCCGGCGATAAAAAACACTACGAAACCGAGAAATTGCGGAAGCACAAACCAGAGGTGTCGCTGCGCTTCCACAATCTCCCGCAGGTTAAAGGAGCCTGCTTGCATGACTACACCCATGAGCGACAGGCCCATGAACACCTCATAGCTTAGCATCTGCGCCGATGCCCGCAGGCCGCCCAGCAGCGAATACTTGCTGTCTGACGACCAGCCGGCGAGTGCCACACTGTAAACCCCCAGTGACGACATAGCGAGGAAGAACAGCAGCCCCACGTTCAGGTTGACGACTTCAAAGCCGGGCGCAAAAGGAATGACGGTAAAGGACATGAGCACAACCACAACGATCACCGCTGGTGCTATGATGAAAACGGCTTTGTCAGCAAAAGGCGGTATCCAGTCCTCCTTGGTAAAGACCTTGATCATGTCAGCAAGAACCTGCAGGAGACCGAAAGGCCCCACACGGTTCGGACCATAGCGGTCCTGCCATAATGCCAGGAGTCTGCGTTCAAGCCAGATCAGCCCGCCTCCTATGGTAAGCACTGCAAAAAGGATCGTGAAGAGGATGAGGAGATGTCTTATGATATTTGCCATACTTATTTTTTCTCTATTGTAGCGCGTAAGGATGATATGAAATTCACAGACCCCTGCATTCCCGTCATGACGCCAACGATGCCTGCCGGCAACGTGCTCGATGTCCTGACCGGGAGTTGAACTTTATTTGCATTCAATGTTAATAGGACCATGCCGCCGTCTGCCACCCCTAACCGTTCTGCATCCCCCAGATTCATAGCAAGGCATGGTTTTGGAGTACGCAGGGCAACGCTCGGTGAAAGCATGCTCAATTCCTCTGAACCATAAATGTGGTAAAGCGGTACAATTAACCATGCGCCATCTTGTTGTTTAAATGCTTTCGGTATCTCTTTATAATATGAAGCAGGTTCTCTGCGTGATGGTTCAATGAGCCTCTTTCCCGGGTCACCGCCACGCAGTGAGTGACCAACCTCTTGCTGAAATTTATTCAGTGCTTGGACGGAATTCCATCCCGGCGACCAGTACCGGGATATCAGTGATTCCGGAGGCTGGCCCTCATATCCTTCCATGGAGAAGGAAAGCGGAGAGTCCGGATCATCCAACGGTTTCGGCTCGTTGACATCACTATCCGCAGTAATAGCCGTCCGTCCGCTGTAACGATGGGGCTGGCGTGGTATCTTGGCGCCATGTACGCGGAAGGACGCCGGCGGCGCAATGTCCAGAATTGGCTTGAATACAGGTAGACTATCGGTGATGGTGCGGTCTATAGCGTCTGGCGTTTTCAAAGCTCCCGGAGACATGGTTGTTGTCGTGTGAGACCCCGTGGAATCAAGTATATCATGTATCCACTTCCAGCTTTCCTGTATATCTCCAGGTTGTTTGAAGACCTGATAAGATTTCTGCGCGCGGCCTTCGTTGTTTACGAGCGTGCTGTCAGATTCTGCAAAGGTACTGGCAGGCAAGATGACTTCAGCCAATGACGAAGTCGGATTTATCAGATGATCGAAAACGATGACGTGCTTTGCACTACTGAGTAAGCTGCTGACAGCCGTCTCGTCCGCCCTTCGATAAAGGTCATTCTCAAGGACAATTATAGTATCGATTTGATCATCGCGGCCAAGGTGGAATGCCTCCTCTAAATTCCTGCCGGCCATCAATCCGAGACCAATACTGTTGCATTCAGGAACGACGTAGCAGAGTTTGGCCGGTGTTCCGCCATCGCACAATGCCCACGCAATATTTGCTGCTGCCTGGATCGTCGCCTCACTATCGGCGCTCGTGCCGGAGATGATGAGGGGCCGTTTGGCATTCTTAAGTGCCTGTGCTATTTCCTGCGCAAGTGAGCGGACGTAAGCAACTAAGCCTGGGACAGCTGGACTCTGAGGATTTAATGCATGGGCTACCGAAAATCCAAGACGAGCGATGTCATCCGGCGCGGCTCGATACGTTCTCGTAGCACGAGCGTCGAGCTTGGTGCTGGAGCTTGAGGCAAGGTACAATGGGCCTATTTCATTCTGCATGATGTTGCGCACAGCACTGTCATCCCAGTCAGAAATTTTCATTGCAGCCAACCCATCCTTCGGCTTGTTTCTTGAGGCCTGGCGGAGAGCCAGATCGAGCAGAGGGGCTGTATTCGTGACGTCTTCCCCGAGTATGAATACGGCATCGGCCATCTCAATATCGTGCACGGATGGCAAGCGGGCCTGACCGTTTTTCAGAATATCAATAATCACTGAAACCAGGTGATGTTCACGTGGCGACATACCGGAATAAAAATTATCGTTACCAACGAGAGAGCGAAGGGCAAAATTGGATTCCACTGACGCTCGGGGAGACCCGATGCCGATTATGCGTTCATGCCCTGCGAAAATCTCGCTGATGCGTTTGAGGACAGTCGATTTTGTGACTGGTTTCACTTCTTCATTTCCATAGCGAAGCAACGGAGTGCGTATACGTTGATCGCCGTTTACGAACTCATACCCGAAGCGTCCACGGTCACAGAGGAAGTAGCCGTTCACCTCATGATTGAAACGATTTAAGATTCTGCGAAGGCTGCCGTATCGCTCGCCCGGGATCGTATTGCAGCCGAGACAGCAATGGACACAGATAGAAGGAGCGGTCTGCAGGTCCCATTTGCGCGTATAATGGCGCTTCAATGTTTTATCAGTAAATACACCAGTAGGGCAGACCTCTACCAGGTTTCCGCTGAATTCGCTCTCGAGCGAACCATCTTCCTGACGACCGAAGTACACATAATCATGCGCTGCAAAAACATTGAGGTCCCTGCCCCCGGCATAGTCCCGGTAGAATCTGACGCAGCGATAACAGGCGATACAACGATTCATTTCGTGGTTGATGAAAGGACCGAGATTTTGATTACGATGCGTACGCTTCCGAAAGCGCGTTCTGCGATACGTATGCCCGGTCATGACCGTCATGTCCTGGAGGTGACATTCACCGCCCTCGTCGCATATGGGGCAATCGTGCGGATGATTTATCATGAGCCATTCAATGACGCTTCCGCGCAATGCCGCTGCCTCAGGGTCGTCAATGGAAATACGCATGCCGTCGACGGCGGGCGTCATACACGACATGACAATCTTTCCGTGGGCGTCAGTCTCGTCTTTAAATTGCTTCACGGCGCACTGGCGGCACGCACCCACGGAATGCATGGCTGGATGCCAGCAGAAATAGGGGAGGTTGAAACCGAGCGTGAGGCAGGCGTTCAGTAGGTTCTGTCCTTCCCTGACTTGATAGGGTTTGTTATCAACGTAAATTGTTATCATACATTAATCTTAAGCATTCACGGAAGCACTGTGCGTCACCCATTATATCCGCACTGCGCGCCTTCGTTCTGATTTTTATTTCCACGGACACTTTTTTTCTTGAATATGCCTGTTGAAGTCTTCTCGAAAATACTTGAGAGCACTCTGGAGCGGCTCCATTGCGCCGGGCGCCAACGCACAAAAGGTATTCCCCGGCCCCAGCAATTTGCAATGGTCGTCCAGTATCTCTATGTCGCCAGGCTGTCCCGTACCGTCTTCGAGAGAATTCAATATTTTTTCGAGCCACGGGAGACCATCGCGGCAGGGTGTACACCACCCGCAGGACTCACGTGCAAAGAATTTGATAAGGTTATGCACGAAACCCACCGGACAGGTTTTGTCGTCGAGCACGATCATGGTGCCCGTGCCGAGGCGGCTTCCAGCCTTCAGAACAGAATCGAAATCCATTTTCACATCAAGGTGATCCTTGGCGAGGATGTCCGTAGATGCGCCACCGGGAATCACGCCTCGGAATGCAAAGCCCTCCTGCATACCGCCTGCATGCTCTACCAGAATTTCACGAATAGTAGTGCCCATGGGTAGTTCCCACAGTCCGGGCTTTTTTACCCTGCCGCTTACGCCATAAAGTTTAGTTCCGCTGTCAGCACTTTTACTCAGTGCTTTAAACCAGGTTGCGCCGTTGTTCACAATATGAGGTATGCACGCGATGGTTTCAACGTTGTTAACTACGGTCGGTTTGCCGTATAGACCGACGACCTGCGGAAAAGGAGGCTTGGCTCGGGGCGTAGCCCGCTTTCCTTCCAAGGCATTGAGAAGCCCTGTTTCCTCTCCGCACATATAGCGGCCGGCGCTGGCATGAATGCGCAGGTCAAGGGTGTACCCGGAGCCGAGGATGTTCGTGCCGAGATAATGGTTCTTATATGCTTCGGCGATGGCCCTTGTCAGTTGCCTTATGGCGAATTTGTATTCCCACCGGATAAAGATGAGGGCTTGTTCTGCTTCGATGGCATATGCGCTTGCGATTATACCCTCGATAAGCCCGTGCGGGTCGTTTTCGAGCAGGAGCCGGTCCTTAAACGTACCTGGCTCCATTTCATCTGCATTTACGACAAGGTATTTTGGCCGCCGCGCTGCCGGTCCCATGGGCACGATACTCCATTTTTGACCCGTGGGAAAGCCTGCCCCGCCCCGGCCGCGCAGATTCGATGCTTTGACGACCTCCTGCACCTTCTGGGGAGACATCGTAAAGATCTTGCGCACGGCTTTATAGCCGCCCACGCGCTCGTATGCGCCAAGGGTGAGCGGTTCCTGGTCTAGATGTATGTTCGCGGTAAGTGGCTTTTCCATCAACCTGATTTCTTTCTCGCAACGAGCGAAGAGCGTCAATAGTAAGGGCTAAGGCATACTCCGCAACACGGGCTCTTTTTTCCTCAAGAATTGTTACTTATATTCACCCAATATATCATCCATCATTTCCCGTGTTACGGGACCGTACAAGTCGTCATCAATCATGATGGCTGGTGCCCGATCGCACGCTCCAAGACAGGCAACCGGCAGCAGCGTAAATTGTTTATCTGGCGTAGTCTCACCGAAACCGATGCCGAGTTTTGTTTTTATGACGTCGAGCAGGGGATGGTAACCCATGATCCAGCAGCTGACGCTATCGCAGATGAGAATCGTGTGTTTTCCCACAGGCTTTCTAAAGATGAGGCTATAGAATGTTGCCACCGCATCAAGGTCATGCGAGGACATGTCGAGCATTGCTGCAACGTCCTTGAGAGCATCGTCAGGCACCCAGCCACGATGACACTGAATGATGTTCAGTGATTCAATGGACGCAGACTCCTTGGTCGTGGAGTGCGATAACACATCGGCTATTTCTTTTTTTTCTTTTACGCTCAGCATGATGTCCTGAAAACTAACGCAATCACGATAAAATCCACAGAAGAGTTGTATTCTTGTGGATTCATTCATTATCAGCGTGGTGCCTGTCTACGTATCAGTATGCCGCGATCGCATGTTAACGATCCAGATCAGCCAATACAAAATCGATACTTCCCAGAATCGCTATGAGGTCAGCGATCATCAGTCCTTTCGACATTTTTGGCACCATCTGCATGTGCGCAAACGAAGGGGTACGGATGCGTGTGCGGTAAGAAACGGTACTCCCATCGCTGATGAGATAATATCCATTATTCCCCTTGGTCGCTTCGATGCCGACGTGTGCTTCCCCGGATGGAATAATCGGCCCCCAGCTTACGCCCAGAAAATGGTTGATGAGCGTCTCGATGTCGTGCATGGTGCGCTCTTTAATCGGGGGAGTTGCCAATGGGTGAGAGGCTTTATAGGGCCCGGAGGGCATGTTATTCACGCACTGTTCGACGATGCGAAGGCTCTGGCGTATTTCTTCTATACGAACGACCCCGCGGTCGTAGCTGTCCCCATGAACTGCTATAGGAATATCAAACTCGAAATTATCATAACCTGAGTACGGCCGTTTTTTACGAAAATCCCAGTCAAACCCGCAGGCGCGAAGGCCCGGGCCGGTCACGCCCCATTCAATTGCATCATCAAGCGTATATTTGCCGATGCCGACAGTTCGTGCTTTGAATATCCTGTTTTGCATCACGATGGTGTCATATTCTTTGAGACGCGGCGGCAAATACTTCAGAAATGTTTTAATGAGGCTATCCCAGCCCTTCGGAATGTCCTGTGCCACACCACCGATCCTGAACCATTCAGGATGCATTCGGCCACCGCAGATAGCCTCGATGATGTCAAAGACGCGCTCGCGATCGGTGAACATGTAGAACACGGGCGACAGTGAGCCCACGTCCTGGGCAAACGTACCGTACCATACAAGATGGCTTTGAATGCGGAAGAGCTCCGACAACATGACACGAATCACCTTTGCCCGGTCAGGCACCTCTATGCCGGCGAGTTTTTCCACGGCAAGGCAGTAGGCAAGATTATTCATGACGCCACCAAAATAGTCGATACGATCGGTGTACGGTATGAACGTGTGCCAGGATTGGCGCTCACCCATTTTTTCAGCACCGCGATGGTGGTAGCCGATATCGACCACACTATTGACGATCTCTTCACCATCGAGTTGGAGGATAAAGCGAAGGAGACCATGGGTGCCAGGATGCTGCGGCCCGATGTTCAAAAACAAGAAATCCGTATCTTCAGTACCAAGCTTCATGCCCCAGTCTTCAGGCTTGAACTGGAGCGCTGTCTGC
>Ga0182027_10014107_pt1 | contig 11083 bp, 8 predicted proteins | sample 712E1DmetaG_FD_121300 | JGI IMG/M metagenome (GOLD analysis project Ga0182027, IMG submission 121300) | Permafrost microbial communities from Stordalen Mire, Sweden - 712E1D metaG (Illumina Assembly) | ecosystem: Environmental > Terrestrial > Soil > Wetlands > Permafrost | place: Sweden...
AGTGCCCACGTTGGCTGCTCCTTTGGAGTGGCAATCGGTCGGATCGATTGCCTAACAGCGACCCTCCAGCGGCCTCGGTGGGCGGTCAAGGTTGCCCCTGTAGGGGGCCGAGGGCCGACGTGTCGGCCCGTAGCCTTGACGGCCCGCCTGGGCTGCGGCACGCCCCCGTGAGCGTAAAGTGCAGGCCAAGGCGTATCCGCGTTTCGGTCCCTCCCCGCTTGTAACGTCGGCTCGCTAAATGAGCGCCGGCGTGCCGAAGCCGCCGGTCAATCACGAGCGCTCCGGCAACAGCTTCGGAAGGTGGAGCTTCACGGTGGTTGGGTGGGCGGCGGAGGGTGACGTCTAGTTCTCTGAACGAGGTGCTTCCTGTGCGAGACCGGAGAGAGCGCGCCCCCTTTCCCCTCCATCCAACTCTTCGACAACTGCGGCGCCTCCATAAGGGCGCGTGTTCTGTCGGGGCTGCGGCCGTCCCACGGCCTTCTGGGGCCACCTCGCCGGTGCGTCTTCAAATGCCAGAAATGCGGCAAAAGGAATAAGCACAAGGAAAAGCTGCCCGGCTCGGTACAGCAACCCGCCCGCGGCGATGGGGCCGGCAAAGTACACCTGAGATCAGAGAGCGACCGCTGGAAGAAGCCCTACCCGCTGCGTCGAACCCCTGCGCCCGGGCGGTGAGCCCAAAGGGATCGGAGGAAGGCCCTAGCCTCGAGACCAAGGTCACAAGTTTGGCGCAGTACCACCTTGTCGAGCGCGGCAGAGGCCTCGCATCGGCTCTGCGTCGACCCTAAGAGCGAATGCTATTGGACGACAAGATGAACGTCTTGTGGAGCTCCTTTAAGGCCAAGGGCGGGACGCTTGTACGACCGACGAGGACTAAAGGCGCTACCCCCTCCGGCTGTGGACGCAAGGCCCGCGACCAAGCGATCTGCCAGGTCAGGCTACGGCCTGCGAGGTCCCCGTCATCCCGTCACAAAACCCCTTACGCAGCGAAGGACGCCCAAGCTCGGCTCACGAAGGTGCGGGCCGACGAACTCGCGGGGCTCATCGCCGACCCGAGTGGCGGCAAGCGTCTCTTCGGCGCTTATGCCGACCGGTGGCTCGACGAGCGGCTCGTCAAGGGCCAGCCGCTGACGCCGGCTACTCGCTTCGGTTACGAGGGATTGCTGCGCCGCAACATCAAACCGACGTTTGACAAGACCAAGCTCCGTGCCATCACGCCCGAGAGCGTCCGCACGTGGCATCGCCAAATCACCGCCAGGGCCGGAGCGGACCAAGCCGCCAAGTCTTACCGCCTACTCCGGGCGATCATGGCGACGGCTGCCAGCGACGGCCTGATTGCCCAGAACCCGTGCCTTATCAGGGGCGCCGGCAGCGAGCGCGCCCGCGAGCGCCCGATGCTCGATGCCTCAACGGTCGTCGAGCTCGCCGAGGTCATCGACCCTCGGCTGCGCTGCCTCGTGTTGCTTGGTGGCTTCCTGGGGCTGAGGACGGGCGAGCTGTGTGGTCTACAGCGCCACGATGTCGACCTGCTCCACCGGGTGCTACGCGTCCGACGCCAGGCGGAGGAGATCTCGGGTCACCGCATCGTGGGCGAGCCGAAGTCCGAGGCCGGCATCCGCCGCGTGTCGCTGCCCAACGCGCTGGTGCCGTTCATCGAGGCGCACCTAGCCGCCTACAGCGCGCCCGGACCCGATGGTTTCGTCTTCACGCGGAAGTCCGGTCTACCGCTCGGCCGCCGCGAGCTATCTGAGGCGTGGCGCCAGGGCGTGGCCGACGTCGGGGCACCTGCGGGCCTCCGTGTCCACGACCTACGCCACCACGCCGCTACCACCTTCGCCCGCAAGCCCGACATCACGCTCAAGGAGCTGATGGCCACCCTCGGGCACGCCAGCCCGGTCGCGGCCCTGCGCTACCAGCACGCCACGGAGGAGCGAGGTAGGGCACTGGCCGACTATATGGACGGCATCATCGCCGGGGCTGGAAAGCCACCGAAAGTGGCAGAAGCCGCCATCACGGACCTGGGCGGACACTCACGGACGCAGACGGTTGACGGGATGGAGACGGGATTGCCCGCGGCGGCCATCAACCAAAAACGGCCTTTGACCAGGGAGGCGGCGAGCGGAATCGAACCGCTGTAGAGGGCTTTGCAGGCCCTTGCCTGAACCACTCGGCCACGCCGCCCAGGGCTGTACCGAACGTCTTACTGTACAACCTGCCGGGACGGCGCTGTAACGTCGGCGCTGGTCGACGACATGCCCCCTCTCCGTGAACGCCCTCGGTAAGCAACAACGCCTGGCCATCGCCACCGCGGCCGCCCTCACCGCCGCGGCGGGGGCGATGGCAGGTGCCGGCGCGCCCAACGTGGCCCGGTTTGTCGTTGCCGGCCTCGCCCTGGCCGCGCTGGCCGTCCTGGTGGGCGAGGCGATCGAGCAGATCGGTGAGCACCTCGGTCCCGGCCCGACCGGCCTCCTGCAGTCCAGCCTCGGCAACCTGCCCGAGCTCATGGTGGCCATCTTCGCCCTGCGGAAGGGGCTGACGTCAGTTGTCCAGGCCGCCCTGGTGGGTTCCGTCCTGGGCAATGTCCTGCTGGTGCTGGGGGCAGCATTCCTGAGCGGAGGGGCACGGCACGGGACGCAGAAGTTCCAGCCCGAGGCCCCCCGGATGCTCGTCACGCTGCTCACGCTGGCCGTGGGCGCCACCGTGGTCCCCACGCTGGCCGTTCGGCTCGAAACCCCGGCCGTTCACCACGCCGCCGCTCTTTCGGATGTCGCCGCCATCGTCCTGCTAGCCGTCTATGTGACCAGCATCCCTTTCTGGTTGAGCGGCGGACCGGATATGAGCCCCGCCTCCCCGCCGGCGCCGGGGGCCCCCGACGAAGCACCTGCCCGGCAAGCCCCGAAGCGGTTGGCGACGGCTCAAGCGGCTCGCCCACAATGGCCTCTCAGGCTGGCCGTAGGCCTCCTGGCCGCCGCCGGTGTGGCTTCTGGCGCGGTTTCCGACTGGTTCGTCACCGCCTTGACGCCCGCGACCCGGTCCCTCGGCATCTCCCCCATGTTCACGGGCCTGGTGATCGTGGCGCTGGCGTCCAATGCCGTCGAGAACGCCGCCGGCATCCGCTTCGCCTGGAAGGCCCGCCCCGACTACGCCATCAGCACCATCCTCAACAGCCCTCTCCAGATCACCCTGTTGCTGACACCAGTGCTCGTACTGGTCAGCCCGTTGATCGGCCCCTCGCACCTCACCCTGGTCTTCCCGCCCCTCCTGGTCGTCGCTCTGGCCGTCGCCGTCGTCGTAGTCGCTGTCGTGGTGTACGACGGCGAGTACTCGTGGCTCGAAGGCGTGGCCCTGATCGCGCTCTATGTGATCGTGGCCGCCTCCCTATGGTGGGGTTGAGGCTGGGCCACCGACAACCCGCAGATCTCGGCCGACGAGCCCACCGGCAGTTGCAGCACCAAATCGTCCCCCGGGACCGAGTCGCTCAGCCACACGTGGCCGCCGGACGGCACTCTCACCTGCGGCCCCTCCAAGGCCGTGCCGCCGGGCAGGCCCTCCAGCCCCCAGGGTCGGGCCAGGTAGACGAGGACCAGACCTCCGGGGGCGCCCAGCGACACCCAAAAGGCGGCGGGCACGGCGACGCCGGTCGGTCCAAATCTCACTGAGGACGGGAAGGAGCGGGCGAGGTACCGACCGGCCGGGGTGACGAACACGCAGTGGCCCGGGCCGGTGGGCCAATCCCCGGGAGCGGGCCGGTGGGGGGCCCGAAGGCCCGAGGTCCAGCTCATGCTCAGCCCGACCGCGCCCAGGAGCTGGAAACGCCCCTTGAACAGCGGGCCACCCTTTCCAGTCAGGTCGAGCCAAGACTCGTCGTTCATCAGTTCACCTGTTGTCATGAGCCCCGCCCGCGTCCGGGGCAACAGCCGCTCACGGTAGAGGTCGGCCAGCAACCCCGGCGTCAGGTACCCGGCGGCGAAGCCGCTCGCCCAGATGGGGTAGGTATTTATCGCCCGGGCCAACTGGGTATGCGCCTGGAGCAGGGCGCCGGTCGTGACGATCTCGTTCTCGAGACCTCGAACGTACACCGTGCGGCTCCGGGCAAAGCGGACGCCGGAAACCACGTTGCCGGCGGTGGCGGCCGCCACCAGGAGCACCAGCACGACCCGGGCAACAGTCGTCGCGGCCCTCCTTGACGACGCCCGTGCCGGCCCCGCCGAGCTTCGGGCCAGCGCCGAGACGACAGCCGAGATGAAAAGGGCAAGGGCGGGCATGAGCAGCGCCGCTCCGACATAGGCGTAGCGCGAGGGGGACTCGGTGGCACTGATGCGGTCGCGCCCGACGGCCGCCAATACGTAGAACAGGACCGCTCCGGCCGCGCCACCCAGGGCGGCGGGATGGCGCCGGAAAAGGCTGACCGAACACCACAGCAGCCAGGCCGCCACGACGAGGGCCAGCGGGACGCCCAACCCGCTCCGACCGGCGATGTGGCCCAGTGCCTGGGAAAGATTGGTGGCAACGAACTCAGGGGCTTTGGCGAAGACCGACGCGCTAAGGGTGTCCCCGGTCTCCTTCAGCCCCGTGTGACCAGCCAGGGCGAACCAGAGGACAAACGCGCCGAGCGGCACCGCCAGCGTGCGGACGGTCCGCCACCAGCCACTACGGGACAACAGCACCACACCGAGCGCCAGCGCGGTCGCCAGCCCGACGGTCGAGCACATCAACGCGGCCAGGGCCAGGGCCGCCGTCGTCATGTCGCGTGCCCATGGGCTCGTAAGCCGGGGCGCCCTGGCCTGTATAGGCCCTTCGGCAACCTCCATGGCCAGGAACCCGAACAGCAGCGACGACACGAAGCCGATCTGGAAGGCCCACGTCAGGTTTTCGGCGCCGGTACCAAGCAGTGCGAACAGCAGGGCCACGGCCGTGGCCAGCCAGACGTCGGCCCCCTCGCGCAGGCAGCGGCGCCAGATGAGATGGACAACGGCCACGTGCACCAGCAGCAGCGGGATGAGGTAGACCCAGTAAGTTGAGAGGTGCTCGAGCGAATAGATGGCCCGCCAGAGCAATATGGGCAAGACCGACCAGTGCTCGTTGTGCGGCGTCCAAATGCTGAAATAAGCGCCGTGGAGGCCGCGCCGGGTGAGGAAGTCCCACTCGTCACCGAAGAACCACAGGTTGCGGTCAAGGTACGCCCATACGGCGAACGCCGAAACCAGGGTGAGGGCATGGACAGTGACTACCGACCGTGGCAGTCGCCGCGGTGACGGCGAAGATCCGCGCGCTCGTAAGGGCGACGGTGACAACGACGGGCTGATCTGCTCCGGTGCCGGCCGGGAGACGCTGGTTCGGCCTAGCACGGCGCCAGCTTAACCAGGCCACGCCGCCTCCGGGAGCGCCCCCTGCCCGTCTCGGGGAGCGGCCTCTGCCATCCTCGAGGAGCGGGCCCTGTGCGTCCCGGCGGCCTGGTAGCGCGAGACCACCGCCAGGTAGCCTGCCGCACATGCCCGAGACCATCAGCCCCGGCGACCCGTACCCGCTCGGAGCGACCTGGGACGGTTCGGGGACCAACTTCGCCGTGTACTCGCAAGCCGCCGAGTCGGTGGACCTATGCCTTTTCGACGCGTCCGGCAAGGAGCTCCGCTACGAGCTGCCGGAGGTGGACGCTTATGTCTGGCACGGCTACCTCGAAGAGGCCGAGCCTGGCCAGCTGTACGGCTACCGTGTCCGGGGGGCCTACAACCCGTCACAGGGACTGCGGGCCAATTACGCCAAGCTCCTGCTCGACCCTTACGCCCGGGCGATAGCGGGTGAAGTGCGCTGGGGCCAGCCCGTTTACAGCTACCCGTTGACCAGCGGCGACGACCGCACCCTGGACAAGACCGATTCGGCCCCGTCCATGCCCAAGTCCATAGTGCTGGACACGGCCTTCGACTGGGCCGACGACCACCGACCCCGGACACCATGGCACGACACCGTCATCTACGAGACCCACGTCCGCGGCCTGACCATACGTCATCCCGAGGTGCCGCCTCACCAACGGGGCACCTACGCCGGGGTGGCGCACCCCGAGATGATCGAGCACTTCCAGCGCCTCGGCATCACCGCCGTCGAGCTGATGCCTGTCCACCAGTTCGTGGACGACCACGAACTGGTGGGAAGGGGCCTGCGCAACTACTGGGGCTATAACTCGATCGGCTTCTTTGCCCCTCACAACGGCTACGCCTCCCGCCGGGTCCAAAGAGTCGTCAACGAGTTCAAGGCCATGGTGCGCGCTCTGCACGCGGCCCAGATCGAGGTCATCCTCGACGTCGTCTACAACCACACGGCGGAGTCCGACCACCTGGGGCCGACCCTGAGCTTCCGCGGCCTCGACAACGCCAGCTACTACCGCCTCAACCCAGGTGACCCGCGCCTCTACTACGACACGACGGGCACCGGCAACACCCTCAATGTGAGCAATCCCCAGACCTTGCAGATGATGATGGACTCTCTGCGCTACTGGGTGCTGGAAATGCACGTAGACGGTTTCCGTTTTGACCTCGCGGCCAGTCTCGCCCGTCAGTTCCACGAGGTCGACAAGCTCTCCGCTTTCTTCGACCTGATCCATCAGGACCCGGTGATCAGCCAGATCAAGCTCATCGCCGAGCCGTGGGACCTCGGTTCGGGGGGCTACCAGGTCGGTAACTTCCCGGTGCTCTGGTCGGAATGGAACGGCCGCTACCGGGACAACGTCCGGGACTACTGGCGCCAGCAGAACACGTCCATCGGAGAACTCGCCCACCGCCTGACCGGCAGCTCGGACCTCTACGAGGCCACCGGTAGGCGCCCATGGGCAAGTGTCAACTTCGTCACCGCCCACGACGGCTTCACGCTCGCCGACCTCGTCAGTTACAACGCCAAGCACAACGAGGCCAACGGTGAGGGGAACAAGGACGGCACCGACGACAACCGCTCCTGGAACTGCGGGGCCGAGGGCCAGACCGATGACCCCGCCGTCGTCACGTTGCGCAAGCGCCAAGTACGGAACTTCCTCACGACCCTGGCACTTTCGCTCGGCGTGCCCATGCTGCTGGGAGGCGACGAGCTCGGGCGGACCCAGGAGGGCAATAACAATGCCTACTGCCAGGACAACGAGCTCTCCTGGTACGACTGGGCCAACGTCGACACCGACCTGCTGGCCTGGTCCCAAGCCCTGCTAAAGCTCCGGCGCGACCATCCGGTCTTCCGCCGCAGGCGTTTTTTCCAGGGACGGTCCCTGCGCCAGCTGGACATCGACCCCGCCTCGGCGGACATCGGCTGGTTCCGTCCGGACGGGCAGCTCATGACGGACGAGGACTGGCGGGTGGGCTACGCCAAGTCGCTCGCCGTGCTGGCCAACGGCTCAGCACCCTCCGGCGCCGACCGCCATGGCCGCCACGCCCCTGACGCCTCGTTCTACCTGGCGCTCAACGCCTGGGAGAAGCCCCTCACCTTCAGGCTCCCCGCCCCGAAGTGGGGAGGCCCGTGGCAGGTGGTCGTCGACACCTCCGACGACAAGCCCGTCTACAAGCCCTCGCTAATCGCCGCCGGCGAGCCATTGCCCCTGCTCGGCCAGCATTTCGTGGTGTTGCAACGGTCGTTCGTGGCTTGATCGGACCGCCGCTCCGGCCGGTGCTGGCCTGTTTGGACAGGTATTACTACTTTCCGTAGCCAGTTTTGGCTACTCTTAGTGTTATCAGTTCGAACGAGCTGGAGACAGCGCCCAACAATGGAGCAACAGCGATGAGCGCCACGGAGGAGATGACACCTGTTTATGCCCGTCACGTGGGCGAACGGCTACGGAACATCCGTCGCCAGCAGGGTCTGTCACTACAAGCGGTCGAAGAGCAGTCCGAGCGGGAGTTCAAGGCCTCCGTCCTGGGGGCCTACGAGCGGGGCGAGCGGATCATCTCGGTCCTGCGTTTGCAGCGCCTCGCTCGCCTGTACGGGGTCCCTGTGGACCAGCTACTCCCAAGGTTGTCACCCGACCCCGACTACGGCACCGAAAGCCGGGCCACGCCCAACCACGCTGGAGGTCCGATAACTATCGACCTTTCCCGCCTCGAGCGCCTGGACGCGCCCGAGCGGGAGGTGCTGCGCCGTTATATCGGCATGATCCAGATCCAGCGGGGCGACTTCAACGGACGCCTCATCACCATCCGGGCCGAGGACGTACGGGCACTGGCCCGGGTCTTCGAACGGGACGAGCAGGCCATGCGCAGCCGCATCGAGGAGCTGGGCATCAGGACCTAACGCGGTGCGGCCCGCCCACCCCCGAGGTGGCGGGCCAAAGGCGGTTGCACCATGGCCAGGCCGGGCCACACTATGTACCTGATGACCAGCCCGGCCCTCGGCGTCGCCGCCCTTCCCCAACGCGACTTGGCCGACCGGCTTCGGGCTACCTTCGCCACGGGTGTGACGCGCCCGCTCCAATGGCGCCGCCGGCAGCTCGACCGTCTGGCGCTCATGCTGCGCCACGATGCCCGGACGCTCACCGACGCCATGGCTTCCGACATGGGCAAACCTGAGCTGGAGGCCTGGCTGACCGATGTCGCCGCCGTGCGCAGGGATATCGAGGGCATTGCCCGCCACCTCGATGGCTGGGCGGCGCCGCAGGCGGTTCGTGTCCCATGGCCCCTATGGCCGGGAAAAGCGCAGACCGTGCCCGAGCCGCTGGGCGCCGTCCTGGTGATAGGGCCCTGGAACTACCCGGTCCGCTGCGTGGTCCTTCCTCTCGCCTTCGCCTTGGCCGCGGGCAACACGGCCGCCGTCAAGCCCTCGGAACTGGCCCCGGCCACGTCGGCCGTCCTGGCCAGGTTGCTCCCCACCTACCTCGACGACGCCACCGTAAGCGTGGCCGAAGGTGGCTCGGACGTAGCCCGGAGCCTGCTCGAGCAACGTTGGGACCATGTGTTTTTTACCGGGAGCGGGAGGGTGGGCCGTCTGGTGATGGAGGCCGCGGCCCGGCACCTGACGCCGGTAACGCTCGAGCTCGGAGGAAAGAACCCCGCCATCGTCGGCTCTCCCAGAGATGTGGACGTCGTGGCCCGCCGCCTGACCTGGGGAAAGTTCCTCAACGCCGGGCAAACGTGCGTAGCCCCCGACTACGCCCTGGTCGCCCGGGCGGCCGAGCGCCCCCTGGTGGAGGCGGTGGCGCGCCAACTGTCCAAGTTTTACGGCGACGGCCCCGGGCCCAGCCCGGACCTGGCCCGGGTCGTTAACCAAGCCCATATGGACAGGCTGGTGGGCCTGGTCAGGGCCACCCGGGGCCGGGTGGTGGTGGGCGCGACCTGGGACGGGCCGTCCCGCTACTTCGCTCCGACGGTGGTGGCCGACGTGAGCTGGGACGACCCGCTTATGCAGGAGGAGATCTTCGGTCCCGTCCTGCCCATCGTCGCCTATGACGACATAGACGACGCTCTGGTCGAGGTGAACCGACGCGACAAGCCGTTGGCGCTCTACATCTATTCGGACGACGAGAGCCTCGTCGAAAAAGTCATAGCCGGCACCTCGTCGGGCTCGGTTTGCACCAATCACAACGCCGTCCAGCTGGGCGTCCCGGGCCTCCCCTTCGGCGGCGTCGGTGCCAGCGGGCTGGGGGCCTACCACGGCAAGGCCGGCTTCGATACCTTCAGCCACACGAAGGCCGTCTTCCGCCGGCCCACGCACGGTGAGGTGCCGCTGGTCTACCCGCCCTACAACAGCTTCAAGCGGTGGGTACTGCGCAGGGCGCTGTAGGCGCGGCCACGCCGGTGGCCCACGCGGTACGCGCCCGCCACCCGGGACAGCGCGTGAAGTTTTGCTTCCCCTGATCGCCGCTCCCGCCACGGCGGTGCTTGAATCTGGGTGGCAGAACAGCACGGACGGTGCCTATGGCCTCAGGAGCAACCAAACCAGCCCGCCCAGGCGGGCCCGACCGGGCCGGCCCCGGTAGTTGCGCGGGCGAGCCGATCCCGCTGGGCCGGCTCGTCGCCCTATCCGGCGTTCCCCCGAGCACCGTGCACCACTACCGTCGCCTGGGCCTCCTGCCCGAGCCGGAGCTGACCCGCCAGGGCCGCTACGTGTACTCCGAGGTCCACCTGCACGCGTTGCAGCTCATCCGGGAGCTCCGCGAGGAACGGTCCATGGGCTTGGGCCAGATCAAAGCGGTCCTGCCCGACCTCATGGACGGCCGCCACCCCCTGCCCCCGGCCACGCCCGACTGCAGCGAAGAACCCCAGAAACGCCTGGTCGACGCCGCGTTCAAATTGTTCTCCGAACCCAAGGGTTACGCTGCGGTCACCGTCAGCGAGATCGCGGCCACGGCCGGTGTGGCCAAGGGGACCGTTTACCGGCATTTCCCCTCCAAGGAGGCCCTTTTCACCGCCGTGGTGGAGAGCCTCTGCCAGGACACCGCCGAGCGCTTCGCCCAAGCGGTCGCCGAGCTCGGGGGGCCCGAGGGCCTGGCCCACGACCCGGGCAAGACCGCAGTCGTCTTCGGTCGGCTCATCACCCGGGCCATGCCCATCCTCTTGGAACTGGGCGCCCGGGCGGCCCGAGGTGACTTCCCCAGCCAGATCCTCGCTGCTCGTGTCCTACGTACCTTGGCGGAGGCAGCTGGGCGGCCGTTGTCCGACGACCCGGTCCCGGCCGGGCTCGAGGTCATCGAGACGGCGTTCGCCACCGTGCTCCAGTGGGCCGTCGGGCCCGACTGGGCGCTACGGCCGGCATCGCCTTAGAGCACCGGGTTGCGGGCCAGGACGGCGCGGACGCCGTCCGGAGCCCCCCGGCGGGATATTTTCCTGATCGCCAAGGTCGGACCTTCGCAATGTCGTTCGTGACGGTGTCTAAGATGACCGACGGGTCAGTGAGCTTGCACCACAACTCACGGCGGGCGGTGCCCGCCCCGGACACAGAGGGGACTTGACATGACGGCAGCGGCGATGCGTGTACCGTCCCGGGCCGCTCGCGCCAAATCGGACCTGCCTCCTGAGTACGTCGTCCTCGGCCGCGCCGGCACCGAGAACTTCCCTGTCGCCTCGCGGCTACTGCCCGCGCCTGTGCGGTCCGACCTCATGGCTCTTTACGGCTGGGCCAG
>Ga0182027_10014108_pt1 | contig 11083 bp, 8 predicted proteins | sample 712E1DmetaG_FD_121300 | JGI IMG/M metagenome (GOLD analysis project Ga0182027, IMG submission 121300) | Permafrost microbial communities from Stordalen Mire, Sweden - 712E1D metaG (Illumina Assembly) | ecosystem: Environmental > Terrestrial > Soil > Wetlands > Permafrost | place: Sweden...
CACCTAGAGAGTGCCTTCCTGTGAGGGAGATGGGGTCTTCGACAAACACCATTTTCCCTTACAGGATGGCCACTTTGGTGGATCCTCCCAGCTCAGATGGCGTGAAACCGCGAAAAGCCGAGGTTAGCGAATCGAGCGCCATGACGGAGAAGATATCCGGACTCGTTGGCACAATGAAGAAGTCCGCTGTCGCTACCAGGTTCTGGTTGATCGACCCAAGCCCCGGACTGAGGTCGACTAGAACGAAGTCGGCGTCGTATTTTGCGGCAGTAAGCTGAAATAGATGGTGGAAGCTGCCAGGGAGGTTCTTAAGTGCCTGAACGGATTCGGACAGTTGTTGCGCAATACCAAGGGATACTTCGTCCTCGGCAAGTCCGACGTGTCCGGGCACCAAGTACAAGCCGTCTCGTCCACTGACTGGCACGCACTCTACTGGCATAAGCGGCCGAGGTCGCGACTGAAACGCAGGCTCGAGAGCCTCCTTCAGATTCCCAAGAGGATGCTTGACGTAGTAGTCCTCAAGCCCGTCTGTTTGGCTCAGATCTAGGACTAAACCAGTTAGGTTACACTGCGGGTCTGCGTCGACCATGATAACGGTCTTGCCGTGCTCGGCGAGCATCCAGCCAAGATTGAAACACGTGGTGGTCTTGCTGACGCCGCCCTTGTTGTTGAATAGAGCGATTACCTTGGCCACTTGGTCCTCCATGCACAAATCGGCCGTCGCAGCGTCATGTCGACGTGAGAGGCGAGCTGTGGCAGCTAACAATAGCGCTACAGTGCTGGAGCGTCCGAGAGATGCCGGCATGCAGGATGTGGACCGTGGGTTCGATCTTCTACAACCCTCTGACCAGGCATGATGCGCTACTTTGCTCCGGAGTCGGCTTCAGGATGACGGGGCCTGGGAGGCAAGAGCTACAGGCCCGACGCGCTGTCCCGGCCAGGGCTGAGAGTTGCCATGCCATCATCCTCCCTTGTCGGTGCCAAACCAGGCCCGGGCACCGGCGTCCGGCTCCTTCAGGGGAAGCCGAGAACGGGGTGACGAGGACAGCCAGCCGGGCGTCCTCGCAGGACCTGCCCCCCCTCCTGCCCGGCTGGCAAGTGACAGTGGGCAACAACGGGTCGATCTCCAGCTGTAGGTGCGGCTTTCGGCCCCCTCGGGTCGGTGCTACCTTCCATGTCGGCTTCCCCCTTCCGGGGCCGGTGATCCCTAGCACCGTCGGCCGGTGGGTCGTTGGCGGTGTCGTGGAGGCGGTGCGCGTGGTTCAGCGGCCGCCCATGCGTTCACACATAGAGGTCCATGGTGAAGTCGCACGTACTAGATACAACAAAGTGGAACGTGCCTGCCGACGAGCTGCCGGGGTTAGTCGCGAAAACCTGGGTGCCGTGAGATCGAGCCGCGGGGAGAGGGGCGGCAGGTAGGTTCAGCAGGTTGATGCCTGGGGGTGAGAAGGGAGCGTCCATGTTTGTGCCGTACGGCCCGGCAGCAATGTTGACGCTGAACTCGTTGCCGATGCCGGACAAACAGCTGGATAGTGACCAGTTTACAGACCAGTTCCGGAGGCCAGCGCGCAGGTTGAATGGTCGCGTCGTGGCCTCAATCGCCCCGCTCTGCCCGGTGAACACGTAAGCGGGGCCTGTGGCGGGACTGGTCGTGCTTCCAGCAAGGTCAGCGCTCACCTTGGCTTGGTCCGCGGTCACAACAGCAAGCGCCGTTTTGTACTCCGAGAGCCATACCGACGTGCTGGCATACGCGCGCAGGACGCTGGTGTAGTGTGCCTCAGCGTTGGCGAGGGTCGTCACGTCAGTAGATGTGCTGGTTGTGCTGGCCGCTACGGTGCCACCGAAGGCGAGGGTCACCGCTCCGACGACAGCTAACGTAGTTATGGACTTCAATTTCGGTCTCCTTTCGGGAAGCCAGACCAGCACCCATGTACTCGGTCTGGGTACCTTCTTGTGATTTGCGGCGCTCCTGCGTAGCCCCGCACGGGCCCCGACCGTCTTTCGCGTAGGGGACAGTAACAACGCCGAGCCAGCAATGCCGCTCCTTTCCCCCGCTACGGCACGTCCCATGCGCCGAAGCTGCCACCAAAGCCACCACTAGGCGACCACTGCACCTGCGCCACCGTGACGCCGATCGGGAGCTGGAACACGACGCACCCCGTAGAAGACTGACCGGCAGTGATTTGGTACTCGCCGTCGTTGAAGTTGGTGCACTCTGACACATCGTCGAAGTCCGCGGTGTAGTCCTGGTCGTCGGAGCCGACCACCGTCGAGTTGTTGTTGGCGTCGTCCGAGATCGGAGACGCCCCGGTGTCAGTGATCTTGAACACTGTTGCCACGAAGCGATCACCGGCGTTGGGCGTCGAGAACTCGTCGGCGCCTTGGGCCGGGTCGATCACCTGCCCCAGCTGGACCGTGTACGGGGTACCGTCTTCGTCTTGGAAGCTGAGCGTTGCCCCCACGTGAGCGGTTGACGATTGTGCCGTAGTGGCAGTGGTCGGAACGGTAGTCGTGGTCGCGGTCAGGAGGGTTGTTGTTGGGAGGCCGCCTCCCGCGGCAAACCCCGCGTCAGCGGATGAGCACGCGCCTGTTCGCTGGTCCTTGGCTGGGCAAATGTCAGAGAGCAGCGACGGGATCCCAGTGCCAGACAGCGAGATCCTGGCCCACCCCTTCGGCATCGCCGACTTGGTAAGCAGGTAGGGGGCCGGGCTTGCTGCCTGTGTTGCAGCGCTGCCGACGGCGGGCACGGACACAAGAGCAGTCAGGCTGATGGCCAGGGCCGCCAGGGTGGTTAGGACCTTCTTCGCTTCTCGCCTCCTTGCTGGCTTGGTCAAGGTATATAGCACGTACTTGTGACGGGCTTCCCGAGCCCGATACCGACGGCGGGGCTTCAGGTCGGAAGGGTCGTCGCGCCTTCAACCTCCCAACTTCTCCTGAACGTTGGGCGACCACTTGCGTCTTGTGAGGGACGGCTACGACCCGGCTTCCAGCCGCCGCAAGATGTCCCGCTGTTCTTCCTAGCACCGGCCTAAGGTTCGTCTTGTGGCCGCTGACGAGCCCATAGAGGACGAGACACCGAGGGCCGGCCATTCGGCCGACGATCTTGCAGCTGCCCGCGGCGCGTTCTGTCGCTGGCCGAGATGGCATACGTGCCCATCCTCGACGCCGCGAGAACTCGCGTCGCCGAATACATCCGGCGGCGCGTAGACGAGCTCCGCGGGTCGATCGTCAAGCAACTCGTCGAGGAGCAGTCGTACCCGTACCCGACATCCCCGTCGGGTGACCCGGTCGAACAAGCAGAGCAGCAGTTGTACGACGTGATGCTCGTGGCAGCCCGAACGGCCATCGGCTCCAACAAGCGGGAACGCCGCATGACGGCGCGGTTGATGCAGATCGCCGTCCAGGAGCGCGCACGCGACGTGGATGAGATCATCGACGGCGTGTTGGGGCTACCACCCGACATCCGTGACCTGCTCCGTGACCTGCTGAAGGACACGTCGATCGCATCGATCGTGAAAGCAGGCGGTGAGGTTCGCGCCCGGATTGAGTTGATTGTGGGACTCCGACGGCTGCTGTACAGCAAGGACACTGCCGAGCAGATGCGCGAGGTCGACCAGCTATACCCGCTCGTCCGCGACCACGAGTGGCTCTTCGGCGAGGAGTGGCGGATGTCCCGCAGCGAGATCAGTCTTACGAACGTACTCCGCGAGGTCTTGCCCGACACGGTGATACTGGAACCCGAGCTTCTGGCCGCGGGCGGTCATGTTGTCCGCACCGACGGGAGAAGCGGCCGGGTCGATTTACTCCTGCAACGCTTGTTCCGCGGCCCGTCAGGAAAGTCAGAACGACTGGTCGTCGAGCTAAAGCGCCCTTCGCTCACGCTCACGCCCGAACACCTTGAGCAAGTCCGCTCCTACGCCCGCGCGCTGGACCGGCACCAGGGAGTCAGCAAGGGGCATTGGACATTCTGGCTCGTTGGTACCCGCTTCAACGATGACCTCTTGGGCGACGCCGAACAGTTGGACCGCAATTGGGGGCACGTCGACAAACGGGCCAACTACGACATCTTCATCACCCGATGGTCCGACCTAATCGAAACGGCCGAGCGCCGTCTCGAATTCTTCCGGGAGCAGCTTAAGCTGGAGATCAATCAGGACGACGCCGCTCGGCGGCTTCACGAACGCCACGGTGACCTTATTCCCGAGATCCCCGTGTCTCCTTCGGCGCCAGTCGGCGTTGAGCAAGTTGCCATATAACCCCATCGCCGCACCTGGGCACCGCTAATTTTGGTTGGGATTCTTCCGGCATATCATTTCTGACGCCCTGTGACCGCTACGTGGCGAGTGCTCCAAGTTCAGATGAGAAATGTCTTGCGGTACTTTAGAAGACTGTCTGGATTGCCGAAGACGGTGAAGTACTCCCAGAGATGTGGCAGCTCGAGGACGGCGCCTGGGCCAGCTTGATAATTCAAGACGGTAAGGATCTCCGTGAGATACCGGACAACGGTGGCGGTGTGAAACGTCGCCTTTTGTTGGATCCAATCACCCATGCGTCCGTGGAGTGCTGACTCCCTGACCGTCCGGATCGGCTGGCCGGTCTCGGTCTCCTGAAGCAGGATCACGTGGCCCTTGAGCAGCTGCTCCGCTTCAGCGGCCCACTTCTCATCGCGCACCCGACGAGTCGCCGGGTACTGCTTCACGAGGTAGCTGGCTACATCTTGCGCCCAGGCTTCCAACGGGTCCCGGCCAATCCGTCTTGCTCCCACCAAGTAGTCCAGGTTGTAATAGCGTGTCGCACGGGCGAACTCGGCGAGAACGTTCACGATGCGAGCTGCGAGATCCTCGTCCACGAGTTCCCACTGAAATTTCTGTCCTTTGTCCTGCAACCGGTGACGAATGGCTATGGCTTCCTCGAAGAGGCGCTTGAGATCGTGGCGAAAGCGGTTGCGAAGCTCTTCCTCAGAGGGAAACGCACCTGCGTGGGTGAGGCCGTGTTCGATGAGGAAAATTAGTTTCAGAAGTCGCTCAAGGCCGATAGAAATGTTGAAGAATGCCTGGTTGTAGAATCCGCCCTGCATATGATTTGCCTTGGCAAGCGCGTTGAGACCCGTAGCGAGAGCCGTGCGGGTTAGGTCTGCTTCTCGCATGAACGGCCGCCAACCGGGAGGCAGCTCTCGCTGGATGGCAGCCACTGCCGTCAATGTGTCATCGCTCGAAGCGTCAGCCATCGGGGCACACTATCCCGGTGCTGACGCTGTACTCGGTCGTCTTCTTGTTGTTGGCCACCGCCGAAGCCCCTCCCTCGTCCCGCGTCCAACCACATGCTTTGATTCTCGCGTGCCTACACGTCACTGCTATGTGGCTCGCTGATCATCGTACGTCTCGAACAAGAACGCGGCGAGGGTCGAAGCCGCGCCGACAGCCAGGCGGGCATGGCGGGGGCCGAGGCCGCCTTGACCGGACGCCTTGCCGTGACCGGTCCCGTACTCGTTACGAAGCTCGGCGATTCCCGACACAATCCCGCCGAACCGAGTCGGGCCCCGGTGGGCGCCGTCGCGTGGCGGGTTGCCGAGGTCCTTGCGAAGCCGGAGCAGCTCGCCCATTTAGGGCCCAGCTCCTTGCCTCGTCGCCTTCGCTGCCTTCCCTCCGCAGCGGCTCCACGCCGATCATCTCACCATCTCGACTTGAGATCGCGGCCCGTCCCCACCGCTAGGCTCTCGGCGCTGCGAAGGTCGCGGAGGTGCAGCCGCTTCGGGACCCAACGAGCAGACTGTCACCTGCCCGTGATCATCGTCGGCGACATGTCCACGACGTCAAAGTGCCCTCCCACCTGGCCTTTTACTCAATCAGGTAAAGAGAACGTGCATTATGCCATCTAATACACGGCACATACAGGCGCTGTAGGCGAGATCAATGGACCACGGAAGCACCTCAGTAACGAAAACGGCCCCGGGGGCGTTGGTGGGCGAAGCGGAGCCCCGCCCACATCCCCCATGAAGGGCGCCTACTTATGCTTGGGTCGCTTCTGCCTGCGGCCTAACAGGGCGTGGAGGACCATCGCCCATGCGCTAGCCGCCTCCAGCAATGAGGCGTTCGGCCTAGCCTTTAAAAACAGCAGGACCGTTACCGCGCGACACTCTCCGGCAACGCCCCAGCACTGGTGTTCGAGCAGCTGACACCGTCTCACATGGGGTGCACGATGAATGTGTAACGCCTAGATCCCCTAAGGCGAGAAGCCACATGCCCACCATGGTCGGCTATGCCCGATGTTCCACCGACGCCCAAGACCTCACGGCGCAAAGGACCCAGCTTGGCCAACGGGCGAACTGCGAGAGGGAGCGCCAGGCCTCCACCGCCATAGAGGGTCACTACCGCAGCCGCCACTGCCCAACCCGGCGAGCATCCCTTGTCGCCGCCAGACGTGAGTAGTACGGTTCCCGCACCGGCCACAGACCGAGGGGAGCGGACCATGGCAGAGATCTCAGGCATCCACCACGTTTCGGTTACGGTGACCGACATCGAGCGGAGCGTGCCCTCGTACAGCGATCGTAATGGCCATGGCCATGACAACCGCTACGACGATGGACCACCCAGCGCCATTTCCGATGCCCGGACGAGGTATGGGAGAAGGCGGCTCTGGTAGCGGCCAAGACAGTCTCCGCCCTGATCGTGGACTTCCTCGCCGCTCTGGGAGCCGGAAAGGTCGAACCCTTCTCCCATGCTCCTAAGCCAGGCAAAGCCCTCACTGAGCTGGACCCAGAGACCAGGGCGCAGATCAAACCGATCATCGCCAAGATCACCACCCGCGCCGTCAGCGACGCGGCAGCCCGAGCCCTCAAGAGCCTGGAGAACCCCCTACCGCTAAGATGATAGCCAAAACCGCTAGGGCGACAGTGCCGACCATGCCCATCCCCCTCCAGAAGGCGATTAGCGCGGCGTCCGCTGCCGTCCACGGACGGATAACTAGTGACGCAGTCACGGAAGCCTCAGGAAACCCACATCGTCTAGAAGGGCTCCACCCCGGAGCAACGCGTTCACGGCCTCGCCGAGTGCATAGCCGATATCAGGGCCTCTCCTGTTCCATCCCAACAGGTGGCAAACCTCCGAGGTGAGTTCGTCGCGCGAGACACGGTGGGCATCTTCGACGAGGTGCCTGATGGCCAACATCTGCTCAGTGCGTGAAACCTGAGCGACGGTCCGCATGGCCCGTTCATCTGCCCCGGGCACCCGCACGACTTTGAGCTGTTCCTCGCTCGCAAAGGTGAAGCGCTTCTCGAGTCGATCGGCTAGTCGCCGACGCACAATGCCGTCAAGGGCTTCGACGAAGCTCTCTCTAATACGGTGGCCCGCGCGACCGACGCCCCACGCCTCTCTCACTCGTCGGAGCAGTAGTTCGTCCTCGATCGGGCCCTCGACAGTCACGACCTCCATGATCATCCGTCGGAGCTCAGGCTGAGCCTCGGGCAAATGCATGTCGTACCAATAGCGTGGCTCGGTAGGTGTGGAGACCCGATAGGGTATTGCCCAACTTGGGGGCTCATCGAGCGACACAGGTTCGAACGTGTCGCCGGGCAACTCGGCAACTGCCCTCTTCTTTCGTTCGTTCTCCCAAGCACGGACGCCATCTCCGCGAATAGCGGCCTCGATCGCGGCCTTCAGACGCTCCTCCTGCTCGGACCGATACCGGTACCACGACGTTCCCCAGATACGATATAGCCGCCAACCAAGTCCCTCAAGGACCTCCTGGCGCAGTCGGTCGCGATCGCGAGCTACTCGTGATGAGTGGTACATCCGACCGTCGCAGTCAACTCCGAGAGCGAAGCGACCACTGATCGAAGGGTGCCAGACGCCAATGTCAACACGATAACCGGCAGTCCCGACCTGAGGCTTGACCTTGTAGCCCCAAGAGAGGATCGTGCGCATGACCTCCTCTTCGAACGGGCTCTCAGCATCGAGGCCATCGTCGCCAATGTCAATGGCGAGCGCGATCGCCCCTCGGGCGGCGTAGTCGAGGTAGCGTTGGAGGTGACGGGGGCCCTCCCGAAGGGCTGTATCGAATTCCGGCTCAGTACCCGTGATCGAGGCGACAATTTCGACTCGGCGACGTGCACGCGTTATCGCTACGTTCAAGCGCCGCTGCCCACCCTCGCGATTGAGTGGCCCGAAGTTCATTGTCAATTTGCCGTTCTCGTCGCGGCCATAACCAACGCTAAAGATCATCACGTCACGCTCGTCACCCTGGACGTTCTCCAGGTTCTTCACGAAGAAGCCGTCGAGACGGTCCGCGGCGAAAAAAGAGTCGAGATCAGGAAAGCCTTGGCTCCTTCGCTCGAGCGCCACCTGGATCGCTTCGGCCTGCGCCTCCGAAAAGGCAACGACACCAACGGTCACCGCCCGGCTCGGGTTTTGGAGTGAGTATTTTGCCCAATGGAGGATCCGGTCGACGACGACCTCCGCCTCCCTGGGGTTGTCGCGTGCTGTCCCGCGCCGGTAGACCCCGTCTGGAACAGGGATGAGCTTGACGCCCAGATCGTCCGCTTCGGCGCTAGCGCCGGGGAACGTGACGAGGTGACCGTCATAGAAGGAGTAGTTCGAATAGGCAATGAGGTCTTCGTGCTTGCTCCGGTAGTGCCATTTAAGCGGCAGCTCGCGAAGGCCTCCCGTCCCTTTGCTTAGCTTGATGATCGACTCGAAGTCCTCGAACTGGTCCTCTTCCCACTCGTCGTCCCCGTCGACGCTCACCGCCTCGAAAAATGAAGTGGGCGGGAGCTGTTTGTCGTCTCCCGCAACGATGAGCTGGGAACCCCTGTACACGCAGTTGATGGCGTCGCAGGGCCGGACCTGCGAGGCTTCGTCGAAGATAACCGCATCAAAACGAAGCGACGGCGGAAGGAACTGGCTCACGGTGAGCGGGCTCATCATGAAGCATGGCTTCAAGAGCTGGGCCACCTCGCCCGCCTGTTCGAGTAGCTTTCGAACGGGCATGTGGCGTCTCTGTTTTTCCGCTTCGCGCCTGATAATCCCGGCCGCACCGACCGTCGTTCGCGGTCTCCGCGAGTTGCAAGCGGCAATTACGATCGCGGCGGAGCGTTTTACAAGCTCGCGGTCCAACTCCTGGAATTCTCTCAGCATGGGATCAAGCTGCTCGGCTCGCAGCTGCCCGAGACGGCTTCGGTCCTGATCCATTGCAGCGTCTGCCCAGGACTCAAGGCAAGCGCGCTCGAATACCTCCGCGACCTTCTCGGCTGCTATCCGCTCCGACTCACAGAAGCCCAGAACCCCTGCCACCTTTAGCTCCTCCAGGTTCTGGTGAGCTCGCTGAAATTCTACCCACTCGTCGATATCACCGATGGTGGAGGAAAGGTGGCTCAAGAGTTCTGCAGCATCTGCGAAAGTCGTGTCCATGTCGGAACGCAGGTCGGACGCTCGAGGCTCGAGGAAGTTCGCCCGGACCACGTCCCGCGACCGGTGCCACGTGTTGAGCGCCGCATCAAGCACGCCCCAGTCGTGCTCGATCGAAGCGAGCCGCTCGGCTGTCGCGGACGAGACCGGACCACCCAGAAGTCCGCGCAGCCGAGCTGACCAGTCGATCGAGTAGTCAAGCGCATCCCAGTTCGTCTGCAGCCCGTGGTAGCTCTCCCCGAGCTTGCCCCGGTCGCCGTCCATCTCACTTGTCAGGGCCACCTCCGCCTTCGCCACCGCTACCCGCGCCTCAAGGCAACGCTCGAGCTCGGCCAAACCTACGGCTGGTCCAGCGAGTGCGGTTACGGTGGATCCTGCATCTGCGAGGGCGTCAACCGGTCCGGCTGCCCGACTGCACCAAGCCGCGACTACGTCGAGCTCTCTTCCCATTAGAAGTTCGGCGAACGGCCCGCGCAGCGCCGCCGCTGTATTGTGCCACGCCTCGATCGAAGCCTTCAGGCGGGTCCCGGCGGTGAGTAGATTGGCGTCTGGGTCGCCGCCCCGCCCGAGCTGACGACGCATGGGCTCAACGTTAAGGTGCTGCCCGGCGATTTCGAGGGCCCGGCGAGCGTTTTCGAGTGCTCGGCCCAGTGAGGCGAAGTCGGTCTCGGCGGAGCGATAGTAGTGGGAGCCAAGCAGGTCGGCCTCCCGGCCCTCGGCCGCCTTGAGGTTCCGAGTGAGCCGCTGCCATTCAAGAGCCTGGGGGAGAAGGCGAACGACCTCTTTGGTGGCCTTCCCAACGCGGGCGACCGACGCGACGGTCTTTTTGTCATCCCGGTACGCGCGTCTCATCTTGGCAAGGCCGGAGTGGAGAGTTTCAAAGCGCTGACAAAGGCTCTCGAGATCGAGCGCCAGGACCTCGTCGGTGAATACTCGGCCCAGTTGGTCGCGGCGCTCGTTGAACGCGGCGCACAGTGGCTCGAGGGTCTTCACCGCTTGCTCGACTCCCGAGATGACAGCTGGGTTGATCCAGGTTGGTTCCGGACGAGCTGGTTGACCGGCGAGAGAGGCCAGTTCCGCGAGATCCTCGGCTCGAGAGAGCGTGACGCCATCGGCGGGAAGTCCGAAGCTCGAGGCGATTGTGTCCGCGTCCGCCTTCGCAGCTGCAAGCGCGGCTTGACTCCCGACCAGGAACTCGGACAGGACGCGCAAGTCCCCCGCTGGGAAAGCCTCTGGGGGATTGAGTGCTAGTTCCAGCGAGCGAAGCTGGCGCAGAGCTCGGACGGCTTTTGCCGCGACCTCCTCGGGAAGTTCGTGCCAGCGGGACCCGACCAATTCCAGCAAGGTCTTCTCGGCTCGCCCATGAGCGATAGCGAGCTGGCGACGGCTCTGCACGAGGAGTTCGACCTCCCCTAGATCCGGGCAACTCAACCACTGGTCATAAACGCCCGCGGGCCGGGACTTGAGCTGCCGTAGCACTCTGGTGAGGGCTTCGCTAGCCCTGAAGTCACCGGGCGTGCGGAGCATGAAGGCTCCGGCCGCGTCGGCAGAAACGCGCTCTAGGAGGCTGGTGTCTTTCGCGGTGTAGATCCCCCTGTTCCGGTTACGGGCCGGTCAGAATTACAGACATGTGTTTACCCTGGCAGAGGTCGGTGCAGTGACGGTCGGGCTGGCGCCGCGCC
>Ga0182027_10014110_pt1 | contig 11083 bp, 12 predicted proteins | sample 712E1DmetaG_FD_121300 | JGI IMG/M metagenome (GOLD analysis project Ga0182027, IMG submission 121300) | Permafrost microbial communities from Stordalen Mire, Sweden - 712E1D metaG (Illumina Assembly) | ecosystem: Environmental > Terrestrial > Soil > Wetlands > Permafrost | place: Sweden...
ATGCGCTCCTACCAACTGTGCTTCGTGTCCATCGCACTTCCGTTCTTGCTCGCCTGCGCTTGTAAGAAGAACACCGAGGGAGCGGCGACGCCGGCGCCGCCGCCCGCGATCAAACCGTCGCTCGACAAACCGCAAACCCTGAACGAGCGAGCGACCGACGTGTACCGGGCCAAGTTCGCCACGTCGAAGGGTGACTTCGTGATCGAAGTGCACCGCGACTGGGCTCCGCAGGGCGCGGATCGTTTCTTCAACCTGGTCAAGGCCGGCTACTACAACGACACGCGCTTTTTCCGCGTGGTGCGCGGGTTCATGGCCCAGATCGGCATTCACGGAAAACCCGAGCTCAACACCATCTGGCGCGAGCAGCACATCGCCGACGATCCGGTGAAGCAATCCAATCAACGGGGTTTCGTTTCCTTCGCCACCGCCGGGCCGGGCACGCGCACCACCCAGTTCTTCATCAACTACTCCGACGGGAACAGTCGCCTCGACAGCATGGGTTTTGCCCCGTTTGGCCGCGTGGTGAGCGGCATGGAGATCGTGGATGCGCTCTACGGCGACTACGGCGAGGGCGCGCCGCAAGGCAGGGGGCCGGACCAGAACCGAATCCAAAACGAAGGCACTGCCTACCTTCTGCGCGATTTCCCACACCTCGACTACGTGAAAGAAGCGACGATCCTGCCCTGATTCTCCGTGTGGCTTTTCCTGGCTGGCCACTTGCGGGTCGGGTGACGCCTTGGTACCGTCGGGCTATGTCGGCTCGTCCGAGGTTCGTCATCGCGATCGCCACCCTGGCTGTCCTGGCAACGATGTCCCTGTCGGCTTGTTCGTCGAGCCAGCCGGAGGACATCAATATCGGAACCGACGTCGGCCTGGGCTACGTTCCGCCCGATGCGGACAACACTGTGCTCGCGGCTGACGCCGGGACGCTCGATTCTGCCGCCGCCGATAGCGCGATTTCCGACGCCGCCGATGTCGCGATCTCCGGCATTGACGATGCTGGGGTTTCACAAGGTGGGCTTTTGGCCGACGCATCCGTGGATGCAGGCGACTAGCTGGACGACGAGTCGCTGGCATGGCCGGACGTTCCGCCGATCAAATCACAGAGTGGGAAGGTGGCTCCCTGAGCGAGCTCGTGGCCATGCTTCAGGCCGCGGCGCTGCCGGTACGCATTGACGTGATTGCCCCTGGCGCGGCCAACAGCAGCGTCGGTGAGGTGCATCTTCTGGCGGGTGGAATGGCCGACGCCTTTGCCGGAAGCCTGCGCCGGGAAGACGCCATGGCGGCGCTGCAGCGCCTGGAAGGCGCGCGCTTCGTCGTGGAAAGCCGGCTTCCCGATCCCGAGACCGGCTCGCTCAGCGAGCCAGGTCCCCACCAAGGCGGCTTGAAGGACCGTTCGCTCGCGTCGCTGATGCGCTACTGCGAGGACTACGTCCTGACCTGCCGGCTGGAAGTTTGGCGCGGACAAGACCGCGCCGTGATCAGCTACCGGCGGGGCGAGATCATCGGCACCGTCGTCGGCGGCAGCGACGCCTCCGATCGATTGCCCGAGGTGCTGGCTTGGGTAGATGGTTCCTACGAGATCATTCTACCCGCGCCGGTGCTGCCGCAGTTGCCGTCGTCGCGCAGGCGTGAGGCGCAAGGACCGGCTGGTGGACGCACGCCGGGAGCCGAGCCGAGACCGGAACGCAAGCGGCACACCACGCTTCCCATGGCGCCGACCGTGATGCCGACCACGACGCCGGCCGCCACGACGCCGGCCACCACGAGGCCAGCCGCGACGACGCCGATCGCCCCTACGGCGGCTCCGGGGATCGTGTCGCGCCCGCCGGGCCAGCCCGTGCCGTCGGCGCCAGCTGCCCGGCCCACTCCCATCGCTCCCGCACGTCCCGCGCTCGCGGTGCCGCCACTGGCCCGACCAACGGCGCCACCAGCACAGCCGACCGTTCAACCTGCCAAGCCGGCAAGCGCCTCACGCGCGACGTCGGCGCAGCCTGGTGCAGCCCTGCCGAAGGCGCCAATTCGGCCTGTGGCGCCCGCGGCCGCCGTGCAAGCGCCCATTCCCGTCGTCCCCAAAGAGCCGCTCCAGCCGGATCTAACCACACGGGGAACGCCCCCAGTCCCGCCGGTACCGCAGGTCCCGCCGCGATCCACACCTCAACCAGGTCCGCGTCCAACTGGGCTCGCCGGGCCGGCGGGACAAGGCTCCACGGCAGCTCCGTCCCAGGCCAAACCCGCGGCCCCGGTTCTTGCCAAACCCCCAGCGACCACGCCAGCGGCGGTGCCACCGTCGGTGGCACCCGCCGTGCCTCCACACTCCGCAGCCCCGGCCCAAAGCCCCCCCGCCGCCAACGCGCGGCCTTCCAAGACGGCGGCAACATCGGCAATACCACCGGCATCCAACGACCTCAAGCCCACTTCGGGGACCATTGATGCCAAGCCCAAGCACGCGGCTCAACACCCACCGGCGGTGGCGCCCATCGAAGTCGCGGATCAACCCGTGGTCGATGCCGCGGAACGGATCGCGGCAACGACGGTCGTTCCAACGCGAACGCCCACGCCAGGCCGACGTCGGCACGCGGCACGCAAGGGCCTTGGCGAACACCCGGTGCGAATCTACCTCTTCGTAGGCCTGGCCATCGGCGTGGGAATCGTGCTGGCTTACTGGGCATATTGGTACTTGCCGTTCGGGCACCACTAGTCGCGTGGGCGTTGGCGGGCACTGTCCGCTGGAGCCAGCGCGCGCGAGGCCGAGCGCAGCGAGGGCGTGGAGGGTGGGGAGGTGGTGCCGAAGGCATGGGAACCCTCCCAGGGTTTCCATAAGTAAGTGAAAGGAACTTGGCGGACGCGCGACTGCCGCTTAACCTGCCCCTCGCCGTGAGTTTCCTCTCACCCTTCGCCGAAGCCTATCGCAGGACCAAGAAGCCGCAGGACATCCTGTGGAACCGCTTCGTCGCGCGCCCCCTGGCGGCTGTTCTGCTCGTTCCTCTGGCGAAGACTCGAATCACGCCCAACCAAATCACCTTCGCGTCGCTGACCGCTTTCGTCGCCGCCATGGTCGTGCTCGCGCTCCAGCGCGGCCACGTGGGGCTACTGGTCGCCGTGGCCGTGCTCGAGTTTTCCTACGTGCTCGACTGCACCGACGGCCAGCTGGCGCGCCTCAAGAATCAATCGTCTCCCGTCGGAGCGCACCTCGATTTCCTGATGGACGAGCTCAAAGCCTTCCTGCTGGTCGCCGCCACGGGCATTCGTCTTTGGCAAGCCGACGGCCACGAGCTCTGGCTGGTCGAATCCTTGCTGGGCCTGGCGGCCGTGGCGATTGCCATCAGCCTGACCACCTTCATCCGCCGGCCCGAATACTTGGCGGCCACCGGCGCCGCGCGACCGCGGTCGGCTGGCGACTACGGTGACGGCTTCGTGGCACCGGCCGCGCGAGCGCAGCGAAGCTTCGTCGTCGGCTTGGTGGAAGATCTCGGCCGCTTTCTTATCCACTATCCGAGCTATCTCGTGTTCATCGCCATCGCGGACCAGCTCGACGTCTTCCTGCATGTGTACATCGCCATCAACGCGGCCTACGCCGCGCGCTCGCTGCTCGGCGTGGCGCTCAAGCTCGGCCGATCGTGAATTCAATGAGTGACAAAGCAATTATCGTCGCTGCCGGGCGCGGCCGGCGTCTCGGTCAGAACACCAACGATATTCCCAAGTGCATGGTGAAGGTGGGCGGCCGGCCGATTCTGCATTGGCAATTGCGGGCGATGGCCGCGGCCGGCATCCGCGACGTCGTCATCGTACGCGGCTACCTAGGAGAGCGAATCGATCCGGGTACGACTCCGGTGCGCTTCATCGACAACCGCGAATGGGAACACAACAACATCCTGGCCTCGCTCATGTGCGCCAGCGCTGAATTCGCAGGCGGTTTCTATTTTTCCTATTGCGACATCGTGTATGCGCCGAGCGTGGTCGCGCGGCTCGCGACGGAGGCCACGCAGCTGGCGGCCGCCTCGCTCGTGGTCGACCGGCGCTGGGCCGACGCCTACCGGGGCCGGGACTTGCATCCCGTCTCGGAGGCCGAGTTGGCCGCTGTCGAGTCGACCCCGGAGCGCGTGGTTCAAGTCGGCAAGGGAGCTGTCCCGGCCGCGATCGCGGTGGGTGAATTCATCGGTCTCGCACATTTCTCGGCGGACGGCGCCGGGGCGCTTGCGGAGCATTGGCAGCGCGCGCTCCGCGGTGGCGGCCTCGATGCTCCGTTCGGCCGAGCGAAGACTTTGCGGCAGGCCTACCTGACCGACGCGCTCAACGCCATGGCCGACGCGGGAGGGGTTCTCGCGCCTGCGTTCATTGATGGCGAATGGCGCGAGATCGACACCCAGCAGGATTTGGCCGCGGCCGAGCTGGCCGTATCCCGCTGGGCAGGCTGAGGCGACTGCCGCCGTCGCGGGCTGCTATGATTGTCGGAAGTGGCAGCCGAAGTTCCGAGCGAAGCCGTGGTGCGCGCCTCCCCCGATCGCGGACAGGCGGAGGGCTGGGACTTCGTCTTGGAGGCCATGGCCATTCCCCATCGCGTGTTGCCCACCGACGCTGGTTTCGCCGTGCTGGTTCCCCCACAAATGGTGGCCACCGCCATCGCGGCGCTCGACGCTCACGACAAAGAAGCCGCTGAGGGCCCGTCGCGCGAAGTTGCGGCCCCCGATCACGGACCATCCTTTGTTGGCGTGGCGATGGCCATCACCCTCATCGCGTTCTTCGTCGTCACCGGTTCACGCACCGGTCCGGACGCGCAGGGTTGGTTTCGGCAAGGAAGTGCCGTTGCGGACGCCATCGTCCATCAGCACGAGCTGTGGCGAGCCGTCACCGCCCTGACCCTGCATGCCGATGCCATGCACGTGGCGGGCAACGCGGTGGCCAGCCTGGTGTTCGTCAGCGCGCTGGGCCGCTGGCTGGGCGGTGGCCTGGCGCTGCTTGCCACTCTTTTGGCCGGGATCGCCGGCAATCTTCTCACCGCCTTCATCTATTCGACCTCGCACAACGTGGTCGGCGCATCCACCGCGACCTTCGGCGCGCTCGGCGTGCTGGGCGGGCTGCAATTCGTGCGGCGCTTTCGCGTGCGCTCGGTGGGCCGCGTGCGGCGGGCGATGCTCGGCGTGGCGGCGGCTCTCGGTCTGTTTGCCATGCTGGGTATGGGCGAGCGTTCGGACGTGGTTGCGCACGCCGGCGGCCTCGGTTTCGGCCTCCTGTTCGGAGTGGTGCTCGGCCAGCTCATCAGGCGACCGGTGCGGGTGCCGGTGCAAGCCCTTGCCCTGCTCGCCACGATCGCCACCCTGGCCGGTGCCTGGATGTTGGCATTCCGCCATCCCTGATCTACTACCTCCGTCGACCTACGGGAGACACGCGAGCCCAACGCGAGCCCGAATGCTGCGTTTCGCTAGCAACAAATATCGCCTCGTTGCCGAGACCATCTGCTGGTGCTTTCCGCGCAACCAGCAGCAAGCTGTCACACCCACGCGCCCGTCGGAGGAGGCGCGTACGAGCGCCATTGCCCCGAAACGACTTTGCTGTACCGAACGATCCAGGAACACTGGGCGACGTTCCTGGCCGATCTGGAAGCGGGCGGTGGCGAACTGCCCGCCTTCGTGCTTGACGAGCTCGAGGCCTATTTTCGTTGTGGCATTCCGGTTCATGGCTTTTTGCGCGTACGATGCAGAGACTGCGGACACAGCGGAGTCGTCTCTTTCGCGTGTAAGCGCCGTGGATTCTGTCCGTCGTGCCTTGGCCGCCGCATGGCCGACACGGCGGCTTTCTGTGTGGATCACCTTTTCCCCCGCGTCCCCACCAGACAGTACGTTCTCTCGCTCCCCTACGCCTTGCGCTTCAAGCTGGCCTATTCGGCCAACGCGACGGGCGTGGTGCTTGGCGCATTCATCAACGCCATCAACTCCAACCTGCGCCGGCGCGCACGGAAACACAAGCTGCATGGTCGGCTGCAGACCGGAAGCCTGACCGTCGTGCAGCGATTTGGATCGTCGCTGAATCTGAATGTTCATTTCCACACCATCGCGATGGATGGCGTGTACGCAGAGCAGCCCGACGGAAGCATGCTGTTCCACCCGCTGCCCGCGCCCAGCGACGAGGATATTGCACGCCTGGCGCGTGCCGTGTGCCGAAAGGTCACGGGTCACGTGGAGCATCTCACGGGGGAAGACAAAGATCAGCAGCTGACCCTCGACCGTCTGGCCAATGCTTCCGTGCAAGGGCTGGTCGCGACTGGTCCCCGCCGAGGCTGCCGCGTGTTGCGCCTGGGATTCGGGCGAGGGAAAATGGCGCTTGAAATGACTATCCACCGTGAATTCATCTCGATGGGCGCAGCGGGCTGGCACATCTGCCTCGACGTGCTCGGTCGGTTCCTCGCGGGCGATCCCCTTGGACACATGGTCGGCCCCGAGGTCATGAAGTTCGGTGGCTGGCAGCGATTGAACGCCGAGTACGCCAAATAGTTCGGCGTCGATCCCCCGAGCTGGCCCTCTCCCTAGGGGGCGGCGCGAAGCGGGGGGCATGAGGGCGCATTCTATCCCCGCCGCCCGCGAAAAATACGCCGGCTGTGGATCAAGAACAGAATTCCTGGGAATGCTGCTGCTGCACAACTGGGCTATTATCGCAGAGCCTGCATGATTGTCCTTAGTGAAGACGCGGCCATTGACCACCTGGCAAAGAGCGGGACCACCGTGATGGAGAGCCCGGGGCTACGCATCGGCGTGGCCTTCGACAGGCTCGCCGATTCGATTGGGGCAACCCCATCGGCCTTGTTGGTCTTCGCGCTTGTCGCCACGGCTGTGCTCGGCTGCCGACAGGCAGTGGGCGCCAGTGGGCATGAGCGTGGAGTTGCCGGAAATTCCAGCGTGCGCGACGCAGGCGAAGAGAAACAGAATACCGGGTACGTTGCTTCCTGTTCCGAACTGCCCCCACGCTTGCCGACGGATCTCACTATTCAGTACCATGTTTACGATTACAGGCGGCCGGACGCCTTGGCGCGATTCGTTCTTTACGATGGTCACGGGTCCTGTCCACCCGACGATATGCCGGCGCACTTGCTGACCTTCTACGGGAAGCGTCGCTGCGTCCCCCTGCGGGCTCCCGCCGTGGGGCAGCTGTTCAATGAGCTGCGCCGTGGAGGAATCGACCGCATCCGAACCCGCGCGCTGCAACCGGGGCCCCACTCCGCCGGTCGCTTGATCACTTTGAAGTGGAACCATCGTCAGTGTTCCGTGGGCGACGTGCTCGGTATCATGGAAGTTGCGCTGGAGCAGCGGGAGATGCTGTTCAAGGTCAGTGAGGCGGTAGCCACCGCCGTCCGATCTTCTGCCCGATAGCGATGGCAACAGGTGATAGGCCTTAGCCCGATGGACAGTCCCATGGAGTGGAATCTAGTCGTCGCGAATCGCATCGTTGCCCGGGTAGTCGTCTCCGACACCATGGTTGGGTGGCTGAGGCCCCGGCTGACCGATCACCGAGCACAGGCCATCGACGAGTACCAAGACGCGACATTCGACGCCGCACTCATTCCAATCTGGCTAGCAGAGCTCAACCGGATCCGCACCGAGCTCCTCGGTGCGGCTCGCGAAACCATCGATCGGTCGCAGCGCCTGCCGCATGATCCTGCCACACGCGCGCGCATCCTGGACGAGCTCGCATCTCGCGCGTGTGCGGCCGAGCCCCACTGGGCGGCTCTCCTCGATGCCATCGGTTTGCTCGAGCTGGCCGAGGAACATGGGGGCAGCATCGACGCGCTCGGCGACTGAGCACGCTCGATAGAGTACTCGCCGGCGCGCCACGCCTCTCGTGTGGGACAAAAAAAAAGGACGCTAGCGTGCCGGGATACCTCTGTATCATTCGAGCACAATGGTCCCTTACGCTCGCCACCTGCGTGTTGTTGTCGCCTGCCTTGCGGTGGGAATGGTCTTGACCTTCGGGACGGGGCAGGCGTCAGCGGGCCAGGACGGGAATGGCTCTGAGGAGAGGTTTGTCCTGGTATGGAGTAATGCGCAGCTCAGGGTTCGGCCCAAGGCTGACGCACCTTTTGCGCGAGCGTTTGACTATGCCAGGTCGGAACAAGCGGCACGCCTCGATTGGGTCTGGCCGATGAAGGTCATCGACACAGCCAAGGGCGGAAACGATGGCTTCATCGAAATCGAAACCCCCGGCCGTCTAGACACTGCGGCTCATTGCTACGACGGGCTCGAAGAGCTGTCCGGGTTGCGCATACGGCTTTTTGTGCACCAATCAGAATTGGCGTTGACCACCATGCGCGCAACCAAGGCCCGCAGCGTGACTTTCCCCGATGGCATCTCGGCCTGGCGACAGACGGCCCATTTGCAGGTCGGTAGTGAAGTGTCACTCGCTCCCGGCATCGCCTTGCTGCCTCAAGGTCCACCCACGCTGGGCCGTTTCTTGGCCGGCGCGGGGGACTTCTCCCTTTCCATCCAAATGGACGATGTCGAAGGCACTGGCCCAAGCTACGAGGCCGTGGTAGGGCCGCGCAAACCGGCCGCGAGCGAGACGATCCATCTCCCCATGGGCACACAGGGCCTTTTTCTCGTTGTCCCGGCATTCGATCGGCGCATGCTACGTGGAAAGGCCTGGGCTACGATTCGGCCTCGGTGCCTGGAGACACGCCTACCGCTCCCGCCCGGAGACAGAGCCGCGAGAAAGCAGCACCCGCGAGGCAAGCCCGTGGATGTCGGCTTCCTTGGCTTGACAAATGCCGATGCCAGAGTGGGCGGAGCAAGTGCGTCCGCAGCCCTGCCACGCGTCCGCTCCGGGGCAACGGCGTATTGGCCCGACGGCGGTATGGCGGGAACTGTCGTCGAGGAGAGACGCTTCTTTGCCCGCGCCAAGGCGTCGGGCGCACGTTCCTGTTTCTTGGTAGCGGTTCGCGGCGGTTGGCCCGCGACGGAAGAGCCACTCGACGAGTACTTTTTGACCCTCTGTTTCGATCCAAGCGACCTCGTCCTCCACCGAGGAGCCCAGTGAGCAAAGAATCGGGAGGTCGCGCAGAGAGAGCGGGCTCAAGACTTGTCCATAAATGGACCCGTCTTGAAGATTTATAGGGGATGACCCGTCCAATTTTGGGACAGGTCATCAGTCTTCCGTCGCGTCGACTCTCTTCCAAAGCTCGACCGGAGGCTCGCTGCTGCTGTAGCGGACAAGAGCCTTCTCGGTGAGCACAAGGGCCCTGCCGCGGTCGTCCGGGTAGATATCGAAAATGCTTTCGGTCGAAGCCAGCGTCCCTAGCTTCTGCGCCTTGGCGCCATTGAGGCGCAGAACGTCGGAGCCCACGATGGACACAACATAGCGCCCGTTCTCCGCCCCCATCAATCGCGCGGCCCCGGCGACTCGGTGAACGACGGACACGCGTCCTCTTTCATGCGCCTGCAAGACGGCGGTATCGGGCGAGAGATGTCGAGCCGTGTAGATCACCCCGTACCGCCCCATGAATGCCTTCACCGGTTCGCCCAGGGATTTCATCGACAAGGTTTCGTGGGTCACACTCCCATCGCGGGTCAGGCGAATACGCTGGAACCCTTCTAGCCTATCGGCAGATTCGCAGGTGTTGAACGCGGGCCACAGGAGGTCGAGCGTCCCTTGCGGTGTGAGCGAGCTCGAGGCCGCATAGAAGCTGTACATTCCCGGCGGGTCTCGGTACCACTTCGGGCGCGCTTGAAACGAGCGTCCTTGGTTGTCCGACAAGAAGGCACGAAAGGCCGTGAGCAGCGCTACCTTGGGACCATGGAATTTGAAGAAAACATCCGAGTTGCTGTCCGAGCCCGCGATCACTGTCTCGGTGGATTTGGCGCCGGGTTCCACGCGACGAACACGGATCTCCTGACCACGTTGTTCGGCGCTGGCAAGAAGGACCGTGCCGTCGTCGAGCACGTGCATGTCGAGCAGCCAGCGCCCTTGAACAAGGAAGACGCGACGAAACGGCGTGCCTTCACGCCCGAGCAGAATCTCCCACTCGGTGACATCGCCGGGCAAGACCTGTTTGACGGCGATTGCGATCGCCTTGCCATTGGCCGCTGCGCCGACAATACCCTGCGCGTTCGCATTCCCTTGATTGAGGAAAATGGCAACAATCAGGATCCAGGCGAAGCGCATTTCACAAGTTCCTTGTCGTTCAGGATGACCTGTCCATCGCGGCACCGTCAAGCAGGCAAATCAAGGCTAGACTGCTCTAGCGCTCGGACAGGCTCGAGACGTACCAGGTGCAGCCCCGACCTGTGCGATGTTCGCGTAGCTCGGTCGAGCAAATCAGACTCGCGGCGAAGCGTTTGCTCCCGGAGACAAGTGCGATCTCGGCGCCCGCACCGTGACCGTAGAGCAACGTGGACTCGATCTTGCCGGTCGGCGGTAGGTCGGGGCTGTGATCGCGCACGAAGCGAGTAAGTTTCTCGCACTGGCTTGGCCCGAGATCGTGGCGCCACACGGCTTGGCACGCCTGGGAATCGTGACCGGACTTGGCCGCTGAAATGAAGCTGACGAGCGCGGACTCCGCCGCTCGCTTGGAGCTGCAACCGAAGGCAGCGGTGACCAGCAGCGCCGCCACTAGAGGAGCGCGAACGACAGGTCGCCAAGACTGGTGCACAAGTAAGCCGGCTCTCGTTTCCACCTGCTTGCTCACCTCCCGGTCATCGCGATCCAGAGCCCGTTGACGAGCGCGTAATCTACCATCTCGAGCAGTCGCGCGAGCTCGGTGCGCAGCTCGATGAGCGGGCGACGGCGCGCGCGTACGACCAGGCGGCGACTCGCGTCGGGCTCGAACGAAGGGAAACCGCTCAGTCGAGCCCCCAGGTCACCGCGAGGCATGCCGTCGTCACCGATGCCCGCACGGAGCCCATCGATCACAGGGACGAGCCACGCACGCAGTATCGGTAGCACTTCGTCAGTGAACGAGGGGGCCGGCAGCACGGTTGTCCTCTCTCACGTAGTTCCACCGGCTGCCCCTCACGCATGTTCGTGATGGGCAGGACGCGTATTCCCGGATTGGGAGGCGCGTTGATTGGCGCAGGGACGGTGGCGTAAAGCGAAAGCC
>Ga0182027_10014111_pt1 | contig 11083 bp, 10 predicted proteins | sample 712E1DmetaG_FD_121300 | JGI IMG/M metagenome (GOLD analysis project Ga0182027, IMG submission 121300) | Permafrost microbial communities from Stordalen Mire, Sweden - 712E1D metaG (Illumina Assembly) | ecosystem: Environmental > Terrestrial > Soil > Wetlands > Permafrost | place: Sweden...
CAGCAGAAGGGTAGTTCCGAGGGTACATCTCAGGGTATTTCCGAGGGAACGACTGATTCCGATGTTGCCGAATTAGGAGTTGACTTGACGCAAGTCCTGCGCAAGGGCGGATTGGTTACTGCTGTTGGAATTGTAGCTACCCTGTAGCTACGCGTCAAGCTCTACCTTAACAAATCTTCCAGCGTGGTGGAAAGGTCCGTCTTCTCGTCGCGGTATTTCACGATCACCGGCGTGTAGACGCTGAGGTTCATCTGTCTGCCGTATCCAGCGGGCACCGCGCGCGAGCCAGGAACGACCACCGCGCCCTCGGGAATGATGAGTGGCATCTCGGCGTTCGCCTTCAGGATTGTGCGGTTGACCACATCGTAGACCGGAGTGCCCCGCGTCAGGATCGTCCCCGCCGCCAGTACCGCGCCGCGCCGCACAATCGTCCCCTCATAGACGCCCGTGTTGCCGCCCACCAGCACATCGTCCTCGATGATCACCGGCGAAGCGTTGACCGGCTCCAGCACGCCGCCGATCTGCGCCCCGGCCGACAGATGCACGCGGCGACCGATCTGCGCGCAGGAGCCCACCAGAGCGTGCGAGTCCACCATCGTGCCCTCATCGACGTACGCCCCAACATTGATGTAGGCGGGCGGCATCATGACCACGCCACGCGCCACAAACGCCCCCGACCGCACCGAGCTGCCGCCGGGAACAATCCGCACGCCATCCTCCGGCGTGAAGCTGCGCGCCGGGTAGGTCGCCTTGTCGAGGAAGCTGAGCGCGTCGCCGCCGCTCATCTGGGTCAGCGCGCCGATGCGAAATCCCAGCAGAATGCCGCGCTTCACCCACGCATTCACCCGCCATCTGGTCGGCGCAGCCGCGTCCGGCTCCGCCGCGCGCAGAGTGCCCGCCTCCAGCGCGTTGCGCAGTTCGAGGAACGTGTCGAGCGCGTCCACATCGCTGACGGTATCGGCGCCCGCGGCAAAAGACTCTTCGATTCTGGATTCAAGGCTTGCAGTGGTCATGGTCTGCTCCGATTGTAGCGGGAACGCGGCAATGCGGCGCATCGCAATGCAGCGGTTGCATGGAGCTGCGAGCGGCTACGGCATACGCGGGCTTTACGAATTAGACGCCGCGTGTGCCAACAGCCCCAGCTCGCCCAGCAGCTTCTCCAGCTTCTGTCGCGTGGCCGCCGTCACCGGAACCATGGGCAGGCGCAGGTGGTCTTCGCCGTGGCCCAGCAGCGCCAGCACCGCCTTCACCGGCGCGGGGCTCGGCTCCGAGAAGTGCGCCTGCATCAGGCGGAAGTACCGGCGGTTGATGGCGCGCGCCTTCGCCCAGTCGCCACTCAGCGCAGCCTGCACCATCTGCGCCATCTGCGCGGGGATTGCGTTCGATGCCACCGAGACCACGCCCGCGCCGCCCAGTGCGATCACCGGCAGCGTCATCGCGTCGTCGCCGCTGAAGACCTTGAAACCCGTGGGCGCGTTGTTCAGTATCTCGGTAATCTGCGCGATGTTGCCGCTCGACTCCTTTACGCCGATCACATTCGCAAGTTCGGCCAGCCGCAGCACCGTCGCCGGCTCCATGTTGGTGCCCGTGCGCGACGGAATGTTGTACAGCAGAATCGGCAGCTCCACCGCCTCTGCAATGGCGCGGAAGTGCTGGAACTGGCCCTCCTGGCCGGGCCGGTTGTAGTACGGATTGGCCGTCAGAATGCCGTCCAGCCCGGGAATCTTCGCCATCTTCCGCGCGCGCGCCACGGCCTCGCTGGTGGCGTTGTGAGTGCAGCCGCCGAAGACCGGCACGCGTCCCGCCGCGGTCTTCACTGTGATCTCAATGACGCGCGCGTTCTCGGCCTCCGTCATCGTCGAGGCTTCGCCCGTGGTGCCGCATGCGACCAGAAAGTTGACGCCCGATTCGATCTGCCAGTTCACAAGGCGGACCAGCGCAGCCTCGTCGAGCGCGCCGTCCGCGAGGAAGGGTGTTACCAGTGCTGTGCCACAACCGGAGAGTTCCATGATGAGTGTCAGTTTACCCCTTTCAAACGCCGTCATTCTGACCCTGAGCTTGTCGAAGGGTCAGAATCTCTGTATTTTGCTTGAGGCGCAACGCTCTATACCGGCGGTGAAAATTACCTACACCCATTCGCCAGCGCGCATCAGCGGCTCAGCCGCGCCGCTGGCAGTTAAGCCGTCCACGTCCATCGTCTCCGAGCCGATCATCCAGTCCACGTGGATGAGGCTCGAGTTCGCGCCCAGCTTGGCCAGATCCTCTTCATTCATCTTTTCCCCGCCGATCAGGCACGTCGAGTAGGCCTGCCCCAGCGCGATGTGGCTGGCAGCGTTCTCGTCGAACAGCGTGCTCCAGAACAGAATCCCCGCCGCCGCAATCGGCGACGAAGCGGGAACCATCGCCACCTCGCCCAGCCGCCGCGCGCCGTCGTCGGTGGAGATCAGCCGGTTCAGCGCCTCCTCGCCTGCGGTCGCCGAGGCCTCCACGATCCTTCCGCCCTCGAAGCGGCAGCGGATGTTCTCGATCAGCGTCCCCTGGTGCGAGAGCGGCTTCGACGCGCGCACCACGCCGTCCACGCGCTCCTTGTGCGGCGTGGTGAAGCACTCTTCGGTGGGAATATTCGGCTGGCAATAGACGCCGTTGCCCGCCGTCGTTCCTCCGCCCGCCCACAGATGCTGGTCGGCGAGGCCCACCGTTAGATCGGTCTCGCTGTCGCGCGACTTGAAGTGCAGCGCCGCGAATCGCTTCGCATTCAGCGTGTCCACGCGCTCTTTCAGGCGCGCTCCGTGGGCCAGCCAGTCGGCCACGGGATCGTCCCCCGTAATCCGCGACGCGGTGAAGATCGCCTCCCACAGCTTCGCCATCGCCTGCTCCACCGGCTCATTGGGGAAGACCAGCTTCGCCCACTCCGGCGTGGCCGCGGCAACAATCGTCCAGTTGATCTCGTGCCGCGTGATCAGCTCCATCGCCGGCTTGGCCGCCTTTGACACGGCAATATTCGCGCGCGAGACCTTCGCCGGGTCCTCCTTCGCAAGCAGCGCCGGATTCCCGCCCGCAATCGCCATGCGCGCCGCGCCGCTCTTGAACGCCGCCAGGATCGCATCCTGTAGCCACGCGGGCGCGTAGTCGAAGCTTGCGTCCGGCGCATGTTCGTAGCGCGCCAGTACGCACGGATCGTCGCTGTAGAAGGTCGTCACCAGCAGCGCGCCCGCGCGATACGCATGTTCGGTGACTCGCCGAACCAGCGGCAGCGCCTCCGTCGGCGCGGTCAACACCAGCTCCTGCCCCGTGCGCAGGTTCAGCCCCACGCGCACCGCAACCTCGGCCAGACGGTCCAGCTTTTCATCGAAGGAGAGCGAAGCAAACGCAGCGGGCACGGAATTGGAAGCGGAAGCACTCATGTCGTAAAGGCTATGGGGCAGGGAATCGAAACGCAAGTCGTAACCGATCTTCCGAACGCTTACTCCGGCAGACCCACGTCGCCAATCTTCCCCAGCTCCCGCTTGATCGCAAGCGAATCGAGCGAGGCCAGCGGCAGCGCCAGCATCAGAGAGATGCGCCTCTCCAGAATCGTGAACGCCTCGCGGTAGGCCCTCGCCACCTCCGCAGGCGTGCCCACCACCGCCGCCGGATCGGCCACGCCCCAATGCGCCGTCATGGGCTGCCCCGGCCATAGCGGACAGCTCTCCCGCGCCGCGTTATCGCACACCGTGAAGACGAAGTCCATCCGCGGAGCGCCGGGCGCCGCAAACTCGTCCCATGACTTGCTGCGCAACCCTTCGGTGCTCAGTCCGGCCAGATGCAACTGCCGCAACGCCTCCGGTCGCACCGCGCCCGCGGGATGGCTCCCCGAGCTGTACGCGATGAAGTTCGGTGCCCCCTTGCGGTTCAGGATTGCCTCCGCCATAATCGACCGCGCGGAGTTGCCCGTGCATAGAAACAAGACGTTATAGTGCGGCATCAAATCTCCTCAAAGCATGAAGTCGTCATTCGGCCCCTGAGCGCAGCCCCCTGAAGTTGTCATTCTGACCCTGAGCTTGCGAAGGGTAAGAATCCCCGTATTTCGTTCGTACCGCAACACACTACACCATCTCCGTGAAAATACTGTTTGACCTATGCGCATGCGTGAGATTTGATCGCGTAGACCTTCACGCTGGCCGCGGCCGCGTTGATGTCGTACTGCGCCAGCAGAGCTTTCAGTTCCTCATGCAACGAATCCGCCGGGCCAGCAGCGGGAGCGCAGCAGGGCTCCGCAATCACTTTCAGCGGATCGCCGCTATCCATCGCCGGCGAGCAGCAGCCCGACTGGTTCTCCACCTTGGCATACGCGTTCAAGTCCTTGCCGCTGTCCACAATCTCCACGTGCTCGAACCCGGCCGCCAGCAAGCCGTCGCGATACTCCTCAATCCGCAACGCTCCGGCGATGCACCCGACGTACGCCGCCATGCTCTGCGCAACGGCCTCCGGAAGCTCATGCTTCAGCGCAATATCGCTCACCGCAACTCGACCGCCGGGCTTCAGCACGCGCGCAATCTCGCGGAAGACGGCCGACTTGTCCGGCGCCAGATTCAGCACGCAGTTCGAGATCACACAATCGACCGACGCATCCGGCAGCGGAATGCGGTCGATGGTGGACAGATAAAACTCGACGTTGCCATACCCTCCCGCCCGCGCATTCGCACACGCCCGCTCGATCATCGCAGGCGTCATATCGATGCCGATGGCACGGCCCTCCGGCCCCACCATCTTCGACGCCAGAAATACGTCCAGCCCGCCGCCCGAACCGAGATCGACCACCACCTCGCCCGGTTGAATGTGGGCCGTTGCCGTGGGATTCCCGCAGGAGAGCCCCATATTGGCCCCCGCCGGAATCGACCGCAACTCCTCGGCGGTATATCCGAAGGCCTCCGCCACCGCCTTCACTCCCGCGTTCTTGCTCGATAGCCCACTCTCCGCCACCGCACCATACTTCGCCCGCACCGACTCCAGGACCTGCTCTGCCATTCCATCGCCTCCAGAAAACATATCTGCTAAGGCGACTATATGACTTGCCAACATATCTGTCAAGGCGTATAAGTAAGCCATGGCAAAGAAACCGCCGCGTTCCAATTCGTCGCTCACAAGACCAGCGCACTTCAAGGTTGAACGTTTCTTTCAGGCCCTCGGCGACTCCACCCGCCTGCGCTTGCTCAACCTCATGGGCGACCAGGAGCTGTGCGTCTGCTATTTCGTCGAAATCCTGAAGCAGGCGCAGCCCAAGATCAGCCGCCACCTGGCCTACCTGCGCCGCGCGGGAGTCGTCGAGGCGCGCCGCGAGGGCAAGTGGATGCACTACCGCATCACTCCGCCCGCGGACGCCGGCGCCGCCGAACTTCTGCGCCAGACGCTCGCCTGGCTTAAGCAGGACCGCGCCATGCAGGCAGACCGCGCCCGCCTCGGCAAGGCCTGCTGCACTCCGGCGAAGTTCACAGCCCTACAGGCAGCACCCGCGCCGTCCGCCGCCGCCCGCACCCGCAGGCGGAAGGCCCGTTAGCCATGCCTCTCGCGCCGCACACCCAGGGCCAAAACTGCGCTCCGCTGCAGCGAAAGCATCTCTCGTTTCTGGATTGCTTCCTCACGCTCTGGATATTTCTCGCCATGGCCGTCGGCGTTGGCTTGGGACACTTCGTGCCGCACGTCTCGGTCTTCGTCAACCGCTTCCAGAGCGGCACCACCAACATCCCCATCGCCATCGGCCTTATCGTCATGATGTTCCCGCCGCTGGCCAAGGTCCGCTACGAAAAACTCGGCGAAGTCTTCCGTAACCGCCGCGTCCTCGCTCTCTCGCTGGTGCAGAACTGGATCATCGGCCCCATTCTGATGTTCTTCCTCGCTCTCGTCTTCCTGCGCGGCGAACCGGCATACATGCGCGGCCTCATCCTCATCGGCATCGCCCGCTGCATCGCCATGGTGCTGGTCTGGAACGAGCTGGCCGAGGGAGACACGGACTACGTCGCCGGCCTGGTCGCCCTCAACAGCATCTTTCAGGTCCTCTTTTACAGCCTCTACGCGTGGGCATTCCTCACCGTGCTGCCGCGCTGGTTCGGCCTTGCGGGAAGCGTCGTTGCCATCGGCATCGCGCAGATCGCGCGCAGCGTCGGCCTCTACCTCGGCGTCCCGTTCGCCGCCGGATTCCTCACCCGAACCATTCTCATCCGCCGCAAAGGAGAAGACTGGTACCGCGCGCGCTTCCTGCCGCGCATCGGTCCGCTCAGCCTGGTTGCGCTGCTCTTCACCATCGTGGTGATGTTCTCGCTCAAGGGTGATCTCATCGTCCGCCTGCCGCTGGAAGTGGTGCGCATCGCGCTTCCGCTGGTGCTCTACTTCCTCATCATGTTTCTGGTCAGCTTCTGGATGGGCAAGCGTCTGGGCGCGGACTACGCGCAGTCCGCCGCGCTCTCCTTCACCGCCGCGGGCAACAACTTCGAGCTGGCCATCGCCGTCTCGGTCGCCGTCTTCGGCCTCAACTCCGGCGAGGCCTTCGTCGGAGTCGTCGGCCCACTGATCGAAGTCCCCGCCCTCATCGGCCTGGTCAACGTCGCCTTCTGGATCAGAAAGCGCTCCTTCGCCAGCTAGCCGCAGAGCCACCCTCAACTAACAACCAGCAACCCGCAACTAGATCTGGCAGCTCACCATGCCGCGCTTCTCCAGGTAGCGCTGGTGGAACTCCTCGGCCTTCCAGAAGGCGCACGCCGGCATCACCTGGGTCGCGATTGGCTTGCGATAGGCGCCGGTCGCATTCAGCTCCGCGATCTTCGCCCTCGCCTGCCAGAGCTGATCGTCCGAATGGGCAAAGATCACGCTGCGGTACTGCGAGCCCCAGTCCGGCCCCTGCCGGTTCACCTGCGTCGGATCGTGCATGGCAAAGAACGCGTCCAGCAGCGTATCGAACGAGATGCGCGACGGATCGAAGGTCACGTCCACCACCTCCGCGTGTCCGCTGTGGTCGCTGCACACGTCCTTGTACGTCGGGTGCTCCAGGCCCCCCCCCGCGTATCCTGTCGCTGTGTCGATCACTCCCGGCATCTCTGCAAAACGGGCCTCAACGCCCCAAAAACATCCAGCTCCAAATGTTGCATGCTCAATTGCCACTTTGTATTGCTCCTTTGCTGCCCCAATTGCTGCTCGGATGGGTGATTCTCTCGTTCGGATGCCGGTTTTCTTCTTCTCTATCGGCCAATCTCCGCCCGGCTTTGCCCTCCGGTTCGGCGCTCCAGCTGCTGACTCTAGTTAGATGCATCCGACCCCATTTTGTCTTCCACCGCAGTATTAAAAACTGCGAGCACCATTAGGGCCGCGTGTATTTCTAGGCTCATCGACCTACTCTCGTCAAACCCTCTTTTGGGTCACTTACCACATCGCCAACCCCACCCCGGCGCGCTGCGTCTTCAACCAGCAACCGACAACCAGCAACCTGCAATCTGCAACTCACAACTGTCTTCGTTTCTTCATTCCCGGGGCCTTCAACTGGGCAAACTCCAGCACGCGCTTCTTCGGCACCACCTTCTTGCCCTGCGCCGCGCGCTCCAGCGCCATCACCTCGCCCGGCTTTAACTCGCGGAACTCGCCCGGCGGAACGTCCAGCCGCAGCGCGCCATACCCGATCCGCCGGATCTTCTCCACATGGTGGCCAATCTCCTCGAACATCTTGCGCAACTGGCGGTTGCGTCCCTCGGTCAGCGTCACCTGGTACCAGGGATTGTCGCCTGCGCGCACCAGTTCCACCCGCGCCGGCGCGGTCACAATCCGGTCTCTTCGCCCTGCCCGCACCTCATCCAGCCGCCCGCGGTCGATCACAATCCCCCGCCGAATCTGTTCCAGCCCCGCCGCCTCCGGCACGCCGCTCACCTTCACCAAGTAGGTCTTCTCCACGCCCGCCGCCGCCTTCGACAGCTTGTTCGCCAGCTCGCCGTCGTTGGTCATCAACAAAAGGCCCTCGGATAAATAATCCAGCCGACCCACGGGATAGAGCCTCACGCGGTCGCCATGCGGCCCGGATTTTGGCTTCATCATCAGGTCCATCACGGTCGGCCGCTTCTGCGGATCGTCGAGCGTCGTCACATAGCCGCGCGGCTTGTTCAGCATGTAGTAGCGCCGCACCTCCGGCCCCTTCAGCAGCTTGCCATCCACGCGGATGTGGTCGCGGCTGGCATCGTGCTTCGTCCCCAACTCCATCACCACCGTGCCGTTGACCTGCACCCGCCCGGCCAGGATGATCTCCTCGGCCTTCCTCCGGCTCGCTATCCCCGCCGCCGCCAGAATCTTCTGTAGCCGCTCACCCTTGGGCTGCTCTTGCTTTTCTTGTTTGTCATTCCCGTAGGGAATCTGCTTCTGTTCTTCCGCCTGTTTGCCCATCGCCTTCGTCATCCCTGCCTCATCCCTCTGACCGCGGACCATCTCATCGCGGTCACATCCATCTCAAGTGGCCAATGCAAACCGGCCCTACTCCATTATTGCCTACGCCACAGCTTGGCCTCGACAGCCGATGGATCGGACGCATCGTCCTCCGTCTCGGAAGTGGGCGACTCAGGCTCCTCCGGCGGCTCCGGCGTCCCGTGCTCCATCGCCATCTCCTCCTGCTCGGCCAACTGCCCTGCCATCTTCTCGAACTCCTCGATCGAGGGCAGCTCGGAGACGTCCTTCAGTCCGAACTTCAGCAGAAACTCGCGCGTCGTCTTGTACAGGATGGGCCGCCCGATCACATGCTTGCGCCCCGCCGTCGCAATCAGCTTGCGCGCCAGCAGCGAGCCCAGCACGGCGCTGGAGTCCACGCCGCGGATCTCGGAGATCTCGGGCGCCGTCACCGGCTGCTTGTACGCCACGACGGCCAGGGTCTCCAGCGATTGCAGGGTCAGCTTCAGCGGCGGCTTCAGGGTGCGCACGAAGCCGCGCACCGCGTCGTGGTACTCCGGCTTGGTGGCAAAACGGAAGCCCCCGGCGACCTCGCGAATCTCCAACCCGTGGTCCGATTCTGGCGCCGCGTACTCGGCGATCAACTGGTCAAGCAGCACGCGAAAGTGCGCGCGCAGCCGGGCCAGGCGCGACCGCTCCGCCCGCGCCGTAGCCGCGGCAGCATCGAACGCAGAGGAGTCCGCAGCCGAGTCCGCAGCCGAACCTGTTTGCTCCGCAGTCTGCCGGTTCGGCTCCGTTGCAAGAACGCCGCTGGCCTCGTCCGCGTCCGAGTTGCCCGGCGAATCGGCAGAGTCTGGCGCGGCTGGCGAACCAGCCTCCGCGACGGGCCCTGCATTGTCCGCATCGAACTCCGGCTCCAGCGTTGGGTCTGCCTCCGCCGCTTCCGTCTCGTCCAGCGAGAGCGACTGTTGCGCCGAAACCGAGCGGTCCAGCTCGGCCTGCGCTTCATCGCCCAGCAGTCCCACCAGTTGCGCCAGCGTCACCGGCTCTTCGGAGGCATAGATTACAGCTTCGATCTTAGCTTTCAGGCTCATGGTTAGTGTCAGAGGCTAGCATATCAACCCAGCGGCCTGTGTGCAGAGACGAGTGGGCCGCGCACAGAAAAAACCCCGCGTCTTTCTGCTCACACTCACAGAAGGGTGTGTTCTCAATGGAAATCGGTGTTACGCAACTCCTCAGCCTCGCCTACCCTCTACTTCGCCAGCGAGTTGAAGAGCCAGAAGAGCCCGCCGGAGAGCAGCGCTGCCGCGGGCAGCGTGAAGACCCACGCAGCCGTGATGTTGCGAATCGTGGCCCGTTGCAACCCGCTGCGATTGGCCGCCATCGTCCCCGCCACGCTGGAGCTCAGCACATGTGTCGTGGACACCGGAAGGCCGAATGTGCCCGCCGCAAGGATGGTCGCCATCGCCACCAGTTGCGCAGATGCCCCCTGCGCGTAGGTCATGCGCGCCTTGCCGATCTTCTCGCCCACTGTCACCACGATCCGCTTCCATCCGATCATCGTCCCCAACCCCAGCGCCAGCGCCACGGCCACCTTCACCCAGGTAGGAATGAACTTCGTCGACTTGTCCAGGAACCCCGTGTATTCAGCGACAATCTTCGCGTCCGCCGCCGACATCCGCGGCCCGCCGCTGCCGGCCATCAGCCGCAGCGTCTCGTTGGTCAGGTACATCTGGTTGCGCACGTTGGCCTGCATCGTAGTCGGCACGCCTTCGAGCGTCCCGTACTGCGTGGTCTCGTTGCGGATGTCGAGCACCATCTGTTGCAGCGCCAGCGTCACTTTCGGCTCATACTTCTTGGTGCTGACAAAGTTCTCCAGTTCCGCTTCGGCGTTCTGCGCCGCCGTTCCCGGCTGCACATAATGGTCCAGCGCTCCGGCCACCTGCGTCGAAACCACCGCGAACTCCTGCACCTGGCTGGCGCCCATGGTATGGTTCAGCGCATAGGCAGTGGGCACCGTGCCCACCAGGATCAACATCATCAGCCCCATGCCCTTCTGGCCGTCGTTGGATCCGTGCGCATAGCTCACCCCGCCGCACAGCAGAATCATCAGGCAGCGGATGTAGAGCGGCGGCGGCGCGGCTCCCTTGGGGGCCTGATACAGCCGCGGGTCCCTGGCCAACAGCTTGAACAGAAGAAACACCAGCCCCGCCGCGACAAACCCCACCAGGGGCGAGACGCACAGCGCCGTAATCACCTTCTTCACCTGTTCCCAATCCAGGCCCGAGGTCCCCGTCTTCCCGATCATCATCTGGTACGCCAGCCCCACGCCCAGGATCGAACCGATCATGGTATGCGAACTGGACACCGGCAGCCCGCGGTACCAGGTCGCCAGGTTCCACAGGATCGCCGCCACCAGCAGGGCAAAGACCATGGCGAAGCCCGAACCCGAGTTCCCCTTCAGAATCAGCTCCACCGGCAGCAGCGAGACGATCGCCCAAGCCACCGCGCCCGAACTGAGCAGCACGCCCACGAAATTCAGAATGCCCGAATAAACCACCGCGATATGCGGCTCCAGCGAGTGGGTATAGATCACCGTCGCCACCGCATTCGCCGTATCGTGAAACCCGTTCACAAACTCGAACCCCAGCGCAATCAGCAACGCCAGCCCAAGCAGCAGGTATGGAAA
>Ga0182027_10014113_pt1 | contig 11082 bp, 11 predicted proteins | sample 712E1DmetaG_FD_121300 | JGI IMG/M metagenome (GOLD analysis project Ga0182027, IMG submission 121300) | Permafrost microbial communities from Stordalen Mire, Sweden - 712E1D metaG (Illumina Assembly) | ecosystem: Environmental > Terrestrial > Soil > Wetlands > Permafrost | place: Sweden...
CACCCGTGCGCCACTTTACTCATGGTATTGCTACCACTTTCTCGTTCGACTTGCATGTGTTAGGCACGCCGCCAGCGTTGATTCTGAGCCAGGATCAAACTCTCGTTTGAAACCTGATGTCTCACCACTCCGACGGAGGTCGGAAATGGTTCGACCGTGCCTACGCTCGAAAGCGCAGGCACCTTACCTTGTGAGATCGATCAAGCCAAACCCGATCGCATCTCACGACTGGCACGTTCAACCATTTTGTCAAAGATCCTTTAGGGCTGATCCGCCTGAGCGGGGCCCTTCTGGATCGAGGCCCGGGCTGTTACGCCCAGGTGTCCTCGAACTTGTTGCGCTCGCCGAAAGTCGCGTTGTATAGCGTCTGTCGGCGTTTTTGCGCGAACCTTCCAATTTTATTAGGGTTTCATCTTCCTGTCAATCCGAATACCCTTCTCTGTAAGGGACCGCTCAAATTGGTTGTTGGCGGCAGGTCCTATATGCAAGAGATCGATCAATTGACGGGAAAAGCTCCTATTCAGAAGCGTCGCGCTGCGCAAAATATCAAAGAATGACCGGCAAAACACACCTGAGCCACTAGGGCTCACAGGAGATGAACTCCTGGGTAGTGCAATGGCTTGTTCTCTGCGGGATTCCCTACAGGGGTTCAGGGGCGCTTGCCTCACCTGACCCAACGAACCAGCTTCCCAATTCCCTCATCGGGCAGGACACACGTCCACCGGGAGGCTCCACTGCTTATCTGCAACTGTAAAAGAGTAGCACACACCACCCGTAATTGCAAATTTTCATATAATTTGCGAGCGGCCGGGCCGTCTTCCCATTTTTGCAACTTCCCGACCATAGCAGCCGGCTGGCCGAATAGCAAACGCACAGCCTGTGGAAAGCGGGTGTTTCTGTGGGAAACCCGAGCGGTTCTCCAATTTGGCGGTTTTCGGGATGCGGCAAGGGGAGAACCGCAGTCGGCTTCAGTGCCTGGGAATCAGGCCTAAGTCCGTGAGTCCATTGACGAAAAACTGCATGGCCAGGGCTACCAGCAGCAGGCCCATGATGCGCACCAGAATGCGGATGCCGGTCTCGCCCATCACCCGGCGCACGCGGCTCGCCCCGGCCAGCACCCAGTAGCTGACCAGGCTGGTAATGGTAATGGAACCCAGAATGGCGCCCATCTCCCAATGCCAGAGCGAAGGCACCTGGCCCACCAGGACCATGACAGAGGAGATCGCCCCTGGACCGGCCAGCATGGGTATCCCCAGCGGCACGATTCCGGCGTCCTCCTTGCCGGCGGCCTCCTCGGTGTCGCCCATGGCCTCCTGGGTGGGCGAGCGCTTGGCCGCCAGCATGTCCAGGCCGATCAGAAGCAGAATCAGGCCGCCAGCCACTTCAAAGGCAGGCAGCGTGATGCCGAACATCCTGAAGATGAGCTGGCCGCCCACGGCAAAGCCGGTGAGCACGATGAAGCAGGTGAGCGCCCCTTTGCGCGCCATCCGCTTGCGGCGCGTGGGGTCCGCGCTATCAGTGATGGCCAGAAACGCGGGGATGGCGGCGAAGGGATCGACCAGGAAGAAGATCGAACTGAGCGCCAGCACCGAGAATCGCACTAGGGGCGCGGTGCTCAACTGGTTCAACGCCTCCGCGGCTGGATTGGTCCAGATCATCTCTTGAGGCTAGAACATTGGCCCGGCAGACCGCCAGCGACAAGGCGAGTTGGAGGATTGTGATGAGATGGAGGTTTTGTCGCGCCAGATCCCGGGATGATTGGAAGGAAGTATCTGAACTCAGATGATGCCATCCTGCCGCTCTACAATCATCTCTTGCTGACTGAAACCCAACGCGACCGCATCGACGTGGTGCTCGTCTCTCCGCGCAACCCGCTCAATATCGGTGCGGCGGCGCGGGCGATGGCCAACTTCGGTTTTTCTCGGCTGGCGATTGTGGCGCCCTATGCGCCGCACTGGCGCGAGGCTCGCTCGGCTATCGGCGCGCCGGAGTTGCTGGCGGCCGCAACCGAGACGGCGACGCTGGCTGAGGCCGTGACAGGATGCACGCTGGTGGTGGGCACCGGAACGGTAACCCATCGCAAGCCGGAGCAGACGGTGGTTTCGCTGCCCGATCTTGCTCCGTTGGTTAGCCGGGAGTTGGCCCGCGGCGGGCGCGTGGCCGTGGTCTTTGGGCCGGAAAAGCACGGGCTGACGCGCGAAGACTTGTCCTATTGTCATTTACTAGTCGAAATCCCCACCGATCTTCGGCAGCCCTCGATGAACCTGGGGCAGGCCGTGGCTGTGTGTTTGTACGAGCTGGCGTGCCGGGCTTTTCTGCCGGAGAAAGGCGCGCCGGAGGCCGTGGCAGACGGAGTCCGCTCCACTGCGCCCTCCGGCGATCTGGAGCTTCTGGCCGGAGTGGTCGAAGAGGTTATGACGGCGACAGGTTACTCGCCGCGCTCGATGCAGCCGGCCAACCGTCACGACCTGCGCCTGCTGCTGCGCAGGCTAGCCCTCAACAAGCGAGATGCACGGCGCGTCATGGGGCTGTTTCGGCGCATCCTCTGGAGATTGAAGCATTGAATCGGCGCTCGAAGAGCGGCTAAGCGCATGTACATCCTGTATAACCGCACAGCCGAGTTTCTTATCGAATATGAGAACGCATTCCTGTTAAAGTTGCCCTCAAAGGGTTCTTAATGCTCCAGTTCTTACCCAGCATTCGCGTATGGTCTTCCGGTGCGTTTCCGGCCAGGCTGGGCGCCGTGGCCTGCTCGGGCGCGATGGCGCTGGCGCTGGTCTTTTCCGCATCCGCGCAACAACCGGCGCCCGCGCAACCTGATTCTACCCAGCAGCCCACGCTGCCACCGGCCCCCGCGCCCTCAACGGAGAATCAGCCTGCGCAGCAACCACCAGCCGTTGCGCCGGATGCGCAGCAACCGGAGCAAGCCACGCCCACAGCCCAAGCCCCAACTGCTGCTCCGGACGCAACGCAGGCACCCAGTTCCGCTCCCGATGCGGCCCAGCAGCCCGCGCAGCAACCGGCTCCTGCGCCCTCAACGGAGAACCAGCCGGCACCGCAGCAACCAGCCACGGCACAGGATGCGCCACCCTTCGCACAGGCCACTCCGCAGGTCACACCCGCAGCCGAGGCACCTGGAAAGCTAGCTCACATCACTAAGCCGACCTCCATGACCAAACCCTCCGAGAACGGCAGCATCACCGAAGAGGAGATCAAGCAATTGCTGGTGGGCAAAGCGCTCTTCCTGCGCGGCGGCTACCTGGAGAACAACCTGACCTTCAGCGAGCATGGCACTCTGATCGGGCACTCGCCGCAGGGCTCTTATACGCTGAATGGGGTCCAGATCGACAGAGTGCGCCTGACCAAGCACAAGCTGGAGCTGGAAGGGGCGCGCTACGGGCTGCACTTCCTGGGCGCTCTGCCCTATGAGGACCCCACCAAAGCCGTGGACCGGGTAAAGATCACGCCCAAGAAGAAAGTGCTCAAAATCACCATCGACCGCGAGATGGTGGTGACGCCCAAGAAGAAGAAAGAGGGTAGCCAGGAAAAGAGCAGGTGGAGCTGGCATAAAACCGGAGCCCCGGCCACTGCGGAGCCTGCACCCGCCGAGCCAGAGGAGATGAGCGAAGCCGACCAGCTCAAGGCATCGCTCGCCGCCACGCCCGCAGAGGAGCGTCCCGCCGATCCGGCCAGCGTGACCACCACCACCTCGCCGGCACACGCCGCAAATCTTCTCAGAAACGCGCTGGACCGCATCTTCGCGCAGGGATTCGACGAGCGTCTGATGGCCTCAATGCCCGAGTTCTGGAAGCTCTACTACCAGGCGGTGGCGGCCAAAAGCGATTTCCGGCCCACTGATCCCGCCGTGCTACGCCAGAATACGGTGGACAAGAAAGCCCAACTGGTGTCGAAGTTCGAGCCCGAGTCGAACGAGTTTGCGCAGGCCAACGGCGTAGCCGGAATGGCTCTCTATCACGCGGTACTCGGCGCCGACGGCAAGCCGCGGGAGATTTCCGTGGGCCGGCCCATCGGCTTCGGACTGGACGAGAACGCCGTAGCGGCCATCCGCAAAGCCACATTCGAGCCGGCCGTCAAAGACGGCCAGCCGGTTCCAGTCCTGCTGGACCTGGTGGTTCAGTTCCGGATCTACTCGAAGCGAACCGCGGAGGTCAGCAAGCCGGATGCAAACAAGCCCACCGGGCCAATACTGCCTGGCCCGTATAGCGTGTCACATCCGCCACGCGATCCCGACCGCTAGAGCGGCTGTGGGACATGTGCATAGGCAGGGCTTACACGCGATAGCATTCTCCGAGATCATCCGCCCAAGGGTTGCCACAGCTCGATCCGGTTACCCTCCGGGTCCCATATCCAGGCGAAACGGCCATAGGAATAGTCCTCGCGCTTGGGGTCGATGCGGACGCCGGCCTCGGCAAGCTGTGCCAGCAACGCATCGAGATCGTCCACGCGAAAGTTGACCATCGACTGCTGGGGGCCTTCGCCGAAATAACTTGTGTCGCGCGGGAAATGCGCGAAGACGGTCATCCCGGCAGACTCCGGGCCGTCGAAGGCCAGCGAACCGTCCTCCATGCGCGGGACGCCGAGATGAGTGGCGTACCAGGCGGAGAGGGCCTTGGGATCCTGGGCCTTAAGGAAGATTCCGCCGAATCCAACTGCTTTCGCCATTGCTACTCCTCCTGGTGGATGATCTGGTCGAGCTTGGGCTTGTGCTTGGCATCGCGGCCGGTGCGCGGCTCGGTATCAATCATGCGCGCGGGCTTGGGCTGGCCGATGCGTTCGCGGGCGTTGGCCTTGACCGCCTTGGTGGCCGAAAACTTGCCTGGCTTGCGTTTCGTCATGGCAAGTATGAGTATGGAATAGATTCGGCTGGAGCGGAAGTGCCGCGACCCAGGAAAACTGGAGAATCATGGAAGAGCGGGAGTTTTTCAACGAGACCACGGAGCAGCGGACGCATACCCTTACCTGCCCTAAGTGCGGGCAGGCGGGCGAGTACAAGGTCACCTGGGTGGTGCGGCGCAAGCGGGCGCAACTGCCCCGCGGGGCCGACGAGCGCGACCGCGCCCGCTTTGCCAAGGCGCAGTCGTACATGGTAAGACGCGACGATAAAGTCTCCTGCGCTAACATCCGCTGCCGCAAGCCTTTCGAGATCACGCAGCTCCAGTCGCTGGCGTTTCTGTCGGAGTAAGCAGGGCGGTTCACGCATTGAACCGCTATAACTGAATCGGCTTCTTCCCCCCTTTTTTCGCACGCCCTCTGGAAGCAGGCGTGCATAACCGCGTGTTTCGAGGAGCATCCATGCACATTCCAATTCGTTTCGCGGTTTCATTCCGTCGCCCGGCCGCTCTGCTGGCTCTTGCGGCCCTGTTTTTGGCCGTGCCCATTCTCTCCGCACAGGAACTGAAACCCATTCAACTGCCCAAGCCGCAGATCACAGGCGGCATGCCCCTGATGCAGGCGTTAGCCCAGCGCCAGACGACACGCGCTTTCCAGGACAAGCCTCTACCGCTGCAAACGCTATCCAACCTGCTGTGGGCGGCCTTTGGCGTGAACCGGCCGCGCGAAGTAAAGGCTGGACTGGGCCGCACCGCGCCCTCGGCCATGAACAAGCAGGAGGTCGAGCTGGACGTGGTTCTTGCCGACGGGGTCTACGTCTACGAGGCGGAGGCGAACCGCCTGCGCCCGGTTCTGGCCGGCGACGTGCGCGCCAAGATCAGCCCTCCAGCCGCGGCTCACGCTGCCGTTACCATCGCTTATGTGGCCGACGCCAAGCTCGACTACGCGCAGGTGGACACCGGCTTCATTGGCCAGAACGTGTATCTGTTTGCGGCATCGGAGGGGTTGAATGCCTGGTTGTATGCCTTTCATAGCCAGGATGTGGCCGCGATCCTGAAGCTGCCGGAAGGGCGGAAGCCGCTCTACGCGCAGTCGGTGGGATATCCGCCCAAGTAAGTTCATTTTACGGTCGGAAAGCGGGAGAAGGGGCGGGGTGAATGTACGCGCTGTTCAACTGGCGCCAGCCCCGCGGCATGTGATTGAATCGGAAGTGTGAGCGGCCGTGCGCGGAGGCCATCCAAAAATCGCGCGGCTCACCAGGAGACATAAGCATGGCAAATTCCCTTCTTCCCCCCGAAGAGCGCAACCTGACCCCCGACCAGGTGGAGGCGCTGGACAAACGGCGCGACCTGGGCCACACCTTTCTGGTCATCGCCGGACAGTTTACGGTGATCGCCACCTTTCTGCTGCTCTGGGTTGGCCAGGATCTGACCTACTCGCCGGGCTGGGCGCATCCTATTGCTTACTACTTCGCCATCGTCCTGGTTATCATCGCGGTCTTTGGCGTGGCGGGCATTCTGTTGCGCCGGGGAACGCCGCGGATCGACTGAGGCGGATTCACGGCGATGGAATCTCCATTGAGTTCAAACTCATGCGCCAGTATTCCCTCGGGGGATAAAGCCTGCGTTCATTTGCTTCATGTACGGCGCGGCTGAAGCCGCGCCCCTTCAAAGCGGCGACTAGTTGATGTTCCCTCGATCACTCACCGGCACGCACGACAACCTAAACGGTATAGGTTTGAAGTTCCCGATGGCTGCTGCTTCCCCAACCGCTTCCCCGATCATGACTCCCGCCGCACGGCTGACCGACAGCCATGGGCGAACCATTCACGATCTGCGCGTCTCCATTACCGACCGCTGCAACTACAAATGCATCTACTGCCGCACTGGAGAGGAGGGGGCGCAGTATCCCGAGCTCAGGATCGAGGAATATCTGCGGCTTATCGGAGTCTTCGTTGGCCTGGGCATCACCAAGGTGCGGCTGACGGGCGGCGAACCCCTGCTGCGGCGCGGGCTGGTCGAACTGATTCAGGAACTGGCGCGGCTGCGCACGCTCGCCGGCGAACCACTGGAGCTGGCGCTCACCACTAACGGCCACCTGCTCGATTCGCTGGCCGCGCCGCTCAAAGCCGCCGGGCTGAAGCGGGTGACGGTGAGCATGGACGCCGTGGACGCGCCTACTTTCGAGCGCATTACCCGCGTTCCAGGAAGCTTTCAGGCCGTTTTGCAAGGCGTTCGCGCCGCCCGCGCGGCCGGGCTTACGCCCCTCAAGATCAACTGCGTGCTGCTGCGCGGCTTTAACGACAGCCAGATCGAAGGCTTTGCCCGGTTTGCGCGCGAAGAGAGCGTGGTGGTGCGATTCATCGAGTTCATGCCGCTGGAGGAAGGGCGCCTGTGGTCGCCCGAAATCGTTGTCCCGCTGGCGGAGATCGTGGCCCGCATCGGCCGCGTCTTGCCGCTGGTCGAGCTGCCGCAGCGCGAGGCAAGCGAAACGGCGCGGCGCTATACCTTTATGGACGGCTTAGGCGAGATCGGCATCATCGCTCCGGTCTCGCAGGCCTTCTGCGGGGCGTGCAGCCGGGTGCGGCTCACCTCCGACGGCAAGATTCGCACCTGTCTTTTTTCGCAAATAGAGCACGACCTGTATGGACGCCTGCGAGCCGGAGCGAGCGACGCGGAACTGCGCGCGTACATTCTCCGTACCGTTCAGGGTAAGGAGGCACGCCATCACATCGGCGAGCCGGGATTCCTGAAGCCCTCGCGATCGATGGTGCATATCGGCGGCTGAGCGGCGGACAACCTGCAATTCACAAGGGTAACAGCGAGATTTTTACTAAGCAGGGATGTGGTTTGGCATATCCCTGTCTCTATCCCCTGTGACAGAATGTTACCTATATTCCAAATACCGGGCCCCGCATGACGAAGCCGCCGGAAAATCGCATTCCGCTCGAAGACATTCTTGCCTTCCACCAATTGACGCGCTCGCTTACCTCGAGTTTTGACCTGGACACCATCCTGCGCACCATCCTCGAACACATGGAGCGGATTATCGAGGCGGAGTTGTGGACGCTGCTGATGCTCGACGAGACCAGCCAGGAACTCTACTACGCGATCGCGGCGGGCGGAGAGCAGGAGGCGCTTCGCGGCCTGCGGGTGAAGGTGGGCGATGGCGTGGCCGGCTGGGTGGCCGAGCACGGCGAGACGCTGATCATCCCCGAATCGCAGCACGATCCGCGGCTGAAGAAGGCACACACCGTCAAGCCGAGCAAAGTGCGGTCGGTGATTGCCATGCCGTTGCGCGGGCGCAAAGGGACCCATGGCGTGATCGAGATATTCAACCCGCGCGCCGACCAGATGACGGATTACACCATCGCTTTCCTGCACATTTTGGCCGACCACGCGGCCATCGCAATTGAGAACGCGCGCGACGTGACTCGCATCCAGCAGTTGAGCATCACCGACGATTGCACCGGCCTGTACAACGCGCGCCATCTCTACGATGTGCTGGGCCGGGAGCTGGACCGCGGCGGCCGCCTGGGGCCGCCGGTGAGTTTGGCGTTTCTCGACCTGGACAGCTTCAAGCTGGTCAACGACGCCCACGGCCACCTGGTGGGCAGTGAGCTGCTGGCCCTCACCGGGCACAGGCTCCGGGAGTTAAGCCGCAAGCAGGATTTGTGCTTCCGTTACGGCGGCGATGAGTTCGTCGTCCTGATGCCGGAGACCGGACAACAGGACGCGCTCGCCCAGGCCAGCAAGCTGCTCCGGCTGTTGATGGATACGCGCTTCTCCACGAAGAACGGACTGCGCCTGAGCGTAAGCGCAAGCGTGGGCCTGGCAACCGCCCCCAAAGACGGCGCCACTGTCCATGCCATCATCGGCGCCGCCGACACCCGCATGTATGCGGTAAAGAGCGATGGGCGGGGACAGGTGCGAGGTGTTTAGCTCTCTTTCGTAGATCACGTTCTGCGCCAAACGCTGCAAAAGCTGAAAATTGAGCTAATTGTTACATTCCATTCCATGGCGTGTGGTTAGACTGGCTCTCATGCCTTACCGCAGTTGAGGAGCAACCCACCATGGACGCGACATACGGCCCACCGAAGTCTTTCTTAGTCAGGCAGATGACGCTCGACAATGTCCCGGCGGTCATCGAACTGATGGAGCGCGCGTTTCCAGGCAAGCCGCCCTGGGGCCCAGAGCTGCTGGTGCGTCATCTCGAGATCTTCCCCGAGGGCCAGCTTATAGCCATGGACGGCGCGGGACGCATTCTGGGTTCAGCCAGCTCTCTGCTCATCGACTGGGATGATTACGCTGAGTCCGCCAACTGGTCGGTGATCACCGGGGATGGATCGTTCGACACCCACAACCCGCTTGGCTTGACTCTGTACGGCGCCGAAATCGGCGTGGACGCCTCGGCGCGCCACCAGGGCGTCGGCACTCTGCTGTACGAGGCGCGCAAGGATCTGATCCGCGAGCGCGGGCTCAAGCGGCTGCTGACCGGCGGCCGGATCGCCGGCTACGACGAGGTCGCTGAACAATTGACGCCGAAGGAATACGTGGCCGAGGTGGTCGCCGGCAAACGAAGGGACCCCGCGCTCACCTTCCAGCTTGAGAACGGGCTGGTGGTTCTGGATGTGGTCCCGGAATACATGCACGATATCGAATCGCGCGGTTTCGCCACGGTGCTGGAATGGCTGAACCCGGAATATACCTCCTCGGTCGGCTTGCAGGCGAGCCTACAGCACGCGGCCCTGGAACAGGCCTCCGCCGAGGCTATGCGCGGAACCCCGCGCCCGCGGCGCGTGCGCATCGCCGCCGTTCAGTACCTGCTCCGGCCCATCACCTGCATCGAGGAGTTCGTTCACCAGGTCGAGTTCTTCGTGCGCAGCGCCAAGGACTACAAGGCCCACTTTCTTCTCTTCCCCGAGTTCTTCACCATGCAGTTGCTCAGCTACATCAATGAGCCCGCCCCGGCCATGGCGGTGCGCCGCCTGGCCCGGATGGCGCCCGAGTACGAAGCGCTGTTCATGCGGCTGGCCAGGGAAACGGGCATCTACATCATCGGAGGAACGCACCCTGTCTTCGAGCGTGGCAAAGTCTTCAACGCCGCGCACCTGTTCACCCCCAACGGGCGGGTCTTCCGGCAGAAGAAAGTCCACCTGACCTCCACCGAGAGCGGCCCTTACCAGCTCAGCCGCGGCCACGGCCTCTACCTCTACCACACCGACTTCGGCAACATCGCCATACTTGTCTGCTACGACGTGGAGTTTCCCGAGGTGGCGCGGGTGATGGCCGAGGCCGGCGCGGAGATTCTCTTCGTTCCCTCCTGCACCGACGGCCGCGAGGCCTTTTGCCGGGTCCGCTATTGCGCCCAGGCCCGCGCCATTGAGAACCAGGTTTACGTTGCCATGACCGGGACCGTGGGCAATCTGCCCCTGGTGCCCTATATGGCCACCAACTACGGCCAGGCCGCCATCCTCACCCCGTCGGATTACTTCTTCGCCAGAGACGGAATTGCCGCCGAGGGCACCCTCAACCAGGAGCAGATAATCTTCGCCGACGTCGATCTGGACCTGCTGGACGAGCAGCGCGTCAACGGCAGCGTCATCCCCCTCCAGGACCTCATCAAGGACGCCTACGACAATGTGGTTCACTTCTCCGACTACAAAGAACAGAAGCAGGTCGCGGTCGGTGATGAGAATGAGGCTGTTCTGGCCAAGTAACGACATCGGTTCTGCTGAACTTAGCGTTCTTCGCTGGGCACCCTGACATTGTCCAGAACGTTGCTCTCCAGATGAATGGTCTTCAATTCTCCTGGCAACGTGGAAAGGAACGTCCCGGTTCCGGGAAAAACGCGGCTGTTTCGCAGCACCGCTCCTGCGCTATGCGTCAGGCGGAGCACGGGCGTGCCCGCAGTCGACGTTCTGGAGCCAATGCCATCCAGTTCCAGATTTTCTGAAGCATCGATGTCGAAAGCCGGACCGTGCGCGGCGTTCAATTGCACATTATGCAGCTCCAGCCCATTGGTTTTACGCGCGGTAAGTCCCACCTTGCTGGTAGCGACGATGTCCGTCAAGCGGAGCCCGGTAACGGGCATCTCCGGCAGACCCTCGATTTCAATCGCCGTCTTGGCGCCGCTGATAGTGACATGGCTGATGGCTATATTGCGAAAGATAGGGGTGCGCGCGGAGAAGGGCTCGTCTTTCGGCGCGGCCTCGCCTTCCATCCTGTAATA
>Ga0182027_10014114_pt1 | contig 11082 bp, 8 predicted proteins | sample 712E1DmetaG_FD_121300 | JGI IMG/M metagenome (GOLD analysis project Ga0182027, IMG submission 121300) | Permafrost microbial communities from Stordalen Mire, Sweden - 712E1D metaG (Illumina Assembly) | ecosystem: Environmental > Terrestrial > Soil > Wetlands > Permafrost | place: Sweden...
CTTGGTTTTTGTAAGACATGGGATCAGTGGTGTTTCAATGGGTTCGTCTATCTTCTCGGGTCTTGGATAATCCTCAAGATTCAGGCCGTTTGGTGCGATGACAATTGGAGCTTTGATCCCATATGAGTGGATTTGGTCAGCCTCCTTGACTGTCAAGGCCCGGCAAAAGTTCACATAACGGAAATTAGCGTCTTCAAACAACCAATGAGCCAACCTTTTTTTCCAACGCGAGCGGTTTAGAATCCATGGTTCAAAAAAACCGTGAACGTGATAGACCAAAGGCTTTTCCTGTCTGCGGGCCTCTTTGCCGAACACATAATTGGTGCCGACATACAGTCCGTGTCCATGAAGAATGTCCGCACCCGCCACCAATTCCTGGGCATGTTTTTTTAATTCGGACGAGTAATAGAGAAAATCCGGTTTGACCCGGCGGAATTCATGGGTCCGATCCGCCAGTCGTTGTGGTGCCTTGCCGTAAGTGGAACACACCATTGATTCCATCCCACTAGCCAAAAACTGGCGGTGGAGTGCGATTGTGCTGGTTCCCAAGCCACCGCCTTGAAGCGGTTCCAACGATTGCGTGAAATGGAGGTGACGCACGGCAGAAGGTATTGGTTATTTCGTTGTTGCTTGCGCAGCCTGCGCCGCGCGCAAAGCATTGCGGGCAAAATTCTCGCATGAAAACTTTTCGACGATGCGTCGGCTAGCCTGACCCATGACACACCGTAGACTAGACGAAGCATCCAGAATCAGCATGGCTCGGCTAAGTTCATCACTCAATCTGGGATTGAAAACAAATCCGTTGATGCGCGCCTTTGCCAACAATCCCATTTGCGCCAATTGCGTCAGCGTTTGCAAGGGAAGACTTTCCATAGGATCGGATGACTCCAACAAATCCTCCACGCACCCGGCAGTTTCACTGACAATCACGGGAAGACCGGAAGCCATCGCTTCATTCACCACCAACCCCCACTCTTCCCACAAGCTGGGCAGGATGAACGCATCCGCCAAGGCATAAAATACCGGGTTTTCTTCGATTTGTCGAAATCCATAAAAATGAACGCCCGGCGGCTCATCCTTAATTTTCGATTTTCGGTCTTCGGTTCCAGCCGATGTTTTATCGTAAGTGGGCAGGCGAAGTTCCTGACAAAGAGAATGCAACTTCGGTCCTTCTTCCCCCGAGCCGATCAAAACCAGATGCGTTTGGCAATTCTGGTTTGAATCGAGAAATTTCCGGTAGGCTTGGATCAATGTGGTTAGATTTTTTTTAACAACAAACCGGCCTAAACTTAGAAAATAATGCTCCGGCAATTCATACCGACTTCTGACCTCTGACCTCTGACCTCTGACCTCCTCCGCTCTGGCGGCAAAATAATTGTTATCCACCGCATCATAGCCGGTGAATATTTTCTCCATCGGCAGGCCCAGCGAGGCAAAGTAACGGCGCTGGGGAGAGCCGGCGACAAAACCCGCATGAAATCCGGCAACCACGCGCTGCTTGAACGCGGCCTTAAGACCGCGCGCACGAGCAGTGCCGTTATGTGTGTCATTCATCATCACCACCCGTCCGCCAGCTATTCTCACTCCTGCGTTGAGAACCAGCGACCAGTGGTCGTATGAAGGCAACAAAGCAATGTCTGCGCGAAGCTTTCTCGGGAGCATCAAAAGCGATCCAATGTGTCTGACTGGCAAACGCGTTTCATCGTCGCCCAGATTAAAATGAACTACACCTTCTGGCAAAAGACTGACGCACCACTGATACGCCCGACTGCCGGAGAAAAGTGAGACACCGATAACCTCATGCCCTGCCCGTCCGGCGTGCTGGCGAAAAACCTCCAGCCGCCGGCAATGATAAGGCCCCCACAGACCCCAAACGAGGATGATTCTTGCCATTATCCTTGAGAAACTGTCGTGTTATATCCTGCCAGAAGAATTGATCGTTCCGGTTCGAAAATAATTCTCGTAGAAGCGAAGCGCCTTTTCGTTGCTAAATTCCTGTTCAATCAACTTGATTGCATGCTGACGGATTTCCAAAGCAAGCACAGGATCCAGCGCGAGCTTTATGAGGGCACCAGCCAGCTTTTCCGGATCATGTTGGTCCAGCAGGAATCCCGTCTGACCGTTTTTGAGGAATTCAGAGAGTCCGCCATAGCAACAAGAAGCCACACAAAGACAGCCATAACTTGCTGCTTCGAGCGGAATACAACCAAGCGCTTCGAAATCCGAATTGAATAACACGACATCCCATGCGCGATAATAAGGGGACATGTCCTGAACCCAGCTTTGGAAATGCACCTTGTCTGCAATCCCTAATTTCCGTGCCAGGCTTCGCAAGTTGTTCTCCTCTGGACCGCCACCACAGATGTAGAACCGGGCATTGGGAATCTGATGGGATACCTGTTGGGCAGTCCTCAAAAATATGTCGAACCGTTTGCGCTTAATCAGCCACCCCCCATTGCCGATGAGGAACGCACCCTGCGGTATCTGGAGTTCGGCGCGAGCTTCCCGCTTGTCTGCCAGTCTTTTTTCCTCGGTTGTGTAATGGACGTCAAATCCATTACGCACCACATGAGTTTTTGCCCGCAGCCACGGAGCGATGCGCAACGCTTCGTTGCGGGTAAATTCAGTTGGATAGGTAATGGCGTCCAAACTAGAACCAAACACTAGATAAAACGCGATCCAGCGCAGCCGTGAAAATTTATTCTCAAAATGGTGGTAATGGTGACTTAGAAGTGTCTTCCGACCCGACAAGCGGGCCGCCATGAGACAACTGGCACAAGTACCTATGACCCAGACCTTTTCGCTGGATTTGCAGACTTTTTGGGCGTGTCGCCGAAAGGTTGGAAAGCTGCGCCATCCAAATTTGCCTTTGTAATTGAAAGCTTGTGCCTCTGGATCGACGCGAAGCGCTCGCGATCCTCCCGGTCCCCAAGCCCGTGGCGTGGTAACCCGCATGGCAAAGCCCCGGGATTCGAGTTGCTCGAAAAGGGAGTAAGCAATTTGCTCCATGCCGCCAAGATTGGTGCATTGCAGCAACACACCAACCGATGCGGAAGAATTTTGACGCGCGGATTGCTGGATTTTGGAAACAGCCTGCATGGATTTAAAATCATCCAGCTGGAATCGTTATATGAAGTTGACGGTGATCCAGTGCTGCGACGATAACTTGGTTTTGCCACAAATAAGGAATGGAAATCTTCGCGGTACCGAACAATGGAATATGTCCTGCACCTAAAAACTTTGTAACACTAAAACCGCCTTCCTCCACCAAGCGATACAAATTTCTTTTTGAGAAGAGCTTGATGTGGCCATGTTCCCAAAAGGGATTCAAGTGATGGTCCCACCGGTTAAAAATCGCCAGTAAGAGATTGCGCAAATAGCCGTAATAGGGAGTTGTCAGGATAAGGTGGCCATTTTGATTCAACACTGCTTTTGCAAATTTGGGTAACTCGCGCGGGTAATAAAGATGTTCAACGACTTCTTCGCAAATAATGAGGTCAAAGCCCGCCAAACCTAGGGCTTTGGGATCATCATATACTCCGCCCGCTTCAAACCTGACATCCGGGTACGAAGCCCGCGCATGGACTAACTGTTCCGGCGAGGGATCGATGCCAACCACTTCAAATCCGGAATCTTTCAACCGTTTTGCCATCGCCCCATTTCCACACCCCACATCGAGCACTCTTTTTGGTTGTGGCTGTAAAGAAGCGATAGCGTTTAAAATAATAGGGGTAATGTAGTAATACCCCCCGGTAGGTATTGCGGAATCACTTGAATAGAATGAAGATTCCATATTTGCCCAATTCACGTTTGAGTTTCCCGTTCAGGCTCAACAAGGTGCAGGCGGTCGCCCGTGCGCAGGGTAATGGTATTGCCCGGCACAAGCCGTTCACCCAACAACCAGGTCAGACCCAGCCAAATCAATAGTGGCAGCCATGCCCATAACATAAATTTGGCTATTGAAATGCCTCCGTCACGGAACCATTGAATGAGCATGGCCATGGCCGTGCTGTAGAAGACCGCCACCATGGGATTATTCACATTGCGCCAGAACCAGCGGTGGAAAAATCCAAGAATGCTCCCTGCGATTCCCATGGTAATGACGAGGCCGAGCCAACCACCGCTGCACCAGCCATCGCCGGGCAGGCTTACGGTCAAACCGAGGAAGTTTCCGTAGGCATTAATATTAAAAGTCCCCACCGGAGCCCCAATGGGTTTTCCCGGCCACAAAATTCTCGGTATCGGCTCGGTGAAGAGCTGAAGATATTGTGCGCCGTAAGTATAAGCGGCCGTCCGCTCGGGCACGATTGCGACCAGAAAAGTCAGATAATCAAAGTTTGCAAAATCCTGTGTATCAAGCCGTACCCGAAACTTGTCAAACTTTGACATTCCAGCCTCAAGATCCACGGCCGCGACGTCATGTCCTGTGAAGAGGTTTTGCAGATACTCGCGGTTATGTCCCAGTGTGTTGAATAACATGAGAATGGGAATGGCCAGTATGACCGCTGAAATCGGAATCCACCGCTTGCGATGATGCCAGCAATAAGCCAGCACAATGATGAGGCAAAATGTAATGATGGTAAACCGCGACCAACCGCACCACGAACGATAACCGATATACAAAACGACGGGAAAGAGATTCAGCCAGTGGAACCGCGTCAGCAAAAGCCAGACGCACAGCAGCGGAGCCAGCATGAATTGGGCGTCATTTATATAGCCCGTGGAATTAGTCATGATGAACATGGTGCCAACGCGCTCTCCACCCGCTTTGCCGGCGGCTGTGATGTAAATTGAGTATGCAATCATGGGCAAAAGCAGGCATGCTGTTACGATAAAAGATTTATACTGCAGTCCTGAAAATGACTGCACCGGTCCGGCAGGGAAAGCAACCCGAGTACGGCCTGCCAAAACATTCGTCACCACGAAAACGATGAGGGCAACCGAAGTCACAGCCAGAGTTTTAATCAGAACGGCTTCAGACGGCTCGAATCCGATGTAACGCCAGACTGAATCGAAATCCAGATAGCGAACTAGAATGGGCCGGATGATAAAAACCAGCGCATGGAACCCCAGATATACGGCTGAAGGATGAAAAAGTGATGCCTGGCTGCTGGCCAGAAACCAACCGAGCACCACCAGCCAGATGATGACTTGAGCTGTTAATGCCAATTCAAACATGTTCTTTTGGCTGTGTTACAGATTATTTTCACACGCTATGACAACACCTTCTCAAAGATCTCAATGTAACGGCCCGCAACGGTTTCAGGCTTATGATTATGCAGATGATTGGGCATGGCTTGCCTACAACGAGTTTCCAACTTCGGGTCTTCCATGATCTCGCGTAATGCGCGTGCCAAATCAACGGCATCCCCATTTTTAAATATTATTCCACATGGACCAATCGCATCCGGCAATCCACCGCCCGCCGATCCAACAATCAGACATCCGCAAGCCGCGCCTTCCAATGCAACAAGCCCAAAAGGCTCTTCCCAGCGGCTCGGAACCACCAACACCAGATGCCGATTCAACTCCATGGCCAATTCCTCGCCCCTTAACACGCCGATAAAGCGAACCAGATTTTCCAATCCTTTCGCCGTAATCAGCCTTTTAAGTGCTGCTTCCTCCGGGCCGGCTCCGATAATCGTCAGCGGCAACGCAAGCCCAGTGTCCCGCAAAATCGCCAGACTTTGGATTAATAAATCGCAACCTTTGTCACTCACCAAGCGGCCAACAAACACCAGGCTATGGTTGCGGGCTATTCCTGAAATCACCCGAAAAATCGCGTCATTGTATGGATTGTGAACAATAAAACCTTCGTAACCAACGTGGTCACGAACCGCTTTGCTGATATAGACATTTGTCGCAAACCTAAGCGCCAGTTTTTTTAGATGTCCCACGATACCCATCGGACCATCCAGATTTTTCAGCCAAGTATGCGTACAAACCACCCAAGGTTTTCGGATGAAGGCTAACGGCCATGCGGTCTGCAGGCTGATGTTGTTCTGAAAATAGACGTCACACCAGCGTATGGCTCGCAATAGGGCGGATTTCCCGGGACGCCGGATGACTTTCAAACCGTGGTCATCATCAGGCACATGGGAAAGTGTTTGAGTTATAACCTGTACTTCATGCCCTGATTTTGAAAATGCCCGTGCCAGATCCAGCGAACAAGTTTGAATGCCACCGACGGAAGGTGGAAATACATGAGTGGCAAGCAAGATTTTCACACCACGCCTCCATTGTGCTGGAGTTGTCCTTGACAGACGAATGCCACGACGAATCGGAATAACGATTTTTTGTAAAATTGGTTGATCATGGTGCCCAATAAAAAACACCGTTGGTATAGCGCAGGGCATATCCATTGACCGGCGAATTTATCGTCGTGATGTTTTGCGGAGAAAGATTCGTCAATCCGCCGCCATTGCCGGTGAACACTCCGGTCAGGTTCGCGTTCAACGGATTAATTGTCTGGAAAACACTGGCCGTCACAAAATCATCAATATTTTGTTCAATGAAACTATGACCAGCCAAACTCGGATGAACCCCGTCCGAACTGACATACAGATACGCATTGCCGTTGCCAGCAATGTTGTAATTCCCGGTTATCCACGGATTCGCTCCCGGGGGAAGATTTGTGCCACTGCCACCCGGGTCAATAAATGGAACAGCGTTGTCTAAACATGCCCTGCGGATTGCATAAGTGGAATTTGTAACTCCAGCCGAAATGGGCGTTCCGGCATCAACGGCTAGCACACATCCGATGAACGCACAGGGTGCATTCGACTTTATAGTCTGGAACAAAAGAAAGGCGGCAGAGTAAATCTGGTTGGATGGATAACCGCCATCGTTGACACTCCCGCTGACGATGTAAGCCGAAAAATTGTTTGTAAAGTCAGAGAAAATTCTTCCTTGATAGTTTGTATAGCTTCCCGGATTTACCAAACCAGTCCCTCCAACAGCATCTTCCCAAACATCCACATTCGGATGAGTTTTTGCGTAATCATACGGCCATGTGTCTTGTGGGTTGACGCTATTCGCACCGTTAACTTTGGAGTCACCGACAAAAACTATCTTTGTGTTCGCCACCGAACGCCTGACGATTCCATTCGTGTTCAGGGTGAGAAGCTCCACCACTTGCAATCCCATGCCTTCGATGCGAACGAGCCGGTTGGCAACAGAGTTAAACTTTACTCGAAAATAAAGTTCACCAAGATTATATGCCGCAGTGTAAGTAGCGACAGGGCCTTCGTTGACTTGGATGTTGAACGCTTGTCCTGCAAGACCAATGGTGAAATCGTCTCCATTCACGCCAAACTCAAATCCTAATGTTGGCGATTCACCGGGAGTTGCCGAACCTGTCACACTTGGTAGAAAACCGGACAAAAGATAGAGTGTTGGATTGCACGATAGCCAATGAATCACGCCTGACTGGTTGGTCAGGGACTGAACAGCGTTAAAGTTATAATATTGTGATGAATATGGGTTTGAATTCGTCGTCCAGGCGACGGTGTATGCGTCAGGGTTTTTGGAAACGTCCGGTGAAAGTACGCTGTCCGACACAGTTCCACTCGTGAGTTGCGAGGCGCTAAGACTGGTCAACCCCGCACCGTTGCCGCTGAACGTGCCGGTGAGATTCAAGCCGCTCGCGCCATTGGTCACCACGTTCGCCGGTAATTGCACCGTTGCCAGTGTGCCGCTCAATTGCGCGGCAGGCAGTGTGCCCAGTAGATTGCTCGCCGTGTTGGCAAAAATCGCATAAGGCGCGGGCGTGAGTGGCTGGCGCGGATTAAGTTTGGTAAACGCGCCGTTGCCATTCGTTCGCACACTGATATCCAACCAATAGTTTTGCCCGTTGAATACCCCGCCGAAGTCCAGTGTAGCGATGAACAGGCCATTGGTAATGCCTGTGGCGGAATTGGTGATTGGCCCTGCAACGACACTGCCACCTGTGTTCGTATTAAACAACGAGAAGGTCAGGTCGTAAGTGCCATTGGCGGGATTAGCCCCGTCATCGAGCCGGCCTTGATAGGTAAACGCTGTGCCTTGGCCGAAGGCGAAGCTGTTGAAGACGAACAGATCGCACAACAGCATCCCTATAATCAACAGATTTTTGAAATTCATCTCAAGCTAGGTACCGAACAAAATCGCTTCCACGCCAGAGGCCGAGCTCTCTGATGAAGTTTGGATCGTCTTTGTATTCCGGAAACACGTCTTCTGAAATCACAGTCACTGGCGTCGGAAGACAGAATGGAGGCAATTGCAGATTGATGGCTCGGTAATCTCCTGTGAGGATGTCGGTGTTCCGTGTGATTAATGGGTAATTTGTCGTAAGGACATACGGTATTCCCGACCTGGCTATGTTTTTAAAAGCCAGATGCACATCTCGAAAAGAAAGGTGTATGAGACAGTCCCTGCACAAAAGCAAGTCCGCAAATGGGAGTGGATCCTTCATGAGGTCCAAAACGCAGAACCGGCGATTACCAGAACTGTATTTTGCATTATTGTGCTCGATCAAATCGGGAACAATATCCCCGCCGATGTAAGATCGGTTACCAAGTTCGACGAGCTTCATCCAATGAAAATCCCCGCAGGGAATATCGAGCAGGCTGCGAATTGAATAAGCTTGCAGCAATTCGGGCAGCTCACAACGCAGCGACTGGGTTTGTTCATAATCTGATCCCTTCCCGGACACAGACGTTCCTCCCCAACTCCGATTGCGGTAGATGTCGGCAAAGGTGCCGGAAACTGGAGCGTTGATTAAACGCCAATTCCGCAATCCCGACCGGACTTTGAGCGCAGGAAGAAACAGAAAGTCCGGGCAGATCCGCTTCACCAGTTTTTTTAAATCGGCATTCATTGTCGTATTGATTCGGAGTGCAGTTTTACTCGAACTCCCCGATGGGTTGACGTTGAAGCAACTGCTGGCCTCTCTGCAGCCGCCCGATATTTTAAAACCAAATCCTGAATCAACCGGGCATTGGAAGGTAGATCGTATTTTTTTACGGTTTGCAGCGCGTTGTGGGACATCTCCCGCAACAATGAACGGTCGGTGTCGAATCTGACCAAGGCATCGGCCAGCGCCTGGCCGTCCCGGGCAGGAACAATGAACCCATCCACACCGTTTGTCACCACCCGGCCACAGTTCGGCGTGGTGATTACCGGAAGACCATGTGCCATGGCTTCGAGTTGTGTGATGGCAAAGCCGTCGGAGATGGTTGGCAGCACGAACACATGCGCCTGCCGATAGACCTCGTCCAATCGGTCGCGAGTAATCCGGCCAAGCAGTTTTATGTTGGGCGGGAATGACTGAACAGCTTCTTTCGACACACCCAAGGTTCCAGCCACCAGGAACTCGATGTTCTGATTCTGCAGCCGGCGTGCGGCTTCCACCAAATATTGGATGCCTTTGCGCAAAATCACGCTGCCAAGCCACATTACCTTCAGATTTCCATCGGTGTTTACCGGTTCTGGCATATGATCATGCGGATGGTCGATGGCGAGAGGGACAACGATTATTTTTTGTCTAGGCACACCTTGTTGAACCAACGCCTCCAGCGACCATTCGGAATTGACCAGCACAACGTTGGCAATTTCCCATTCCGCCTTGACCCTCGACCAATAGCTTTGAGACACACGTCCCGGAATTCCCTCCCAACCCGGCCAGCGTTCCGCTTCTTCCAGCACGATGTTTTCCTCAACCAATCCCGGGTCCACTTGATCGAGAACAGTAAAAATCCGCCGCTCTTTAAGAAATTCCAGTACTTCAAGGCAGTTGGAGTTGAAGCCGAAGAAGTGGTCGGCTTCCGGATCCAATTTAAGTTTGTCAAGGTGTTGCCGAACCCGAAGGGCAAACCACCGGCCAAAATGATTGAATTCCTCCGACATCTGGAAACGGGAAGGCTTCGTATGGCGCAGATTCTGTGTGGCCCGCCACAAGGCGGCAGTCGGGGTAAAGGAAACGATGCGGTCCAACGGTATTTCGGAATTGAATCGGGTTGCCAAAGCCCGTGCGCCGGCGGGACCGCGCTTCATGAGCGAACGTCCCCATCGCCACCAGATGTCCGCATAAAGCAGTCGCAGCATACCCAGACGATGGAATGCCAGGGGAACACCGTAAGTTTGTCGCGATCCTTCCTGGGCAACAATCCAACGCGGAAGTGAATCTTTTTGGGATTGGTTCATGCAAGATGCCGGCATTACAAGGATTTAGTTTCCAAAATGGTCACGAAATTTCCTAAATGGCGCTTAAAGAACCAGCTGGGCTTGTCTCCTGACTGGCCCTTCTTAAAAGCCTGCGGACGACCAGCCACTGCCAAATCATGAGCGCAATGGCGGCAAGTGTATGAGCCCCAACAAGTCCGAATCCTTTGTAAAAATGAACCAATGGCCAGCTTCCAGCCAGAATCACCAGAGCCCAAAGTGCATTGGATGTCAGGTCAATCCAGGCTCTCCCGGCTGACTGCATGGCTCTGGAAAATAGGTTATTAAAAGCAACGAACAGGCCAAGGATCATGGTCAGGATGAAGATGGGAATGCCCTCGCTGAAACCGGGCCCGTAAAATCCAAGAATCCACGATGACAAAAACATGAGCGGGATGGCCACAGCCAATGCGACACCCGCATTCAATAAAAGATTATGCCGGAGCAGTTTCGTGAATTCGGCGTAGCGGCCTGTTGCATAGAGATTGGCAAATATCGGCACCAGAACGCCCCCCATGGTCCACGGCAGGAAATTGACCAGATTCATCCATTGGTTGGCGGCGCTGACCAATGCCGCCTCGCCATAACCGCCGGGCTGATTCACCAAGAGCGTCCGGGAAAACCAGCCGGCCGGAGTCGCCAGCAGCGTGGAGAGAAACGCGGGTAGGGTGAAACGCCAGAGCATGCTCCATTCCTCATGGCTCAAGGCAAAGGAAATTTTCACACCGGTTCTCGCAGTCTCTTTCGTCAATGCCCAATGACCAAAGACGCATCCTAACGCCGCCTGTAATATCATTGCCCAAACCGCCCCATTCAACCCCGCCAACAAGGTGCCGACAACAGCCAGTGGTACGCCAATAAGGCTGCTGATCCAATTCACCC
>Ga0182027_10014115_pt1 | contig 11082 bp, 4 predicted proteins | sample 712E1DmetaG_FD_121300 | JGI IMG/M metagenome (GOLD analysis project Ga0182027, IMG submission 121300) | Permafrost microbial communities from Stordalen Mire, Sweden - 712E1D metaG (Illumina Assembly) | ecosystem: Environmental > Terrestrial > Soil > Wetlands > Permafrost | place: Sweden...
AAAGAACTCCTTTGTTGGTATTAAGAGAAGAAAGGATAACGGTTGAAGAAGCATTAAGAGTAGTGGTGGATACTCCGGTTGCACCGGTTATGGCTCCTGTTCCGGAAATGTTGATAGAGGGAGTATTCAAAAAATTGTTAATACCTGTTGACGAAGCAAAATTGATTCCGTTAATTACGTTGGAATTATTATTTGAGACAGCGGGAAAATTAATTCCATTTATCGTATTTGTGTTGTTGGAATTTGCCGCACTGGATAATGCAAGACTAATTCCGTTGGTTACGATCGGAGAGTCGGATGTATTGGTATTTGTTAAATTCAAAGAGTAGGCGTTTGAGTTACTATAACTCGATGAATAATTTTGAATGATGGAACCGGTAGTTGTTATATCGCCCAGTTCGGAGATTGATAAATTTGTATCCGTTCCCGACATGACTGCCAGAGCGTTGTGAGTGACTCCGCTATTGGTATCCGCAATAACAAAAGTATTATTTGCATCGCCGGCATTTGTCAGACTGAATTGAGTGGAATTCCCTGAAGCAAGTGTAAAATCAATATTTCCTTTGGCATCTGTTGCTGCGATGGTGTTGCCCGATTCATAAGCTTGTTGCAAAGTAACTCCGGAAGGATTTTCCAGACAATTTGCGAGTTCGTTGCTGGCATTCCGGCACACTATAGTGGTTCCCTGCGTCGCCGATAATGTTGCTATTTGGACTTTATTGCTGAGGATTATATCGCCCAGTCCGTCTGCCGCTAAAGTCAAATTCTGATTTGAGTTAAGAGGAGTAGTAATGTCGGTCGCAGCACCTGAAAACGTAAGCGTTCCCGTAGTAGTAATTGCACCGGATGAAATAGTGCCGATGTTAGATAAATTACCCAAAGAATCTATCCTATTGGTTCCGTTTGTTTGAATGTTGGATGTGGCATTCAAGACAGCGCTCTTGATAGTTCCGGAGGATGTAATATCTGTTGCTCCGGTAATTTCTCCCGTACTTGAGATGCCGCCTAAATTATTATTTATACCTCCGACAATTGCCGCTCCTCCTGATGAGACCGTCAGCGTGCCGGCCGATGAAATAGTTCCCGAACCGGTAGCGTTAATATTACCGGAAGTCGTAATTGTTCCAAGTTCATCAATTGTTAATTTGGATACGCCTCCCGATAAAACATCTATGGCATTATGCATTGGTCCACCGTTGGTATCAATTACAAATGAGTCTGTTGCGTTTCCGGCATTAGTCAGTTTAAATTGGGTGGAGTTTCCCGAAGCAAGCGTAAAATCAATATTTCCAGCCGAATCCGTTGCCACAATAGTATTTCCGGCTTGATAAGCCAATTGTAAAGTAACCCCTAAAGCATTCGATGTACAAGGGGAAATTTCTCCCGAAGAATTCCGACATAGAGATGTTGCTCCCTTATCCAAACTGCCCGGATCGGCCAGAAAGACAGTGTCATTAAGATTGATTTTCCCGCTGCCCGAAGCAATCAAATTTAGATCTTCATCTGAAATGGTTGTGATACTACTGCCTATTCCCGACAAAGAAATTGTTCCCGTCGTAGTAATTGCACCGGATGAAATAGTATCGATATTAAATAAATTGCCTGAAGAATCCATTCTGTTTATTCCGCCTGTTTGAATATTGGAAGTGGCGTTTAAAATATCTCCGGCGATAGTTCCTGAAGCAGTGACGTTCGTCACTCCCGTAATTGATCCTATTATTGAAGCTCCTCCCGACAAAACATTAAGCGCTCCGGCCGAAGTAATTGTTCCGCTGTCGGTTGTAGAAATATTGCCCGATGTGGAAATTGTCCCGAGCTCATTAATTGTCATTTTAGATAAGCCGTCCGATTGAACATTAATTAGAGTGTTCGTGGCGGCATCATTGGTATCATTTATGACTAAAGCGCTGGCTGTCCCTTGATTTTCAATGTAAAAGTTAGAGTCGCTTATTGAATCGGCTAATATAAAATTGATGTTCCGATTGTTCGACGTTGAAAGAGTGTTCCCTAGATCATAAGCGGATTGTAGGGTAGCAGATGAGGCGCCGGCAGCACAAACTACAATATAACCCGTAACTGAATCTCGACAAAGAGAGCTGCCAAGCGCCGAAGAAAGGGAGGGCAATTTGGTCGGAGTATTAATGCTACCAAGATTAATATAATTAGTATTAGCAGTTCCGATCGAAATAACACCGTTAGCATTATTACCAAAACCGGCATTAATATTAACATTCCCGCCAGTTCCGGTTCCCACTCCTCCGGTAGCGGAGCCGGCAGTTATAATAACGTCTCCGCCGGTAGCGGCAGTTATTCCCGACTCATCTGCGGCACTTAACAATAAGTTACCGCCAATCCCCGTGTCTGCCGTATTTACAATCGGCCGGATCGACAACGAGTTTCCTTGGAATAAAGTAGTAATATCGGGATTATTGTTTCCGGCCAATCTTAAAACTCCATTTTCATCAAGTGTCATATTTGTAGTTCCGTTCGATTGCAGGGTGATCAGAGTGTTGGTCGCAGAATTGGTATCGTTAATCAAAACAGCGCTGGCTGTTCCTTGGTTGGTAATCAAAAATTTTGAATCATTGGTGGCGCCGGCGAGAGTAAAAGAAATATCTCTGCTGGCGCCGGTCGAGATAGTATTTCCCAGATCATATGCCGACTGTAAAGTAGAGGAGGAAGAACCTGCCGAACATTCAATCACCTTATCGTTCTCATCTACACAAATTGAAATTCCTGAATTAATTGGCAGATTAGCCAAAGTAACGGTGCTTGAAGTCGATAATGTTGTCGTAGAAATTCCGGTTGCTCCCGTGATTGCGCCCGACCCCGAAATATTAACGGAAGGAGAACTGAGGAAGTTTGTAAAACCGTTGCCGAAAGAAATTGCGTTATAAGTGTTATTTGTATGCGCCGTTACATTGGCAAAATTAATACCCGTTACGGAATTAAGACCAGTTACGTTATCCGTTCCAGTCAGAGAAATATTTTCTCCGATTACTCCGACCGTACCCGAAGACGCGCTGTTAAATATCGAATAATTAGATCCCGATGTCAGGTCCGTAGATGAGACAAAATTTCTCTGGAAAGCCGAATCCGCATCAAGATTAAAAATAATATCATTTGTTCCCGACGGGGCAAAAGTATTAGTGCCGGTAAATGTCTGTGAAGGCTCAAGACCGGCCAAAGTATTGCTGCCTACCGGAAGAGTAGCATTGGTGCCTCCGGTTGTTGTCAGAGTAAGGGCACCCGTACCGGTTGAGGTAAAATTTTGCGCAAGAGTCAGTGTTCCGGTTGTCCAGGTGGGAGAACCCGTATTGCCTGAGATCAAAGCTTGTCCTGCCAGGCCTACTCCCGAGAAGGAATAAGCAGCGCCGTTTGAATAGCCGATCGTGCCTGCCGAACCGATTATTGAGGTATTCGTGCCTCCGTTAAGAATTGGAAGTATTCCGGTAATATCACTTGTCAAAGAGACAGCAGAGAAAGTTGGAACTCCGGCTCCATTGCCATGCAAGACTGTGTTCGCTGCACCCTGTGCAGTCTGAGAAACAACTCCCGAGCCGTCGGTAAAAAGAAGCCCTTTGTCGGTCGTAAACTTTCCCAAAGTCAGGGTGCCGGTTGTGTTTCCGATTGAAACATTGCCCGTTCCGGTTCCGATATTTGTCACCGACAAACCCGAACTGTTTAGATTGATTGTTCCGGTAACGGCTTCTCCGCCTATCCCTTGGATAAGGCCCGTTCCCGAATCAACGCCTACAAAAGTGGCAGCTCCGGACCTAGCGATTTTGGCAGTATCGGTTGCGCCGTTATTGACTACCAAAGCATTCAGGTTTGCTCCCGTTGCACCACTTAAAGTAATTAAAAGTCCGGTCTGATCATAAGCATTTGCTCCGGTTAAGGAAATAGCTTGCCCGACAATGTTACCTGTTAATCCGGTGGAATCAGCCAAACCCAAAACAGTCCCTATGGTTTGAGCCGAGGTTACTGTCTGAGACGGAGCGTTGCCGGTCAAGACCGTTCCCCCTGTGGTTGACGGAAAGCTAAAGGCAGTATTGTCCGTGCCTGAAAACGCCAAACTGTTGTCTACCTTTAAAGTCTTGCCTGCCGCGATATTCAAAGTATTTGTCCCGTTATTCGTGATTGCCAGTCCGTTTATCGTGCCTGTAGTCGACAAATTTCCCGAAGGATTAATGGTCAATTGGTTGGCGTTTCCGACTGCCACCGTATCCGTATTGGTAGCCGGAGAGATAATTCCCGTGGCATTATTTCTTCCCCAGTAACCGACCACCCCGTTGTTTGTGCCAGTGATATTGCCTGAACAAGCCAAATTTCCGTTACTGTTGGTAACCGTGCAGCCGGTATCGCCGACTCCTCCTGCCAGACTGATGTCTCCGCTTGAACTGGCGACAATGTCGCTGGTTCCGTTTGTATCGTTTCTGATCACGAATTGGCTGTTGTTGGTATTTACCGAAAACTGATAATTGGAATTATCGGTTTCTACAAAAAATATTGAAGGAGCAGGATTCGCTATTGTAATATTGCCTCCGGAAGTAGTTTGACCGGTAAGGTACAGATTTCTATATTGCATTGTCGGAGATCCCAAATCATAAACGGCGTTTTGATTCGGCCCGATGCTTCCGGCCACCTCCAATTCGAAGGGATGATTATCCGCATCGACATCGGAGGGCGTTGCCCCTATGCCGACATTTGAGTTTTGGATCAGGAGATTCCCCGCATTGTTGACTGTAAGTGCCGCGCCGGTTGCGGTTCCTGCGGAAAGAATATTCAGGGTCCCGTTCTGCACTCCGCTTGTCCCAACTGACAGGCTTGCGGCAACAGAATTAAAGAACAGGCTCGAACCCAGCGGCGTCCCGTTTCCGCCGAAAACCAAATCATTAGTCAGAACATTCGGGCGGATATAACCACCGTAAGTGGCATCAGTTCCGACAGTGAAAGGTGAAATTCCGGCGGTCACAATTGATGTATCAAGATCCTTAAGCACTTGCTGGAGATTGTTTGAGCTTGAATTAACTAAGTCGTTATAAACACCAACCAGGTTTGCTCCTGAAGTGAGATTATCCGTTCCCGCAGCATTAAGAGCAATCTCGCTCCAGGCAGGCACGCCGTTTTCGACCTGTAGGATCTGTCCGCTGACGGTTCCGATCGACAAAGAATTGAGCATGTTTGATGCGGAAGAATATATTAAATCACCTTTTGTATAGGAGGTCAGGCCGGTTCCTCCAAAAGTTGTGCCTACAGTGCCAGTCTTAATAGCCTCACCGGCTATATTTCCCGCGGAGTCGATCGTCAGGCCGTTTACGACATCCGCATCCGTGATGCACGAGTCGCAATGGCCTCGGGAAGTGACGGTTTGGAGGGTGGAAATATCACTGACAGTCAAACCGCTGATGGAGATATCGCTGCCCGCCTGAAGTTTTACATCCCCTGCTTGCCCCTGAAAAGAAGAAACCATGTTGGACAGATCAACGGAAATTAGCGGATTCTGACTCGCTTGTTCGGTAATGACTACATTATCTCCGGCCCTGACTCCGTAAAGAATATTCGGAGCCGTGATGTTGCCCGTGAAAACACTTTCGCCCCCCACACTAAGGTTCTTTTCCATCGTTATGTCTTCTTTGGCATTTAAAGGAGCCTGGAAAATAATGCTTCCCGAAAGCACCATCTTGCTTGTTGATGCGCCTAAAACACTTTGTCCGTATTTATACTCCGCAGTAGTTTGATTGTTTCCCTGCATAATGAACCTAATTCTGTCCTGTTGCGTCAGTAAAATTATCCCAACTACAACAACCATTCCGGCGGTAATTGACAGGAGTTTTTTGGACGGATAATTGAGCCTAAAACTCATAGACTCTTTGACCTGAGATACGAGATAGGTCTTAATGTATTCATCTTCATAAAATTTAGGACCGACTAATTTGACGAGTTTTTGGAAAAATGACAGCTTTGAAAATTGAGGCTGATTAGGCTTCTCGGCCGGATTAATCTCGGACAATTGCCTGATCTTTCCAAAGTTTTCGATCTGCTCTTGGCTATAGGCAATTTTGCCTTGAGGGGTAATTGTCGGTTTTAAGATATCTTTTTCGTTCCATTCCAGAAGCAAATTCGGGGATATTCCGAGTTCGCGCGCAGCCTGCTTTAAGGTTAATAATTTTTTTTTCTTACTTGTGCCCGATAAATTCATGCCTATTTAAAGAAATAATTTGATAATAAATTAATCTTAAACCAGGCACAAAAAAAGAAACTGCTGTAGGATACGAATGAACTCGAACGGACCTGTGTGGCCCCGGGGTTTTTAGCCTCGGATATTTTTAAAATTCATTTAGAATTTGATCGGCTGTTAAATTCATGGAAGTTAGATCTTCCTGCGTAATATATCTTCTGAACAGAACTCTGTTTTTAGATGTTCTCGGGAAGAATAAGTCTCTTTTTATGCCGACAAAACCCAGGCGCGTTACAAGCTTGCTGAGAGAGGCATTGAATCTGACTTCTTCATCGCCCAGAGTATCATAGTCAATTTCTTTGACGCCGGGCGCGGCCAGTTTCATCAGTCTTTCTATGAATTGGTCCGATTCGCTGTCCAGATCAGGCTTACAAAGCTTGTATTCTTTTCCCTGAAAACAAAGCGCGACGGTTCCGTCCGCTTTCTGGTTAATTTCAAGAACCCTTCTTCTTTCAATATCATCCGGTAAGCTATGAACCGTTGCTGCGGCAGCATTCATTTTGGCCGAATACATCTGCTTTCTTAAGACAAGAAAAAGGAATAATAATCCTAGCGCCATAATGACTGGAAGAACATTCGGATCCGTGGCCGGACTTAGTGAATTATCGCTGCTGGCTACTCCGACCGCTTTCAAAGCCAGCGCCAAGATATTCGAGCCTGATGTCTCTCCTTTGATATTGCCCCCGGCATCAAACAGATTGTCTGCCGTATCTACGTTTTTAGGGAAATTTGCCAGATCGCTGTAGCCCACAGCGCTGTTGATGCTCATTGTATTGTCGGTTTTTATGCCTGTTTCGCTATTTTCCGTAAGTTTTGATAAGACAAACGGCACCTGGTTAATATTATTGCCGGCAGCAGTTGTTCCGGATCTTCCTCTAAAATTTTTATTGAAAATATTTCCCAAAACATTTATACCCTCATTTTTAAGGCTGTTATCCGAAAGGCCGGAATCATTGATTTGCGAAGCCAAGACCGCTTTCGTGTTATCCGTTCCTTTTTGAGCTATCAATTGGTTGCGGTCGAAGAAGAACTTAAGCTTGTCTTGCTGTATCAAGATTACTATTATCAGGACCGATATAGCTAAAAAGGCTGAAATCAGCCTTAATGAGGAGCGGTCGTTCGTGTTCGTTTCGGCGGATTCCTGAATTTCACTGTTTATCGCGGAAAGATTTTCTTCTTCAACCCGCAAATAGGTTCGCGGAGTAACTCCGCTATCATGCGCCGGCTTTTGAATTGAGATAAATTTATCAATTTGTTCCTGGGTATAGCCTACTTCCCCACTGAGCGTGATGGTCGGCTTGAGGATATTGAAATCATTCCACTGGATAAGAGCGTCAACAGAAACCCCCAGTATTTGCGCGGCGTCCTTTAGTGTTATGAGTTTTCTTTGATTATTTGAATTAGATAAGTCCATAAAATTTCGAATAATTTCTTTTAAAGGTTGTGCCTATTTTCAGTTTAAAGGTTATTTCTCACCGGAGTCAATAGCTGAGTTTAAATGGAGTATATCTAAAGATAACAATAGATATATTAATAGTGCAGACAAAATTACACAATTTATTATTTTTTAAATTTATTGTTTTTTTTGTTAAAATTTAATTATTTTAATGTCATTTATTTATTCAAAAAATTAGGATTATAGTTATTTGAAAAAATGTCTAATCATTAATAGTTTAGGATTTTTAAACTATTGATTTTTTCACGAAAAAATTTTCACAAATTATTCCGGATATTTTCTTTCAAAAATTTGAAAATTATCAAAATTTAACTAGATTGTAAAATCAAGCTAAAGTCCAACTGCGTATCATATTTTATTTTCATTTAGGGGTTTATTGATTATTTAGAGTATTAAATGTTCTCTATTGTTTAGATTAAGATTATCGGACCTTTATAATCTTGCTACCATTATTTGGCTCTTCGTCCTCTAAAGAAATTTCTTCAATGCCCAAAAATATATGAACTACGTCATTTTTAACTTTCATGATCGCTTGCTCTATTTCCATTTCTTTGATCTTTTTATTCTTGTTATAGAAAATAACCAGACTCTTGAGAATTGAAATAAAATTTGCGTGCATCGGATAGATGTCAAAGGTGCCCACATCATTAATAGACGTGATTCTGTCAACTTCCCCTTCAAAAAGAGTATTCTGGCTGTCTCTGACTTTTACTTTAAGCAATTTTTTGTCGGCCATTTAATATTTCCTTAATTAACTTGAATCACTTATCGGAGGTTGCTCTTTCTGTTGAGGGTTTTGCGCTCCGGCTTTTTCCGAAGGAGGAGTTGCTTGAGAAGCTTTTGACGAAGCTTTTACTAAAATTCCTTCAACATCCTTCAATGTTCCTATGTATAGCAAGTCTTCGGGCCCGAGAAGATCAACCTTGCCGTCCAAGATTGCTCTGACATCCTTAACGACATCCTTAACGGGAACTTGAATTCCTTTTTTTTCGGTTTGAGTCTCAACCACCGTAAAATTTTGAGTCATATAATTTTTCAGCATTTTAGCTCTTTTATAAGCAACTTGATCCTGAACCGACAATTCAGCCTCTCCGATCAAAGAAACTATTCTTTCCAGAGAAACGGCTTTTTTTAACACGGCCTGAGCATCAAGAGCGGTTTGGTAATGTATCTCTCCTACTGTTTCGGAATTCAAGGCGGCGGAATTGGAAGACAGGATATCTATTGCCGGAAATCTTCCTTCCTGATAAACACTACGGGAGAGAATAATACCGGAATCAAGGTAAGGGAAAACTGCCTGTACGCCGCTATCTGTCAAGTCATCGGCCGGGACATAAATTGCTTCAAAAGTAGTAATAGAGTTTTTTACGGTCGATGCCAGTCTTTCATGAAATGAGGCCATTTCTGATCCCAGCGTTGACTGATAGCCTCCTTCCGAGGGAAGAGCGTTCATTAACGTAGACAATTCATATCCTGATTGAGCAAAACGGAAGATATTGTCAATGAAAAATAACACGTCTTTTCCCAAAACATCCCTGTAATATTCGGCCAGGGTTACGCCGGCAAAAGCGGTTCTGAATCTGATGGCCGGATTTTCTCCCATGCTGCCGTAAACCAAGGTAACACCCTGCATGACCTTATTTTCTTTCAGGGTTGTGTAGAGTTCTTCTCCTTCTCTGGTTCTTTCCCCTACCCCGGTAAAAACCGAAACATTTTCTTGCGCATGAAGAATAACGACATTGTGAATAATTTCGGATAGGATAACCGTTTTCCCGACTCCGGCGCCGCCGAACAAACCGACTTTTCCGCCCCTAACGATGGGGGTAAAAAAATCAATGACTTTAATGCCTGTTTCCAGAATTTGCCGGGGTATTTCAGTATTGGCAAATTTGATATCCCTGGCAATGATTGGTCTTAGTTCCTTTGCGGTAATTTCTCCCAGATCATCCTGCGGTTCACCTAAGGTATCAATTACCCGTCCCAGCAATTCTTTGCCGACCGGAATTTTAAGCGGCTGTTCGGTGCTGATGACGATAGTGTTGTAATGAAGATTCGAAATGCTGGTTAAGGCCAGACAATAAAAGCTGTTTTGTGAAGCGGAGGTGTACACCTCCATCTTGGCGGAAGGATCATCTTTACAAATCAGGACATCATGCATCCGCGGTTCTCCTTCCAAAAATTCCACCTCAACGATTTGCCCTTTAATACTGATAATTTTACCGGTAAGCATATCTTTATCCCAATTCCCACAGAATAAATCCCGACATTGATTCTAGTTGTTTTTTATTTTGCAGACTATGTTTGATGCGGGTTTTTTGAAGATATAATTTCTTCGATTCTCCTTCGATATGAATCAGGGCCTCCTCCATCGCATTCACCCTTGATGCATGACGGGCAAGTTGATTCTCCAAAAGAGTCTGGCTGAAGAGAGTTGCCATAATCTGCGTTTCAAAGAAATGAAAAATCTTCTCCAAAATAGGCTCGAAAATGAACCTGTCTTCACGGGGAACATTAGACGGTACTTCTGTTTCAAAAATATCCTCACCTGTAATGCTGGTAGAGATTGCATCTTGTTTGACAACATTACCGAATTTTCCATAATAGATATGCACTCTCTCATACTGCAAGTATTTCTTCATGGCAATTTTTATATGATTTATTCCGATATTGGTATCCGGAATTTCAAAATATTCAAAAGGCTCTTTGGCGCTTGAGTTTTCAAACATTTCCTTACCTGCGCTGCCGATTACCAATATGTCAACCTTGTCTGCCGGATATTTTTTGAGATCCTTTGTAAACAGATCAAAAGTTTTTTCGGTAACGGAACCGTATAGTCTTCCGTTGGAAGATAAATAAACCATTAATAATTTATTGTTTTTCTGCAATACGGGTAAAAGTGTTTTTCCTCCCTGCTTTATCTTTGTCATTAAATCTTTTACCTCTCTTTGATAGGATGACTTCAGGTCAACAAAGATATCGGAAATGTCCGACAAAAAATCACGGGTTTTGAGAACCGAATCTTTAATTTTTTGCATTTGGGTTGCTGCAATTTCCTCATAGCTTTCAGCCAACTCTTTCAAGCTATTTAAACTCTCCAATTCTTCCAAGATTATTTTTTTCTCTGCCATAGATTATTATTGAGACAGATTAAGTAATGATTCTTTATTTTTCATAACATTCTCATTAAAGGTAGTGAAATTGTCGGTATCCGTAATTTCATGTAATATTTTTTGTTTACCGCGGTTATAATATGCGTCAATCAGATGCCACTTTACTTCTTCCAGAATATCTTTAGTTTCGATAATGCCTTGAAGTATCATAGACAAAATAATCAGCTGTATCGGTGTCGGCACCGTTTGGTGATACGATTGATTGAAAAATTTAT
>Ga0182027_10014116_pt1 | contig 11082 bp, 11 predicted proteins | sample 712E1DmetaG_FD_121300 | JGI IMG/M metagenome (GOLD analysis project Ga0182027, IMG submission 121300) | Permafrost microbial communities from Stordalen Mire, Sweden - 712E1D metaG (Illumina Assembly) | ecosystem: Environmental > Terrestrial > Soil > Wetlands > Permafrost | place: Sweden...
GCATCTATTCGAGCGCCGGGCAGTCGTGCAGGACCATGAGCTGATGTCGGCGGCGCTGGCGCGGGGACGGGGACAGGACTTCGACCTGGCGAAGCTTCGGGCGGAAATCGACCGGCGGGGCTACTTCCAGGAAGAGGGGACTCGGCAGTTGACGTCGCGGCAGACTTTGAAATGGGAGGTTGCGGTTGTTCAGGCGGCTCACGATGGGCAATGGCAACTCGATCCGCTGAATGCGTCGTATGTGCCGCCAGCAGGGCTTTCGAGTGAACAGAGGGAGGCCGTGGATCAGATTCTGAAGAGCGAGGACTTCATCACGCTGTTTCAGGGAGCGGCCGGGACCGGGAAGAGCCACACTCTGCGAGCGGTCGTGGACGGTTTGAAAGCTGCTGGGCGGCCTGTCGTCGTGCTGGCGCCGCAGCGGCAACAAGCCGGGGACTTAGAGGCGGACGGGCTTGCGGCAACGACGCTTGCCCGGTGCCTGCAAGCGCGGGAACTACCTGCCCGGCCGGTGGTGCTGCTCGACGAGGCTGGGCAGGTGGGTGCGCGTCAGATGAGCGAATTGGTCGGCCTGGTGCAGAAATACGGCGGCCGTCTGATTCTTTCCGGCGACACCCGGCAGCATGGCGCGGTTGAAGCTTCCGACGTTCTGCGGGCTATTGAGAAACATGCCGGCTTGAAGCCAGCCATTCTCCGGGAAATTCGGCGGCAGGATCCTGATAGGGCGAAGTCGGCCGGCGAGAGGGCGTTCATCGCTGACTATCGCCGGGCAGTGAAAGCAGCGTCAGATGGGAGAATCGACGAGTCATTCGACCGGCTCGACCGGATGGGCTGCATCCGCGAAACGGCGGCAGCGGAAAGGCCGGCGCTCCTAGCCGCTGAATACCTGGCCAGCGTGGACCGTGGCGAGAAGACTTTGGTCGTTGCCCAGACGTGGGACGAAGTGAACCGCGCAAATGAAGCGATTCGCGAGGCGCTGCGGTCGCGGGGTAAGATCGGCGAGGGAGTTGCGCTTAAGATCCTGCAGACGGTAGATTTGTCGGAAGCCCAGAAACGCGATGCCCGGTTCATTCCAGCGGGAGCGCATGCCGTCTTCCGGCAGGGCTACGGTCGGTTCAAGCGTGGCGACGCGTGTTCCATCGTCGAGGCGAACGACCGCGGATTGGTTCTGCTGAAAAACGGTCGGCGCTCCACGCTCAGTTACCGACGGGCCGACCGCGTGAGCATCGCCACGGAAAGCGAAATGCAGGTCGCGGCCGGCGACCGGCTGCAACTGAAGTTCAACGGCCGGACGCAAGACGGGCAGCGAATCGCCAACGGGGAGCTGGTCACTGTCAGGGAAGTCAAGGGCAACGGTTCACTCGAAGTCGAGACCGACAATGGTGCGACCAAAATGCTCGCGCCGGACCAACGGCTTTTTCGGCGCGGTTATGCCGTAACCTCGTACGCCTCGCAGGGCAAAACCGTCGATACCGTGCTGGTGGCCGATTCCGCCTGCCGGGTAGCAACCAACGGCAACCAGTGGTATGTTGCCATCTCCCGGGGCCGGAAGCGGGTGACGGTGTTCACAGAAAGCAAAGCAGAGCTGCGGATGAACATCGCGCGTAGCGGCGACCGCGACCTTGCCATGGACTTGAAAACCGGCACGGAAACGTCTGTGGCTCGGGAGGCTGTCGACGCATCGATCCGAATCGGAGACGCCATGTCCCACTTCGAACGCCTCCGGCGGCAGCAGTATTTTATCCGGATCACTGCACAAAACAACCAACGCCAACGCATTACCATATGATCCTCTCAGAAGCGCGCGGTTCATCGTATAACTACGGCTCGGCATGCCATGCCGTGGATTTCAAGGGTGCCAAGATGCTTTCAGTCCACGCGGCGGCCGGAAGAACATGGGCGTTCCCGTGGGTTCACTTTGTCGCTGTGGAGCATCGGGCCGGGCCGGCCGGAGAAACGTTGCGGCTCACGTTCTCCAGCGCTGAGATCGTGATCGACGGCACTGGACTCTTGCCACTCCTCGGAGCCGTCACCGAGTTCCACCTTTCGTTGGTGCGCGTGTTGCCTCCGGAACGCCGGGCCGGAATGCCGGATTCTGCGCCAGCCATCGCATCCATCGCCATCCATTCATCCGAGGCGCCCATGCGAACGGAGCGTTCTTGACCGGACTATCGCGACGCGTTGATCACGGTTTCCGCGGCCCGCAGGGTCGCCAGGATCTCCGAAAAGGCGGGCGCCGGCTTGAGAAACATATCCGCCATTTTTGCGTAGTCGGCTTCAAGCTCCTTGAGCCGGAAATCCGGTGGCGTAATGCGGATAGTCCCTGGCTTCGCCGTCTCATAGCTGGCCCAAGACGAGGCAAAGAACCGGCTCTTGTGATGCACCACCCGTTCCAATAAATCGAGCCGGCGCATGGATCGTTCGCCGAGCGGATGCCTGATCAGCGCAGCAAGGTCGGAGTAGTGGCGCGAGTAGCGGTCGCGCATCGGCAGGTCGGGTCGCCGGTGATACTCGGCGTGCAGGATGGTCGCCTTCTCCCAAAACGTCCGTTCGACTTCAAGTGCCACAACTCGAGCAGAGGCTTGGGTGAACGTGAGCGGAAATTCCTCCGCGACCATCGGCGTGATCGCATGATCGCCAACCGGCCGCTGGTCGGTTAGCGATCCGAACTCGATCTTCACTTCCGCCCGGATGTAGCCGGAATAGGCGGCCGCGGCCGGATACCGGAACAACACCACCGGCGATTGCGATGTTTCGTCCACCCGTGCGAGGAGATTCCACCCTGTGCTTTCCGGCTCGCCCAACTGCGGCGTCAAAGCCTCGGTCAGCAGCGGAGCGAACCGTTCTTGCACGGCAGCGACACACGCCGCTTCCAGTTCCTTGTGCCGCTTCTGGCGTTGCGTCGGCGACGGTGCGTCCTCGAGCCGGCTTTCGAGCATGCCGAGGAACTCCGGGCTCACGGATAGATCGACGTCTTCGGAGAAGCGCTGAATGACACCGAAGACCTTGGAAAGCGACGTGCCGCCCTTGAACACAAGGTGATCCCGCCACGGCTGGAGCTGGAAGAGTTCGCCGAGCAGAAAGCAAACCCAGAAGTCCTTTTCCAGCATCCAGGCGGGGACGCTGCGACGAGCGGCGGCCTCGGTGAAGAACGCGGCGCGGTCGCCGACGGCGCGACGGGCGAAATCACGCATGGCGCGACTCCTCCGCCACGGCGTGAAGATGGGGGCGCATCCAAGCCGGTGCGAACCGGGCATCGCGTCCGAGGCGCTGTCGATCCGTTGCATTCAGCACGCGTTGCAGGGTGGCAACACGGGCGGCTGTGACGTGATCCTTCCCGAGATGCCGCAAGGCCTGAATGACCGTGCCGCTCATCTTACCGGCCAACGCCAGATGGCGTGGTGCGGCCTTCCGCAATTCGACGATGAGCCGGCCGATGAGGACCTTTCGACTTGTGCCATCGGTCAAAAAAACGACTCGGGCAGGCACCTGCTCCGACAGTCCGAGCAGATTGGCGGCAAACGCCCCCGCAGGCTGGATACGCAGGCCGGAGTTTCGCGCCAGCGCCTGGGCCACCAAGGTTGGCTCGGGACTGAGCAGACCGATTTCCTTGTGCGTCTTGGGGTAGTCGTAAAGCCCGCGGCGCAGCCGGCGAATGATGCCACGCTTCGCCAATTGGGAGAGCGAGAAATCGACTGCATCCCGGCTCCCGACATCGGCAAAGTCGAATGGGGTGAAGACGGCACCCCTCCCACGGCCATAGATCCTACTAACTATTTGTTGTTCAATGCTCATGTCTTACATATAGGTTCTAGTTTGCTCAGGAAAACTAGCATGTTTTCCTGAGAATGGAAGCTCGCACTTTCCCGGCCGATCTCACGCCTGATCGGGGTCCGGTACCTCGCTCAATAGAAATCGGCATCCCAGGGCCACACAATACCGCCACACCATTGGCAAGCGTGACGACGCGTGCCCTGTTGTCATCGGAGCGAACGACTGCGGATTGGTTCTGCGGAAGAACGGCCGGCGCTCCACGCTCAGTTACCGACGAGCCGGCCGCGTGAGCATCGCCACGGAAAGCGAAATGCAGGTCGCTGCCGGCGACTAGCTGGAGCTGAATTTCAACGGCCGGGCGCAAGACGGGCAACCGACAATGATCAGAGACCACCTCCTCATGGTCGAATGGTCAACGAGGCGTCGCCCCGGCTTCGCTGGCGGGCAGCGCGACAGGTGTTCCGGCTGTCGGCCCCTTGCTGGCCGCCTTTTCAAACAATGCCGGATTGTAGAGCTCCATGAATTTCACGACGGAGCTCCTTCGCTTTGCCGCCGTGTGGCGTTCGTCGTCGACTACGAAAGACATATGGTCGTCAAGGATGACTCGGAAATCAGCCGCCGCCAGGGAATCGACCTGCAATTGATTCAATCCCGGGAACGAGATGCTTCCCATCCCTTGATTGACCGCGAGATAGGTATGGCAGCCGTTGCTCCAATTCGCCGCGAGGCACAACCGCACGGCGTCCGCAATGCCCAGCGGATTCTTTTTGTATTCCGTCCGATTCGCACAGCCAATAGCCACGAGCTCAGAAACCCGCTTTCCCCGGTAGGCTGCGAACCAAATTCCATCGCAGATCTCGATCTCTCCGAGGTTCTCACCATCGATGAAATAGTAGCTGGGTTTTAGGTAGAATATGGGATCCCAGAATGTCTCAACCAATTCAGGCTCATGGGTCGGGGTGTGCCACTTCGCCATCTCGGAACAGAGATTGTCGTAGAACGAACGCCAATTGGACTCAGTGACCGTTCGACTCAGGATTGATGCCGGGATAGCAGCCGTAATTGAGGGGTCAGCAACGGCCGCGGGAAGGTTCTGGTGATACTTCCCCAATATCTTCGATAGCTTCGCATAGGGCTCGTGGGCGATTCTCCCGTAAAGCACCTGCGCAGGCGTGAAGTTCTTCCATTCGCAGCGGCAGCTCAGATCCATCAATGACCCGACCTGGAGTCCTCTCTTGGACCAGACCACAGTGTAGTTCGGGTGGAAATCTTCCGTCAGGAGCGAAGGCATGAACTTCGGAAATTCCAGGTGTGCTCCCGGATCCAAGAGGATTTCCTTCACCTCACGGAGATCCTGGTCGGAGATCTTGAGCGGGTGACGATAAAACGGATAGTCGTGAATCCAGCTCAGGTCCTTGCGCTTGGATTCGTGGTCGTACCATTCCTTCTCAGCCGCCGGGTACGGCAGGCCTTCGAGAATGACAACGGAATCAGCCCCTCGGACGGCGGCAGCAAAGTCCGAGATATCCTGCAGCTTCCACTCAGATTCTGGAGAATCGTCCAATTTGACAGTCACCATGCGGTCCCGTTTCGCGTCGGCATAGCTCGTCGTAGCAAGGACGCCACAGCCGGCGGCAATCACCGCGCATAGCGTCAATTTGCTGAATGTGGCCAACGGGGCTAACATCCGAGAGCTTTTCACCGCGGGTCTGGGAGGGAACCTGTATTTGCGGCCGTTGTCCCGGGTCGTGTGGGAGCCGGCGTGGCGAGGTCCGCAAAAAGCCGGGCAGAGCAGCGGGCGCAGGCGGCGCTGACCGTTTTCCAGTCGTGCCACCGGGGGGCGAGCAGCTTGTATTCACTCAGCCGGGTTTCCTCTAAGTCATACGGCATCGGCTTGGCGAGCTGCACCAGCAACTGTTGCGTGGGCGATTCGCCGTTGGGCTGGGGGTACAGCCGGTCGAATGAACGCATGGCCGCGAGGGTTCCCGCTTCACCCAGGCGGTCCTGCATGGCCACGAAGTCGAGGTAGTCGCGGGTGGCGTTGCGCTTGAGGATCAAGACGGCCTTGATGCGCAACATCTCGGCCTCGGTGGGCACGGTGATGACATGGCCTTGGTGAGTGACCTGCTTGGTTTCCAGCGGCTCATCGCGGATCAACTGACGAATGCCTGTTTCAATCCCGTCCAGACTGCCGAGAATCTGCACCGGGCGGCGGACGCGGGCAGTCTTCCACCCGGCGACCGATTCGAGCTGGGCGAGGATCTCGTCGAAGCGGGTGCGCAAGTCCGTCAGAACGTGATCGGCATCGACGGAGACCCGATGCCGGGCGTGGATGGCCGTGGCCGTGCCGCGAACCAAGACCGCATCGGGAAGGATTTCCTGGAGATGGACGGCGGACGAGAGGAAGCGGTCCCATTCAGGAAGCCGCTTGGTGGTGGGCATAGTTGTGCCAAAAGTGGTAGCGTTGGGCGTAAGGGTCGGCGACATGGGCGGCGCAAACGCGCAGTACCTTGTCGCGGATTTCGCGATCTCGGCCAAAGGCGGCCTGGAGTGATTCCCAAGCGTCGCGCCGGCCACGCGCGATGACGTCATCGATCGCGGCCAAGGTGAAATCTTGATGCGTGAGATGGCGATGTTGCATGGCGGTGCTGGAGCCGGAGCCATTTCGACGGGCGTTGATCGCGCGCATGCGCTCCCGGCGCAGGTTCCGTTCTTCGTCCGTGTAGTTTTTGGGTTTGCCGGCGGATAATGAGGCAAGCAGTTGGGCGACCTGCTTTTTGGTCAGCGGTTCTTGGCAGTGCGGGCACTTCGGGAGCATCGAGTAGGGCTGACGGTGGCACGATAAGCGGTTATCGTCAACTGGAATGTTTTCCCGAGAACGAAATCTCCCACTCTCCCTTTGATCTCACGGCCGGACCGGACCTGGCGCTCCGCGCACGGGGGCTTCCTCGGCTCAACGGTCCCGGTGCAATACCATCCATTGCTCTCGTAGCACCCGCAGATTCCCGCGCGGTTATGCACGTCGTCGTGTGAGCGGCGGCGCGAACATCGCCTGTTTCTGGCGATCAAGAAGTCAACTGTGGGAAAGGCGCACCGGCGGGGCTTGCGGTGGCCGCCGGCGACGCGGGGGATTCAGGCGGTGGGATCGTCGCCGAGACGGTCTTTCATGTGGTAGCGGTTGCCTTCGAGGACGACGGTTTCGGCGCGGTGCAGGAGGCGGTCGAGGAAAGCGACCGCGTCGATGCCCGTGAACTCGAGGAACTGTCGGGACATCATCGCGCCATAGACGTATTCCCCGTTCTTGCCAGCGACCGTCGCCCGCGTCTTGTCGAGCAAGCGTGGCAGCTGGGCGAAGCCCCCGAGTCGTACCCGGGAGCTCCGGGGCGGGTGTTGCGTGAGATCGGGTTGGGCGTAGTTGATCATGGGGTGGGAGAGCTCATTCTATTGTGCGCGAATTGCGTCCGAAAAGCTGCCGCACCGAGTGGTGCGGGTAGGGCGCGACGGCCCGGCGCGCCGGGTTAGCGATTGGCCCGGACGGCCTGGCGGTCCGCCCCCCCTATCTGAACTGCATGGGTCGGGATCAGGGATTGTGCGGGCGAAATTCTGCGGTGGAAATCCAATACACCTTGCCGGTGTCGCCCGGGACGTCGCGGGTGAAAAAGAGATACTGTCCGTCAGGAGAAAGGCTCGGGGCGAAATCGTAGCCCTGTGTGTTCACCTCCGGCCCGAGATTACGGGGCTCGGTCCAGTTTCCGTCCGCATTCCGGAAACTGACGTAGAGTTCGCCGTTCCCCAGATTGTCCGGTAGCGTCGAGTAGATGACGAGGTAGCTCTCGTCCGGAGCGACGAAGAAATCGCCGAAGATGCAGTTGGATCTGGGCTGGAACGCGGGGACTGTTTCAGCGCGCGAAAAGTGTCGGTCGACCCGCGGTGCGCGGTGCAATCCCTTGTCGCTGCCTGAAAGAACGAAATAATACAATGCGCCGTCGCGGACCGCGCAGGGAAAGCCGGCGCCCGCGGCTGTGTTTACCGGTGGGTGGAGAAATACCGGATCCGCCCAACCGCTGCTTTCGCGCTGGCTCATCCATATCCCCCGCACCTTCGGGTCAGTCGGGCTGGGACCGGCAAAGTACAGGGTTTGTCCGTCGGGGGCGATCGACGCCTGAAATCCACCGTTGCGACTGAAGAACGCCGGCTCCGGCTTCGACCAGACGCCGTTCTCGCACCGCATCGCGACACTGGTGAACGTCTTTGTCTTGTAGTCCGTCACGTCGAAGAAACACTCGCGGCCATCGGGCGAGAAGACGGGGCGCTCGGCAAACTCGCCCTCGCCGCGCGGAAGTGAAACCAGACCCGGGGCAAACACCGCGGCGCCATGCGCGGGCGGTTGTTGGCCGAAGTACAGCCCCGTTACCTCGGCCGGGGATGGCGGCTGAACCGCAGCGGGTGTTTCTGCCGCGTTGCCCGCAGAACACACGAAGTGAAAAACGGCGAGAGCGGTGAGAGCTTCAAGACTGATGAAACGACGATGGAAGAGCCGAGGAGAGGTCATTGGAAAATGAACACGGATCAACGTGGGGAGATTTCGAGGTTAGCGAAATCGCCGCCGGAACCGTTGCCGACCCAGAGTCCAACCAGCCCGTCGCGGCGGTCCGACAGTTGAGTGACGACCAGCGAGGGCGTGGCGGCGCCGTTGACGAAGACGGTAATTTGGCGGCCCTGGACGACGATGCGGGCATGGAACCAGTCGTCGGGATCGGGGACGGGCGTCACGGCAGCCTCGTATTGGCCCGGCGAATCCGCCCGCAGCTTTTCCCAGGTGAATTGCGGGTGGGAAATATACTGCACGGCACGGGCGCGCCGCGGAATCTCCGGGTTCTTGAAGTTGAACGGCCGGAAATACACCGCGTCGAAGGTCGTGTCGTCCACGCCGCGGAAAGCGATGCCGACGAAGCTCTGGCCGGGTTTGTTCGCGCCGCGGAGGTCTACGTCGATCCTGCCTTCGGCAAAAGCGGAGCCGATCAGCCACGCGAAGCCGTCTCCGTCCCTGGCGTCGAGATGAACGGCGGGATGGCCTTCGCGCACGCTCGGTGTCGCGTTACGGTTGGAGACGCGCCAGACGGTGGCATCGGTGATCTTGCTCAGATCGGGTTGGGTTCCGGCGTGCGCTAGCGAACAGGCAAGCAGGGCGACGACACCGAACGAGTGGAGGGAGGAAGCGAGAAGAGTCATGGAATCGGGGGGGGAGGGTTGAGTAGGGTTCTGTGCGCGGTACGAGACGAGGCTGAGATCCGGGAAAGCGTCAGAGACAAGGGAGGCGGAGTCACGACTGGCGGCGGGGATTAAACGGCCGAATCGCTGAAGCGGTCCGAAGTCGGGCACCCGGATTCTCCGTCCGTGAGCCTGCCCCTAGATCAATTGCGGAATCCATGATTCAATCACCCCCGAGGTCCGCACCGGGCTTTCGTTCCGCACCCTCGGAATGGATCAGGGCGACGTGATGTTCCCCATCGAGGACGAAGCGCATGAGCAAGATGGCCTTTTCGAACTCGATACGGTAGAGAAGACTTTGGCGGTTGTCTTCGGTTTGGCGATCGACCAGGGCCATCGACGTCAAGCCGCCGTATCTTTGCAGGTCGGCTTGAATCGCTTTCTGGGCGGGGGCAATGTTCGTCCAGAGTTCGACGTTGTAGTCGGTGGGTCGCATGGCACCGTGCATCGCGTCTTCGATGGTGGCGCGCAGGTGGCGCGTGACCGAGGGCTCATGATCGGCCACCGGCGGAAACTCATCGAGGAAGAACCGGCGCATTTCGCGGAGCAGCGGCCGGGGGGCCTGGGCGAGCTGCTGGTGGATTTGGGGCAGGTCGTAGTAGTGCCCTCCCTTCCTGAGCTCGGCGGCCAGATTGAAACGCACTTCGTTGGCCGTCTCGGAGAGGGGATACAGGAAGATTTCGCCGGACTTCAGATCGAAGACATTGGAGTATTTCGTGGCGTAGCGGCCTTCCTGCCTGCAGGCGTGCAGAATCCCGGTGCCGGCGGCCACCGTGGCGGGCGGCGCATTCGCCAGCAACATATTGAGCGTCCGGAATCCGTATCCGAATCCGCGGCTGGTGTTCGACGGCTCGATCTGCAGCTTCCCATCGCGGGCGCCGATGATGGCCGAGGCTCCGGACCGGTCGGCCACGAGAAGCTTGGCGCGGGCGAAGTCGGACTCCGGATGCTGCTGAAAGAAGGCAATGGCCTCTTCGACCGTGGCGCACGATTCGAGCAGGCGTTCGGTCGGATTGCCCCGCACGCACTGGGCCGCGGGCCCCGGTTGCCATTCTTCGCTGAACCCACCCACCCAGTCGCACGCGAGGCCTGCCGTGTTCAGGCCGCCGCGCGCCCAGCCGTCGTCGTATCCGACATACGCACGGCCATAACATCCTGCGCTCGCCGGCACGAACCAGATTCGGGTTCTTGGGTTCGACCAGTCCTCGTTGTTGCAGAAGAGCGCATGGGTGGCGTCGGTGAGAACAAAGATGGTGCACGCCTGGACGGAAGCGGCCGCGAAGCTAAGGATGGCGAGGGTGGCAAAGCCGGGGGCCTTGGCCAGCAATCGGAACGCGAAACGGAGGTCGGAGAGCATGGGGTTATCGTCGGTCACACTTCCAGGCAGGGACCGTGCCAATTATGACGAGATCGCTTACTTTCACAACCACAACGACTACGGTAAGCGACCGTGGCGGTGCGGATACTTCCCTGACCGGAATCGAGATCGCCTAGTCCCGAAAGCGGGACGACCGGCTCCCTCGTAGCGCTCTCCGAGAGTGAAGCTTCCGGCGCGGTCAGGCGCGCTCTGACGGCCGCCTTCGCCTCGATGAATGAGTCGAGGCGGCTCCCGGTTCTCCGGTCAATTAGGGTTGCGACGACTTCTGCTCTCCCAACGCGGATTCTGTTATACCCATTGTTATACCCGCCATCTCCCGTCCTCCTCATCGCGTCTTCAGTTTTTTGGCCATGGAAGGAAACGATGTCCTCTGCTCTGCCGATGGGAATTCGTTATACCCACCGTTATACCCACGAGGACCAAAAATGGGCAAAATTGGGGTTTTATGAGAAAAGCGCCTTATCTCGGAAGACGCTATTTATCAGCGATTTGATCGCTTCTGAGTAGGTGGGGATAATTCCGAAAAACGGTCATTTCGAATTTTCAGTCCTCTGCTCTACCAACTGAGCTACCTTGCCGGGGCCAAAGAGGGGGCAGCAAATAAAGCAGGCGGTTTGACGTCAATGGGATTCCGCCCGCCGGGGAGCGAAGAAGCCAGCCAA
>Ga0182027_10014117_pt1 | contig 11081 bp, 14 predicted proteins | sample 712E1DmetaG_FD_121300 | JGI IMG/M metagenome (GOLD analysis project Ga0182027, IMG submission 121300) | Permafrost microbial communities from Stordalen Mire, Sweden - 712E1D metaG (Illumina Assembly) | ecosystem: Environmental > Terrestrial > Soil > Wetlands > Permafrost | place: Sweden...
AGAACCCTGAGGTTTTTATCAGTATCTCTACTGTTGAAACTCAGAAGGGGAATGGAATCGGGAAGTCATTTTAAAGATCATATCATTGACTGAGATCTTGGTATACATTCGTTCGTGACGGCCAGGTGTTTGTCCGGCTCGCTGGATCTTTCCCTCTGTCTCCCAACGTCTTACTGTTACTGCTGATACTCTTAACTTCTTACAAATTTGCCTGGTAAGGATCAATTGATCACTATAGTTCATGTGCAATATATTATGGGAAGTAAAACAATATTTGTCAACATACGCAATAGGTATCAGAATATATCAATGTATAAACTACCCACTTGACGAATGACAATGCCCCTCGATATCATGGGATTGCTATGGCAGGGAAGGAGGTGAAAGACGACAATGACCACAAATAATGACACCGATATTGAACAGCTGCTCAAAGATGAACTAACTCCGCAAAAAGATGCGGGCAAGAGTCCTGGAGCAGGTGACGGTAAAGGTGACGCGTCGGCAGTTGTGAAAGCTGATGATCACGTGGAGGATAAAACGTTTACTCTCCCGGATGGTAGAGTCGTGACTTCGACCGAAGCTCAGCGGCTTTGGAAAGACGAGTTCATGCCCGACTACACGAAAAAATCACAGGAGCTGGCTAAGCTCCAGAAGACCCCAGACAATAAGCAGTCCGAGAAGCTTGAGGACCAAGTTAGCAAAGGTATCAGGCCGGAGGACCAAGCTACATTCAATGAATTTAAAGACTGGTTGAAAATTGCAGGTGTTGCGTACAAGACGGATGTTGCAGGCATCGTACCCACGGCCACTAAAGTTACTCTTGGACAATTAAAGCTTCAAGGCGCTTTGGAAGACCTGGAGAAGGATTTTGATGGTTCCAAGGATGCTACTTCGGGTATTGAAAAACCTAAGGTAACAGCTCAGGAGGTATTTAAGTACATTACAGACGAAGTTGGTAAAGGCAATAAGCTTTCGCTGACCCCGCTGCAAATAGCTCACTTACTACATCCAAATGAATTCGCGGTATGGGACGCGGCAACGCTCGGCAAGCCCGCAGTGGCTGCAGTTACTAAGCCTGTCTTACCCGCCACTGAAAACGGCGGCAGTACGGGAGGAGGGCAACCGAATCCCCCAGCTCCGAAGTATGATTACGGAGACGGATCCATGGAAAAAGGTTTGGCTGAATTCTTACATAGCAGCTAGTTAATCGTCATTTTTATGATTGATTTTACAGCGTTTAGTTCTGCTTTGGAGAAAGTTATTCGACCGGCTATCAAAAGCCAAATCTACCGGAGAGCGCCGATGTGGCAGCTAATCGGAGGTTGGAGTGCCGAACAGCGAGTGGCTACACGTGCAAACGTGGGAGTCGATAGATTTGAAAACAATCAATTCTATATTCCGATCATGGATATGAATCACTCGGGTGTGGTTTCGATTGCACCAGGAGAGTCATACCAGTACGGTCAACCGGGGTTAAATACTACGGTCGCACCGCTTCGGACACTTGTTGGTTCTTTCACCATTCAAAAGCAACTTCTCAATACGACCAACGCAGGAGCAATTGTGAAGCCTTTGATTTACTACAGTAAAACATTGGCATGGCACATGGCTCTTGAGGCCAACAGGCAGGTCTATGGAGCATCAACAGGTGCAATTGGCACCGCGAATGCTACAGCGGGCGCACCAACGGTTTCGTTTGTGTTTGCTCCTTCAACGAATAGTTATCTTGATTACTCGAGATATTGTCCAGTTGGAACATGGATCAAGATTGGAAGTAACGTTCCTCAACAGGTAGCGGCAGTAACAGGCGACAACGCCTTAACTCTGACCTCTGCAATCACCTGGACAATAGGTGATGTGGTATACAAGACCACAGGCAGCGGTACCAACGCTACGTGTCTTGATGGTTTATCAGCAATGATAAACTCGACTGGAACGTATCAAGGTTTAGCAACAGCATCCGATAACTCATGGAAATCCTATCTCATGTCAACCCCGGGAACTCTGGGAACTGTCACGATTCAAGGAGCCATGAACAATGCATACTTTGCGGCAAACAAAACAGGTGCGTGCCACTGGATAGTGGTTAACGTTCCTGCATTCCTTACATACGGGCAATCACTCGTAGGTAACGTTCGTTTCCAGCCAAAGGATATGCTTTGGGGCGGTTGGACTGGACTGGCCTTCATGGGCGGCAATGCAAACATCCTTTTGGATTATGATTGCCCAGACGATCGGATTCATTTCCTTTCAGAGGAAGATTTGATCTTCATGCAGTTACAGGACTTTGAGTTTGAGAAGGGTACAGATGGAACTCTCTTGAAGATCGCGCAACAGCTCAACTACGAGGTTACGGCTTCGTGGATGGGTAACTTTGGTACGGATATCAGATCCGCTCAGGCGATGATCTCAGGTCAGACATTTGTGCAGACAGCGGTTTAAGAATCTCAAACGATTCGTGATAACGCGACAGCGGTAACGTGAGAGGCAATGTACAGAGAAAAACATATCTGCTTGCAAATACCTCCCGCTCTACGTAAGACATATGAGTTACCAGGATGATCTTATTCGACAACAGCGACAACACCAGCAGGCTCCGAAGATTAAAATGAGCCGCGCTGAGATGGAGGCGCAAATGAAAATGCTTACTGATATTGTAGTTGGCAACAAGAAGCGGATTGATGATGGGGTTGTCAAAGAAGGTGAGAAGCAAGAAGTACTCCTCAAGGACGGGTTTAAATACCTCGACAAGAAGCCCGGACGGAATCAAAAAGAGTCTGATGAGAAGATGCAAACCATTGTTGACTATTATGGTGGATAGTGTTTATACTGATAGAGTATATGGAGTTTATCAATACGACCGGAAAAGAATTTAAAATTACTTACGGGGGATCCCTCTTCACTATTCCCCCTGGTGGCATTGTTCTTTCTGATTTAAACCGCGAACTTCTTAATGTCGCAATTAAAGATCCACGACTTGAAGTTGTTAAAAAAGATAAGGCAGTGGCAAACATTATTCTCGCATCGTTTGGCAATTCAATTGGTCTTCCCTCAGGTGAGAACCCCCTTGCTGAAACTGTTAAAAAGGACGGCATTACGTTTCATAATGACACATATAAAGCATTGTCTATCATAGGATGTGGATCCCGGTTTACCGTGGAAGCAGGGCAGGATATCACGCTCTCCGGAAACAATGATGAGCTCATTGCTGCTGCAATACTTGTCCCGGGTCTTTATAGAGTTGGAAAGAAACCTCCGGAATCAGCAGTGAGACTCGCTGAAGAGAAGAAAAAAGAGGCAGTAAAAAATAAAGTAATTGCTGCAAAGACTCCTCCGGTATTTATGAAGAAAGAAGTGATCTCACAGGAAGAGGCAGTACAACAGTCAACCAGTCTTCATACATCCGTTAAGTCAAATAACAATAGGCCCAATATCGGTGATGAGAAAGTTATTGGAAGTGAACTTGAAACTGAACTAGCGAAGGGTATATTACCAAATGAGCCGGGTACAGCTCCGGCAGGAGGGTTAAGAGTCGTATGAAAAATCTACCGTCACATAATGCGTTTGTTCTTTTTGAAGTCGCTGGAGTTCCCACTCCTGTCTCTTCAACAGCTCCATTGCCTGTCCAGGCCGCGAACCTTCCTGTTCAAGCTGCTAACACTCCGTCTATTGCCTCCGCTGCAACGGCACTGGCCGCTAATGCAAATAGGAATGGATGGATGATCCAGAACCTCTCGACAAACCCGTTATATGTTCTTTTGGGGCCTGGTGCATCCGCATCGGTCTTTCACGCTGTCCTCAAAGGTGGTACCGCGTCCAATGACGGCAACGGTGGATCTCTGACGCAAATGCAGGGAGTTATTTATCAGGGGATTATTACGATAGCCGGAACGGCTCCAAGTTATGTGGTGACGGAGTTATAATATGATTGCAGCGCCTGAAGACACTATCAATAATCTGAATGATCTCAATGCCCAGCTGGATACCATCCGGGATAACATCACGCTCAATTCTTCGGAAGTGACGAGGTTACAGCGGCTTATCCAATCCCTCACCTACCAGATCGATCAACTTCACAACGATAAAACGTTCTGCGAACAGGAGATTGCCAATATGGGCGATCAGAAAACTACTGCGCAGACGGATCTCTCTACGCTCAACGATCAGATATCCGCAGCTAAAGATGATCTTGCCTGTGTGACAGCTTCTCGCGATGACATGCAAAAACAGCTTGATGACTTTCGAAACGGTGTCAATGAAGAGGTTCAGGCAGTCGCGCAGCGGGAAGCAGATGTATCGGCTCGGGAGAATGCCACGACTGCTCGCGAAGCGGATCTCACAAAGAGGGAAGATGATATCGTTCAGCGCGATGCGGATTCCCAGGCAAAGTCGACTCGTATATTGAATGTGTACAGTTCACTTCAAAACGTCGTGAAAGATCTATGACTCTATGCTTAATCCCGGCAACCCAAGTCTTCTTCTAAAACAACCCGTTAGTGAAGCCAGTGGGGATTTCATGGGACTGGTTCCCGGATCTCACACCTCAGCGCAATCTCTTCCCGTTGTCATCGCGTCCGATCAAGGACCGATTGCGATAACCGGTTCCATCAGTGCTACCAACCCATCGGTTGCGGCAACTGCTGGATTGGTTCCCACTTCAGCTACCTATCTTGGCGGTAATCAAAGCGGAAACCTCGTAGGTGTTCTCCTGGATGCGTCAGGATATCTTAAGGTAAACGTCGCGGCCGGATCAGGAGGAAACGGAGCCGCCAGCAATACCGGATCAGGAGTTCCCGCCCAGGCGGATTATGTGGGACTCAATGTCTCAGGCAACCTTCGTGGACAGACAGGTGTCAACCCAACCGGTTCGGTCTATTCCGCGCAGACGGACTTGACCTCGGTTGGAGGATTATCGTTTGCCCTTGGGCAACAACTTGCCGCCGCCGCTATCCCAGTCGTTCTCACGGCAGCCCAGATAACTACCTTGACTCCGGTATCTGCAGTGACGGCAACGCTCAATACCGAAACGACAAAAACTATAGGAGTGACGAGAACCGCTGATGGATCCGGAACACTTATCACGTCTACCTCTCAAGCATTAAACGTTAATATTTCCTCTGGAACGGTTACGACGCATCCGGTTACAGTAGTCTCTGGAGGGATCGCCTCGGGAGCAATCGCCGCTGGTGCTATTGCCTCCGGAGCTGCAGTTGCCGGAGCGTTTGCCGATGGAGCCCAAACGACGTTGGGACTCAAAGCTGATGCAAAATCCGTAGCCACTGATACCACATCCGTCACGGTCATGCAGGTTCTTAAAGAGATATCCTTCATGCTGCAGACTCCGGCCGCACTTGCCGCCGGATCCGCACTTATAGGGAAGGTGGGTGTTGACCAGACAACTCCAGGAACAACCAACGGTGTCTCTTTGGTTCCTACGACGACTGGTGGGTATACACCATTCCATCTTGTCTCAGCTGGTTCTACCAACGCCACGAACGTCAAGGCTGCTGCCGGTCAGCTATTTGGCTGGTATATCTACAACTCGAATGCAGCGGCGCGTAAAGTAGCGTTTCATAATACAGCAGGGACTCCTACCGCAGGAACCGCCGTTGTCTTCTCTGTCGTCATTCCTCCGGGAGCTGCAGCAAACGTTCTGGATGGAACGGGGATAGCCTTTGCGACTGGGATCGCGATCACTACTGTCACGGGCCTCGCGGACTCAGATGGCACTGCAGTCGCAGCGAATGATCTGATTATCAATTTGTTCTACAAATAAAATGTATATATATGGAAACGCGCTTCAGGAAATACTATCTGGTGCGGGTACAGTCGATTGGCACGCAACGTATTTTGTAGGTACAGCATAATATGGCAGCTTTAGAGTTAATAAATACTACTCTTTATTCAGATGCTAATTTAGTTGCATATTGGAGATGGGAGAATGGTTCTTTTACTGTAGATAGTAAGGGTTCATATACTTTAACAAATAATGGTCCAGTTGGAGAATCGACTGCTATATTTGGTGACTGCGCTGATTTCGGAACTGTAAATACAACAAAATACTTTTCAGTATCTTCTCAAATACTAAATAATGGAGCAAATGCTACGTTCTTTTTTTGGGTAAAGGATACTGTAATTTATTGGATATCATCAAAGGCAGGAGTATACGAAAACTACATAGCCTCTGGAGCTTCATATATAGCATTCCATTCCCATCATACGGATGGAACAGATGATGATTTTGGAGCGAATGCAACGATAGATACAGGACTTCATTTTATTGCTATAACTCAAAAGGTAAGCGGATCAGATCTAATAAAAACTGTTTTTTATGATGGAGTAAATATTGGTAGCAAAACAGTTGCAGGAAAAACGATGAACGCATGGGAGTCTCCATTTTATATTGGAAGAGTATATTACGAGGGAACAAGTGGATTAGGAAAAATAGATGACTTTGCAATTTTTACTAGAGTTCTTTCTGATACGGAAATATCAAATCACTACAATGGGTTGGATGGAAATTCCGTACACATCTCAAATCTCGCTGCGCTGGGAGTCGGATAGGTCCGCGATACTTTCATCGATCATGCGTTCGCAGTTGAGGCAAAGAGGGATCATATCGTCAATCGATCTGGTGTTTAGATTATCGTCAATCCTTCGGATAATCACGGTCGGTTCATGACAGATGATACAGCGGACCAATAGTTCTTTTAATTCAGTTTGTTTAATGATCTGGCAAATTCTCTGCTTGCTTCTATGAAGTATCCTGGCCGTCAATGAGTGGCTTCGTGTGGCAGCGTATAGTTCTTTAACCAGTTCTTTATCAACCATAAGTATACAAATGTCTATATTGACTCTATTATATCAGACTCTCTATAGTGAGTTTATTAAGGAGAAAATATATGATCCAATCATGGAAAGATACAAACATTGTTCTCGTCGATATGTATGTCCAGCCCGCTCTTGGGACATTAGCTTCTAATCCTACTGCTAATCTTCATGTTGGTGCCGGTATTGCGGCAGCCACAGGTGCTCCTTTTAAAATTGATCCGGGTGTTGTACTAACGACTCCTGAGAATGGTGCTATCGAAACAGATGGTACCCATCTCTATTGGACAGACTCTACAGCTGCAAGACGTCAGCTTGATCAACAGGCTTCTTCTCCTGCTGTTCCTGTTTCGTTTATCGGTACTAATGTAAATGCTTTTGTAGTCGGTCAGACTGCTGCTGGAGTTAATCCCGCGTTTACAGTCGATACTTCAACAGGATCTTCCGTTACCGGTGTCATCGTTAAGAGCCGGGTATTAGCAGGTGGAGCTTCACTCTATGTGACTTCTTCAGGATCTAACGAAGCATTGACAATCGATGCTAAAGGTTCTGGAACTATTACATTGGGATCGGTTTCAACCGGAGCAATATCCTTAAACACTGCCACAACTGTTGGCAGTACATTGGCTGTCTCTGGAACCTTGACTGTAACATCAAACTCTGCAGCTGCTTTTGCAGTTGGTAGACTTGGTGCAACGACCCCAGCATTTCAGGTTAACGCCTCTGCTGGAACAGCTGTCACTGGTCTTTTAGTAACTTCCGCCGCTGCCGCAGGAGGCGTAGCTGTCCAAGTAACTTCTGGTGGAGCGACTGAGTCTATGACGATTGATGCCAAAGCTGGAGGGTTAATCACCCTAGCCGGTGCAGCTGCAACCGCAATCGGTGTAACAATCGGTAGCACAACGAGCGCTGCCAACGTCATTGCAACTGTCTATTCATCCAACGCAACGGCTTTCCAGGTTGGACCAAACGGATCAACGAATCCTTCGTTCATAGTCAATGCCAGCACTTCTTCAGCTGTCGGTGGTTTGAAACTAACCGGCGCTGCAACGACTGTTGGTATCGCTCTTCAAGCAATTGACTCAGGAGCAACGTGTCCGATTACGATTGACGCAAAAGCCGGAGCAATGATAACTCTAGCAGGTGCCGCAGCTGCCGCAACAGGTGTGACAGTTGGATCTTCAACTTCAGCAGCGAACGCAACATTGATCGTATATTCGAGCAATGCCGCAGCGTTTGTAGTCGGAGCTAACGGTGCAACGAACCCAGTATTCAAAGTAGTCGCCTCTACTGGCTCAGTTGCAACAGGATTAGCAGTCACAGGAGCTGCAACAGGTGGAACAACCGCGGTTGTAGCAACTGATTCCGGAGCTAATACAAGTTTAACTGTTGATGGTAAAGGAACAGGAACAGTTGGTATTAACACGGTATCTACAACAGCTGGAGTTGTGACTCTTGGAAATTCAACGCAACTGGCTGGTATAGCAGTAAACGGAAAAGTAGTGATCAACGGAACATTAACCGCTGGAGGCCTTTTGACCTCAGCTCTGCAGATTGCAGTCTCCGGTCCTCTCCTGTATTCAGGATCAGGCGCGCCGACAATCGTTCCTGCTGTCCAAGGATCTCTCTACTTGAGATCTGATGGATCTGCAACCAACAACCGGCTGTACATTTGTACCGGTACGACAAGCGGAACATGGATTGCATTCACGACTCCCTCTTAATGATATAATAGGGTCATGCTTCCTATTACAGCGTGTGTTGCCTGTTATAATGAAGAGTCTCGTCTCCCCGAGTTATTTGCTCATCTTAAAGATGTCAATGAGATCCTCGTTGTCGATCATCTCTCCACTGATAAGACCTCAGAGGTTGCAGCTCAATTGGGCGCAAGAGTAGTTAGAAAACCAAACTTCACTGAAGAGGCAACGCAGGCAGACGTTGACGAGTTCAAGCGTCGCTATGGATTCCTTCCTTCCTTCAAGGCCCGCGATTGTATCCTCAATGGTGAAAAAGATATGAACGATATGTTCCCGATGGCAAAGAACGATTGGATTATCTATATCGATGCCGATGAGATTCTCTCTTGGGATCCCTCTGAGGTATCTGAGCTCATGAAGAATAATGATCTTATATCCTGCCTATTCATCCACAACCGTAATCCGGATAGTACTCCTAACGAATCATTCCCCTGTACAAAGCTCTTTAGAAAAGATAGAGTCTGGTTCCGGGGTGAGATCCACGGGGCTGTTATTGGGTTTAATCTTAGGGTTGCGTATGCAAAGAAAATGGTTATCAATCACTACCAGGTAGAGAGGACCTACCGGTCTACGTATCTTCCTGTTCTTGAATACTATTACTTTAAAACTCAGGGAACAAAGATGAATTGGTATCTTGCCCGGGAGTATTATAATCGGTTCCAGCGCGATCATTGTATTCAGTTCTTTAAGATGTTTCTTAACTGCGACGGTACTCCTATTGATAGATCTGTAGCGTATATCATGATGGCTTCTTGTGAGTGGGAGGTTGGTCGCGATGATAAGGCGTATGAGTATATCTTCCAGGCTATGAAGCTTGCTCCTCATTCTCCGGATCCGTTTATCGCTATTGCAAAGATGAGTACCCGGGGAAAGTCAAAGGTTTGGAATCGTATTGCTGAATTTGTAAAGAAAGAAATAACTCCTGATCCTGCTCTTGACAAGGATGATTGACTTTGATAAGCTTCGCCTATAGGAGGTTCGCATATGATATTTGATTTAACGCAGGTTCTAAAAGGGTATGATGGTACTGATTTTACTCAGACTGATAATAAGGGAGTAAAAACTACTCTCAATTGGGTAACAGTTGTTGAGACAGCTGTTAACTTTGTTAATGCACAAACTCCTCCGGAAGAGAAGTCTAAGGCATTTTTCTTGACGCTTCGTGCTCACCAGGATCCTATAAAGGCTGATTATACAGTCGAAGACTGTTCGTTCATTCTTAAAAAGATCCGGGAAGTTTACATCCCGCTGGTCGTAGGACGTGCTGAAGAGTTCTTCAATGCTAAGAATTAAGTGATATAATGGATACATGGCAGAAGTTCCATCTATTAAAGAGGTGATTCCTACTCTTTCTTATTCCACTTCCTTTTGGGATGATGCTGTCGATACGTGGGATAATGCTGATTTCTGGGACGGTTCAGTGGCTGTTCAGTCAGGATTCTCAGATCAAATTCTTGTTCAGGTCTTAGGAGTTATCATTATTCTGTTTGTGCTGTCTCTCAATGGTGCTATACTAAAAGCATGAGAACCGCAATCTTCCATCCTTCAACTCGCAATAATCTCATTACTCAATTCTCTTCAAACCATGTAGCGGGTTCCAGTTCTTTAGCTGTTAAGAATACTGCAGGGTTCGTTACGACAAAACCTATTGTCTTGGGTCTCCCTGGATTTCAGCAATCGGAAATTGTAAAACCATCAAGCATTACTCCTCCTGGAACTATTGCCTTAAGCGGGATAACTGTATTTGCTCACAACACCGATCAGAGGCTCACCTATATTGATTATGATCAGATACAGGTCTACCGGTCTACAACTGGCATTGCAGGCATTTACAGTGCCTTAGGCAGCCCGTTCAATATCACTATCGATCAAGACATGACGATATATGAAGATGTTACCAGTCAGCCCACGTACTACTATAAATATGCTTATTACAATTCGATCTCCGGGGCCGTTGCAGATCTCTCTGATCCTATTGCCGCAACAGGGTTTAACTTCTATTCTCTCAGTACTCTTATCAATCGGGTGCTGTCTCTCTTCGGAGATGCGGATGCCGATTTTGTTTCGAGAAGCGATGTAAAAGATTTCTTGAATGAGAAGTACGAGTATGCTCAAAAAGAGATGGCAATAGCCACGAAGCGGATGAGCATTAAATACAACACGTTTACCGTTACGTCTCAGACTCCGGAGTATGCAAATGCCTTAGCTGCTGATTTCTTAATGGAGAAGGCAATTAAAGTGTCACGCGATGGAGGGTTGACCTGGCCGTATAATGCGCTCTCCGGAATGGTGGATTCTTTGGGAGGCAACTATCAGACAAATGTTATCTATAAGTATTCTATCTACGGGTCTTCTATCATCTTGGATCCAATGCCTCAAAACTCAATTGATCAACTAAAGATATTCTATGTACCGGTTCCGGTTATCATGACGCTTCAATCTGATACACTCACCTCTCCGTTTCAGAACTCGTCAGCAATGTTCGTCAAAGGC
>Ga0182027_10014118_pt1 | contig 11081 bp, 5 predicted proteins | sample 712E1DmetaG_FD_121300 | JGI IMG/M metagenome (GOLD analysis project Ga0182027, IMG submission 121300) | Permafrost microbial communities from Stordalen Mire, Sweden - 712E1D metaG (Illumina Assembly) | ecosystem: Environmental > Terrestrial > Soil > Wetlands > Permafrost | place: Sweden...
CCTTTTGATTTGCAGCATATATCGAATCAAAATGCGCTTCGAATGTATCTCGGGGAATCTTCAGTTTTCTGTGTATTCTTGTTTTGTCAAGATAGTAGCTGTTCATCTTTTTCTGCAAACCGTTCAAATGCTCCTCGGTGGCCGCATCAGTGTTATCTTGGGCAGCCCCGTCAAGCGTCGTATAAATGGTAAGCCCGCCGTTATATAGAAGGTCGTCACCGTATTTCTGTTCGCAGTATTTCCTGACCATTTCAATGAAATATGGCCCGCGCTTGGAAATGTCTTTCTGCGGATTCGTCGGCACGGGCGTTATCGCGATATCGTCTGCGGTTTTCTTATCCATAAACTTCATCGACACCATTGCCTTGAGCACATTGGCGCGGCGTGCGGCGGTACGCTTGAGATTCGAAGGCTTGTCGGGCCTGTAGCGTTCGGGCAATTGAATGAGCCCTGCGAGAACCGTACATTCATTCGTCGTAAGCTTGGAAACATGCTTGCTGAAATAGCATTGGCTCGCCGCCTCAACGCCGTAGACGCCGGCGCCAAGATAGACCTGGTTCATGTATAATTCGAGTATTTCCCGTTTTGTATAGTATTGTTCTATTTGCACCGCAGTCATTGCTTCTCTGATTTTTCGTATCATGGAGGTCTTGGAAGACAAATACACATTGCGGGCCAATTGCTGGGTCAGGGTCGATGCTCCTTGGGCATAATGTCCGCGTCCGAGGTTTATCACCACTGCTCCGATTATTCTCTTTAAATCAACACCCCAATGCGTATAAAATTTCCGGTCTTCAATGGAAATTATGGCATTGATCAGGTCCGCAGGAACATCGGAAATAGGGACCCACGACCGTCTTTCAATTGAAAATTCATGGATCAATTTGCCGTCCTTGCCGACAACTTTCGAAGAAAGCGGAGGTTCGATATTTTCAAGTTGGTCAACAGTCGGGAGGGTTTTATACATTCTGTATAAAAACCAGGTCATGCCTATGCAAAAGCCTGAAAAACAAAATATGAAAACTAAAAAAACGGCAAAAATCCGCCTGAATCGAATTGAGGGATCCGAAGCTTCCTGTTGCACTTCGGAAAATTGAAATGAGGGCTGATGTGGGGGAAAGTTATCCATAGTTTAATACACATGAACGTAACTGAATTAAATCAATGCATAAAACAAGTCCAATAAAATATTATATTACTTTCTTCAAATGAAAAATACTTGGCATTGCAATGGAATCAAACATTCTTTTGCTATAATTTGTTTTTTTTAAAAAACTATACGTTTTTCGAAAGGATCCCATGAAACGTCGCGCATTTATTACCGGAGTGACTGGCCAGGACGGCTCTTACTTGGCCGAATTGCTTTTAGAAAAAAACTACGAAGTCCATGGAATGATCCGCCGGGCCAGTTCTTTCAATCGCAAACGCATCGATCATTTGTTCCTGGATTCGCATGACAATAAAACGGATTTTTATTTGCATTATGGCGACATGTCTGATTCAAGCAACATGAACCGGGTTCTTGAAAAAGTCAAACCGCATGAAATTTACAATCTTGCTGCCCAGTCCCATGTTGCAGTTTCATTCGAAGTTCCCGAATATACTGCCGATGTCGACGCTACGGGGACTTTGCGTATTTTAGATGCAATCAAGGATACCGGCATAAATACCCGTTTTTATCAGGCTTCAACATCCGAATTATATGGAAAAGTCCGGGAAACCCCTCAAAGCGAAACGACCCCGTTTTATCCTCGGTCTCCTTATGCAGTTGCAAAGCAATATGCCTATTGGATTGTGGTTAATTATCGTGAGGCATTTAATCTTCACGCAAGTAATGGGATTTTATTCAATCACGAGTCCCCACGCAGAGGTGAAAATTTTGTGACCCGTAAAATTACTATGGCTGCGGCTGCAATTAAAGCAGGAAAAAAGGAATGCCTCTATGTTGGAAACCTTAATTCCAAACGCGACTGGGGTTATGCTCCTGATTATGTGAATGCGATGTGGCTCATGTTGCAACAGGACACCCCTGACGATTTTGTCATTGCAACAGGTGAAACACATTCAGTGCGAGAATTTGCCGAAAAAACGTTTGCCTGTTTAAATATGAACATTGTCTGGTCCGGTGAGGCTGAAAATGAAATCGGCACGGATAAGGCAAGCGGGAAAGTGGTTGTTAAAATCGACAAAAAATATTATCGGCCTACTGAGGTCGATTTATTGCTTGGCAATCCTGCAAAGGCAAAAAGCACATTAGGTTGGGCACCGTCCATAACCTTTGAAAAGCTTGTGGAATTAATGACTAAAGCAGATTGGGATGCTATTAATAAATAAGCACGCATGAGGGGAGTGTTTTTTACCCAAATCATACTATATTCTTTCGAATTTGATTGAAAAAAAGCCATTTTTATGCTATTGTATATATAATGAGTATTTTGACCCCTTGCTTCCCACTTCGCTAACGCTTCGGGGACATGTCGCATGGGGTACGTTTATTTTATATATTATCTACGCAAAATGCGTAGATAATTCAGATATCAGATATAGGTACTAAACCATTTTTTGCTGTTTGGATTTCATGGATACTAACGACACAAGAAAATCCCCTTTGCAAAATACGACAGATAACGCAGCTTTTTCTCTTAAAAAGGTGCCGCATGTTGTTATTTTGCCTGATGGGACAAAACCACTGCCCCTTGGCTCCGGTACCATTACATCCATTCTTGGGATTGGCGGAATGTCTAATGTATACGAAATTTGGAATTCGCATCTTGAAGTAAAACGGGTTGTAAAATTACTGCATCCAAATTATTCTTTAGATTCCAAACAGCGTTTTGAAACCGAAATAAAGATCACGGCAAAACTTAATCATCCCAATATCGTTGAAATCCATGCCGTTGGCGAATGGAATGCTTTACCCTATATTGAAATGGAAAAAGTTGACGGCTGCACAATCGACAAGCTCATTGCAGACCGTGGCTGTTTGCCTGTTGAAGTTTGCACTTCTATTGGTATTCTGATTGGAAGGGCACTTACCTATGCTCATAACCATGAATACGCATTATACGGGCAAACGTATCATGGGATAATTCATAGGGACTTAAAGCCTAATAATATCATGGTGTCAAATTCCGGCGTTGTTAAGTTGATGGATTTCGGAGTCGCCCGCCCCATCGACGCATCGATACACACTACCGACAATTCTTCGGTGCTCGGCACCATGCAATATTTGTCCCCGGAACTTTTGGAAGGAAAATCGGCAGACATACGCACCGACATTTATTCCTTGTCCTCCGTATTGTACGAGTCGATCACCGGAACCAAGGCTTTCCCTGAAAGCAATATATCGACCCTGATGATGCATAAGATAAAAAACGAGTATCGTCCGCTCGATTCGTTTGCAATAAGGATCCCTGCAAAGCTTAAGCGCCTGGTTCAAAAGGGCATGAACCGAGACCGGGAAAAGCGTCCGTCAAGCTCCGATGAACTGATTGTCGAGCTTACAAAAATCCACAAAAGCGTGACGTCGTTATCTCCCGAGGCAGTGATGAATGGTTTCGTGAACACAGAAACCAATGCAAAAACCATTGTTTCATTAAAACGGCAATATCCGGTCAAACAGGCGGCCTCATTCGTCGCAATACTACTTTTCTGTGTGGGCGCCATTATGTTTATCCGTAATGTAAAGACCCATTCACATAAAAAAACGCCCGAGACCGCTGCCGTAATCAACGAGCCCGCTTTGCAACAGGCGTTGCCTGTGAAGCAGCAAAAACCAATAGCCGCGAAGTCTCAAAAATCAAGGCTGTCAACGGTAACGGCGCTATTGCTAAAAGACCCTTCGGAAAAACCAACGGACAAAAAAAACCTGGCCGGCGATCTTTTGTTGTCGGATTTAAAGCAGCAATACGGCACCGATGATTTGGCCGAAATATTTATTCGTGAAGTTAAAGCAGGCCATTTGCAGCAGGCCCAGAAAATATTCATTTTGCTTTCTTTAGGCCAAAAAACACAAAAAAGCGTGATATTGTTCCATTTGCGGATGCTTGAATCGATACAAAACTTTGCTGCCGCTTCACAGGTCCTTGCTTCCCAGGTTGTTGAGGACGGTGAATTTTTCCTCATGAAGGCGCGTCAATCGTTTCGAGAAAATAATTCGATTCAATGTCTTTTGTATTTGGATCTGGCCTCAAAAACCCGCTGTGATTTTTTAAGCCCCGCTTCCCTTCGCCAGGAAATCCTGTATTATAAGGCTTTGTGTTACGGCAAAGAATTCGATGCACACCCAAGCCAGGCCACCTTGAAAAACGCGCTTGACAGTTGGTTTGAAGTGAAATTGCTTTTCCGTACAACGCCCGAACATAATTATTTCCAAAAAGCAGTGCTCGAAATGCAACGGATCGGCGAAAAAGGAAAAGAGATAAGAGGATGAGCCCTCGACATCAGGTCGCTTTCGGAATTGCTTGCGTTTTGCTCGGTTTTATTTCCTTTGCCTTTGGCGAACAATTAAAATTTGCCGTACTTGTTGGCGACATAACCGATACCGTGCGTGCTGAAAAAGGACCGTATTTGATCAATTCCGACATTTATGTTCCTGCGGGAAAATCCGTCGTGATTGCAGCGGGAACGGTTTTGCTTTTTAAGAATTTTACCGGCCTTCATGTACAGGGTACGCTAACTATTGCCGGAACAATAGAAAAACCTGTTGTTTTTTCCTCTGAAAACGATCGTCGTTTCAATACCGCCGCTGCCATGAATCCGAATCCCTATGATTGGAACGGCATTTTTATCCATGACGATGCAATCGGCACCGATATGCAGAACCTTGAAATATCATATTCGGTTTACGGAATCAATACATTGACAAAATTCATTAGAATCACCAATTGTCAGTTTCACGATAATGGCCGGGCAAACCTGACCATTGAAGGAATGCCACAAACCGTCATGGCAGGACCATTTTCATATGCGCTATCACGCAAAAACGCAGCCATAGACGGCGTACCCGTGAAAATCCTCCAGGACCCGGAATCCTTTAAAAGAAACACCTATCGTTTTGGAGGTCTGGCTTTATTTTTTGTCGGCAGCGCTTTTGGGGCGATTTTTTCCATTCAGACAATAAATGCAAATAACCGCCTAAAAGTAATTGACGCAGACAGGGTCAATTCCTTGAGCATTAATCACATTGATGCAAAGAATAAATTGGACAATAATATGGCCGGCATGCTTGTGGGCTATGGCTTTGGCCTTTTAGGGGCATTTGAGTTTTGCTGGTCGTTTCGTTATTAGTACCTATATTTGGATTATATACGCATTTTGCGTATATAATATATAATGTAAACTTATCCCATGCGGAGCATGGGGTTAGTATTAGCAAATAGTGGTTTTTCTATGGAATGTTTTAACCGTTTTTTCCTTTTTTCAGTCATGACGCTCTTTTTTATGTGCGTTTGTACCCGCGATTACAACCCGTTCACAGACCCTGCAAATGCCCGTGCCTCCGTTTTTGCCGTTTCATTCAAAAACAATGATACTATAAACATTTTTTCAACTGAAACCTTGTCTTTAAAAATTGAAGTCCGCGAGCTTGTAGACTCTGTCGTTTGCGCGGCATTACATAATCGGCGCAACCCAGACAAAATCGTTATTAAAGACACAACAACGCACATTCTTTCCGCTACCCCCTATACTTTGCTCTTTTCCTTTTGTGACACAGGAAAAGCATCCATTTCAATTTCAACGTTTCGGCATGGCATTGAAAATATAGTTACTGAATATTCACTGTATTGCATTTCGCCCCTTAACCCTGTACCCGTCAATGGATATTACGGAAAGTCAATTAAGTTATCGACAGCGCCTGTTGTCGATAAGGATGTCATGTATCATTGGGATCTTGGCAATAGTCTGGTCATTAATTCCCCGAATCCTGATACAACAATCAAGGTGCTTTATTTTCAGCCATTGACCGACCCGTGGCAAGTATGGGTTTCGGACATCAACGACAACCACAAATCGCCCTGCGTCAAATTTCTTCCGGTATTACAAGACACCTTTCATCCGACCATAACCTGCCTTAATCTCAACCCGGGTTCTCACAATGACAGTGTCATAATTACCGGCGATTCTGTTTTCTACTTTCAAATTTTAATTTCCGACGGCGCCCTTACTACCCCGAATTATATTGCCTTTGTAAACGATTCCGGCTTTTCATTTTCCCAGGGTTCCCAATTTGTAAAGATTATAGATAACATGGAAAAAATAAGGACACCGCGGTCTTTCACGATCAAAGCAATTGCAAATACCACGGCACAGCACGTGTCCCAAAAATCATTCTACATCAGTTTCGACTCCACTGTTGGCAAAGGAAGCGGGGTTAATTTTATTATCCTGGACCCTTCTTCGAAAACCACAACCAGCTCAATTTCAGGAAAAACAATTTTAGGACAATTTGAAAATTTTACTCCCGATACGGTAAGGGCCATTGTGAAGCTTTTGATTAACGGTTCCAGCCCCCAAAGCCCCGATTCTGTTATCATTGGTCCTACAACAACTCTGGCGTCCCCGGTGAACTGGTCGATACCATGTTTGCTTACGAAAGATACAAACGATGTAAGGCTCATTGCTTTATCACAAACAGGAGACTCGCTTGGGACCGGTTTATTGACCATTTATTATAAACCAAACCAACTGGACATGGTGCCTCCAGTCATGAAAGTTTACATTAACGACAAATTGATTGACACAATTTCTTTTATTACCTTTACCCCCTTTGACAAAGCTTCGATCCGAATAATTGCCTATGACGAAGCGTCAAGCGTCGACAGCGTTACGGTGAACCATGTGAAATTACCGCTTTCATCCGATATGCCAGGTTCAATTTGGTACGACACGGTAAAACTAAACAACAATAGTCAAATTGATTCGATAGAAATATCTGCGTATGATAGAAACAAAAATCGTACAACGCAATTTATTCGGGTCAAAATTAATCACCCGCCACAGTTTTTTACCTATCCCAACATTCCCTCGTATGTGATTATCGGCCAAATGGAGACATATTCCTATCAAGGAATAGACGCTGATCCTGACGATGATATTTCCTTGATCCTTCCCCAAAACGTTTCCGGTTTTTCGAATATCCCTGGAAAAAATAGCTTTACATGGATTCCTCAAGAAAAAGACATCGGATTGCAAACCCTGATATTCACTTTGTCCGATGGATACGAATATGCGCAATATTCAACAAAATGCCTTATTATGAAGGCAACGAACTTGCCTGCGCCGGTTGCATTCACTTTTTTGCCCGATAGCATTCCTAAAATTCTTGAAGTCGGAAAAGACACGTTGAATTTATTGCTTGTAAACAAAGACGATACTACGAACGACCCGCTTGTGTTCCTGGTAAACACAACGGCCGCAGATCGCCAAATATCAAAACCTGTCGTCAATAAAACAGACCGGCGGTTGCTCTGGGCCCCGACAATTACCGATACGGGTATGGTGGATTTATGGATCACGGTCACCGACAAATTCGGTCGTAGCGATACGGTAGGATCGACTATTGCCGTTGTTCCGCCGAACAGGCCCTGCAAACTCCAGGTCACGTACGCAATTCAGTTCACAAATAATAATGAGCTCGACTTATCGAACTCCACGAAACCCGAAACATTATTTGTTTTTGTAAACGACCCCGATCCCCTATATGCCGAAAAGCTCACGGCAACAATCCGTTGGCCGCAAAGCCAGTCGGTCATCGGTATCGATGATACCCGTAAATTCATGGTCATATTAAACCCGAAAACCGCAACATCGAAGCTTAAGGACACCGTCCATATCATCGTTACCGACAAGGCGGCCCATTCCGATTCTGCAACATTTTACATTTCGTACGGTTCCTTGGAGAAACTGATCGCATTGAATACTTCGGCAGGAGGAACGCAGATATCCGCATCCGTATTGAATTTCCCCCTTCTTGTTCATCTTGACAAAAGCAACTTTCCGTTTGGTTCATCGTCCGGTACCGGCGCCGATCTCCGATTCGGCAAAGTGGACGGCACGACCTTGCCTTTTGAAATTGATCATTGGGACAGCGCGGGCGGCAATGCAACCGTGTGGGTGCTTGTCGACACGGTTTTCGCAAACAGCAATTCCCCGTTTCTGCGTATGACCTGGGGAAATACTTTGGCCGCCGGCGGCCCGAACGGGGTCGCGGTGTTTGACACTGCCCTGGGTTATTTGGGCGTATGGCACATGAACGACGCATCTCTGGGACAAAACATGAATTCTGCACAAAAGGCGTTCAACACGACGCTTTCATCGACAAGTAATAACCAGACTCTGCTTTCCGGCAGTGGTGTTATTTCCAGTGCCGACAGTCTTACAACAAACAGTTTTCTTTTGGCTGGAAACCTGCCAACGCCTCAGCAAGTCACGATAAGTGCCTGGGTGTATCCTGTTAGCGTTTCTTCCAACGGCAAAATCATCTGTAAACCATGGACCAGTTATACTTCTCCATTCCAGATTTATTCATTGGAACTTCCCCCCGTGAACACAACGTCTGCACAGTTCCATGTTGGCTTGTCGGGCCAATACAGCTTTTACGCTGCCAGCAATAACACCTTACCGCTGAACACCTGGACACACCTTACCGGTACATACGACGGATCGGCGTTACGTCTTTATGTCAACGGCAGTCAGATAAGCTCGACTCAAATAAGTCCGGTTCCCGCGCCATCGGTGCCAACCAACAACCAATCATGGACCATTGGTTCGTGGGACTTGACAACAGGTGAATTCTTCTCCGGTAAACTCGACGAAGTACGGATTTGCAGAGGAGCGTTCAGTTCCGATTACATCAAACTAAGCTATGAGAACCAGAAACCCGGCAGTTCGCTTGTTACTTTTACCACGCCTTAAATGGCAATATTCCCCGCTTTTTTCTTGAGATCCGAAAGCATATTGAGCGCATCAAGGGGCGTGATATGGTCAACGTCCAAATGCAAAAGGTCCTGCAAAATCTCGCCTTTTAACGCATCGATCATATTGAGTTGCACCCCGTCGTCGGATGCGAATAAATCTGTTTGCCTGCCATTGCTTTTTGCAACTTTATCGTTCGGATGCCGGGCAAGCACCGGTTTGTGATCGGGGGTCAGCTCCATATTTTCCAAATTGGCAAGTATTTCCTTTGCCCGGATAATGACCGGTTTAGGCACCCCGGCCAAGCGTGCGACCTGTATCCCGTAGGAATGGTCGCAGCTGCCATCGTCGATTTTGCGCAGGAAAATGATCCGGTCGTTCCATTCCTTGACTTTTATATGTAAATTTTTAATGCGCGGTAAAAGCAAGGCAAGTTCGGTGAGTTCATGATAATGTGTTGCAAATACCGTCCTGCTTTTGTGGCCTTTGGTTTCGTGCAGGTATTCGGCAACGGCCCAGGCAATGCTGATGCCGTCGAACGTCGATGTGCCGCGTCCTACTTCGTCAAGCAACACGAAGCTTTTGTCGGTCGCGTTGTTGAGGATGTCGGCCACTTCGATCATTTCCACTAAAAACGTGCTTTGACCACGTGCCAATCGGTCGGACGCGCCTACCCTGGTATAAAATTTGTCAACAATGCCGATCTCCGCTGCCGCTGCCGGCACAAAGGAACCCATCTGCGCCATGAGAGCAATAAGCGCGTTCTGGCGCAAATACGTTGATTTCCCTGCCATGTTTGGCCCGGTTATAAGCAAAATTTGTGATGACTCGGCCCTTATCTCCGTGTCGTTGGGCACGAATTGTTCACCGGCTCCGATCATGCGCTCGACAACCGGATGTCTTCCGTCTTTGATGATCATATCATATTTTGAATTAAGTACCGGACGGCAGAAAAGGTTTTCCGCCGCAACACGGGACAAGGATATAAACACATCGAGCATTGCGATTGCCGCACCTGCTTTTTGAATACGGACGCATTGGGCTGCCAAAAATGAGCGTAATTTCACGAACAGGTCGAATTCAAGCGTTGCGGATTTTTCCTCTGCCCCAAGGATCTTGGATTCCATTTCCTTGAGCTGGGGCGTTATGAAGCGTTCTCCATTAACAAGCGTCTGCTTGCGGATATAGTCATCGGGGACCGAAGCGGAATTTGCCTTTGAAATTTCGATATAATACCCGAACACCCTGTTATAACCAACCTTGAGCGAACCGATGCCGGTCCGTTTCCGTTCCGACTCCTGCAGTGCGGCAATCCATTGTTTTCCATTGACAGAAGCGCTTTTTATCTCGTCGAGTTCGACGCTTACCCCGGGTTTAATGAGTCCGCCTTCCTTTATTGACAAAGGAGGGCTATCGACAAGCAGGTTTTTTATCGAAGCAACAACGTCTTCAAATCCGTCCAGGGCGTTCCGTATCTGCCCAACAGGCTCGCATGGCGACGCCATCAACAGCTTGATGATTTTAGGGAATATTTCGCACGAACGCGCGAGGGCAACGACATCTCGTCCGTTTGCCCGTTCAAAGGTTATGCGGCCGATAAGGCGTTCCAAGTCTGCCACATGACGCAGGTATTGTTCCGCCTCGCCGCGCACAAAAACATCCGACTTCAGCCATGCAACGCAATCCAAGCGCCGATTGATTTGCTCGACATCCTTGAGCGGATGCGTTATCCAATTGCGCAAGAGCCTGCCGCCCATGGCCGTACTTGATTTGTCAAGCACCGACAGAAGCGTTCCGCCCGCATCATCGGAATGCATGGGCCGTAATAATTCGAGGTTGCGGATCGTAGACGGGTCGAGGTCTGCAAATTCGGACAGCGAACGCGGCACCAGTGCGGAAATATGTTTCAAATCATTCCGTTTTTGTTCCTTGAGATACAAAAGCAGGCCGCCTGCGGCACAAGTACCGGTTGTAAATGATTCCAGGCCAAGGCCCGACACCGACACGACGCCGAAATGGTTTTGCAAACACTGTGCCGCATTTTCATAGGAAAATTTCCACGGGTCGAATTTTGACATCACCACGTTTCGCATATGTTGCGCCACAATGGCAACAACAGGGTTGTTTTCGGAATCGCTGCAAACGATTTCCGATGGATCGATGCG
>Ga0182027_10014119_pt1 | contig 11080 bp, 10 predicted proteins | sample 712E1DmetaG_FD_121300 | JGI IMG/M metagenome (GOLD analysis project Ga0182027, IMG submission 121300) | Permafrost microbial communities from Stordalen Mire, Sweden - 712E1D metaG (Illumina Assembly) | ecosystem: Environmental > Terrestrial > Soil > Wetlands > Permafrost | place: Sweden...
ATCCTTGCATCTTCCTCAATTATCTTTCTTCTCATTGAAGGGATTTGACTCGAGGGAATATCGCCGTCAACTCTTGTAACATATAAGTTTTTCAAAAAATCCTCGTCATAGGTTGCAACAACATCAGGGACATACAAACCTGCCTGCTGCAATTCAATAAATCTTTCGCCTTCAAGCAGCGAGGAATTGAGAGAGATTCCTGCAAGACCAGTCAAACGATGGCTTGGCCTGCGCGTATAAATCTGACGGCCAAATCTTGTGCCTTTTACAAACAGATGAAACTCTTCTCCTCTATAATTTACTGCCAATGTCGATATCGGCCGCTTAGTATCCTGCACAAGTTGTCCATTTTTCTCCAAAAATTCTGGAGTAAATGATTCCTGTGCAATATCTACGAATGGTTTTGCAATCTTTAGTGTTGCCTGAGAATCGAGTTTATATTGCATCCATAAATCACAAGGCTTCATATCATTTGTCAAACCAGCATTTGGAGTCATTACCCATAACCCTCTCTGACGCTGATTATCTCCGGCATATAAGAAATAATTCTTAGTAAGCTCCTTTAAATCTTCCGGCTTTGGGGTGGGTTCTAGTCCCTGTCCTCCTATAAGATTACAGCCTGTTATCAATGTGTTCAGAGTACTTAACTCTTCTAAGGCTGCGTGCGGATTGTCCTTGAATACTTCAAGAAAATTTGGCTCAAGATTCTGCAAGACATACTCAAGAAGATTTTTTTTGGCGCGCAATTTTATAGTCATGAAATCCATGATTAAAAGAATATAAAAGAATTTAAAAAGGTGATTATTTTAATCACTATAAAGTACTGAATAGAATCTTTAGTTCTTCATAGTCCTTTGAAGTATCAATAAGTCTTCTGTCGTCAATTTCTTTCCTTTCTTGATTTTCTCTTGGACTTCCTCGTCTTTTGCACGAAGTATCTCGCTATTGGACTTGTGGATGTCTTCTTTCAATTGGATATTGCTTTCATGCAATATCTTCTTTATCTCATCCATCCTATTGAGCTTCGGATTTATCTCCTCGTTCAATTTATGCATCTCGTCCTTGAATTTTCCTATGCTAGCCTCTAATTCATACTCTTTCTTCTTCAGATCATCAATCTCTTTTGAGGATTCTATGAGTTCAACATGATGTTTCTGTGATTCTTTTGCAGATACCTGGACAATCTTTCTAGTCATCTCAGCCTGTCCTTTCAAGTCATGGAGCTCTTTGAATAATGCATCGAGCTTGTGCTCTTTCTCATTGACAGATTTTGAGCTCTCATACTGTTTCTTCATCTTTGTGAGAACTTTCATCAATTCCTTCTCTTTCTCAAAAGTCAGTCCTTCAGTCTCTATCTTGAACTCGAGTTGCTTGATGTTCTTTTTGAGCCTAGAAGGATCATCTACGCCGAGTTTCTCAAGTATCTTTCTCTTTTCTTCCTTTAGCTGGTGGATCTCTGCCTCTATTGCGATTATCCTCTGCTCTAATTCCTCTTTAGAAAGCTTGGTATTCTTGACTACATCAGTCAAGTTGTTTCTCTTCTCTTTATATCCTTGAGCCTCTTTTATCCTCGAAAATACATCAGAAGATATCTTTCTCTTCTCGCGGAATAGCTCCTCTTTCTTCCTATCAAGAGAATTCAGCTTTATCCTATAGTCCTTAAGCTCTGACTTTATAGCATCGAGCTCTGCCATCAGCTTGTCAATTTCAGCTTGTTCCAACATTTTTTATACAAAACCTCGTCTAAACTTTACGACAAAAATCTAAAAAAATTGAATTAAAAAAAATTTATCCGAATAATGCGGATAGTCCTGCTGCAGACTGCTCTTCAGATTGCTTATCGTCCTTCTTCTCTTCCTTCTTTGCTGCTGGAGCTGCTGCTGGTGGTGCGGCTGCTGCTGGAGCTGCGACTACTGCTGCATTCTTTATAGCTTCGTCTATATTGACTCCTTCAAGAGCTGCCACTAGTGCCTTGACCCTTCCGTCGTCAACCTTAACGCCTGCTGCCTCTAAGACCTTCTTTACTGATGCTTCATCTACTTTGTGTCCTGCTTTATGTAAAAGCATTGCGGCATATACATATTCCATTTTGTACCTCCAATAAAAATAATGTCTTTTATTTATATTTTTTGTCTATATTTTTTATTTTTTAATTGTCTTTTATAGCTTTTAGCTATATATCTAGCGTGAAATTATAAAAAAAATCACTTATTGACTAGACCAGATACTGCATTCGCCTGGGCATCTGCCTTAGCGATTATCTGCTCTACAACCAGGTCTGCAAGTATGTCTCTCTCGACAGCAATCAATCTGCTATCCCTAAAGGATTTACCTATCAATAACAAGATGGTATCTTTTGATGGATATGCAATATCTACAGCAAGATTCATCGCATCTCTTGCAGCACCCTGCAACTTCTCCATGAAGACATCTTGGTCTATATCTAGGACATCTGCATTCAATACTTCACCATTCTCATATACTGCAACAAGGTTGAGTCCAATTTCCATAGGCTCGACTCCAAGCCTTAATAATAATGATGATAATTGTGCTGATGCAACCTCGCCTTTCCTGATAACAACTGCATCCTGTTTGACAACTACCTTTCCGCCTTCTATTCCTGCCTTTATCCTCATTGCCCCAAGCTCTGCGATTATCGGCCCAGGTGCAAATGGTGTAGGACCAGCTGGGACAGTGATATCTTTTGGTGATATCTGTCCAGGCTTTATTGCAGCAGCACTCTTGCTCTGCTTTAATATCTTATATAATCTGAAAGGGTTCTCTTTAGTCAATAATAATGCTGGCATCCCAGAAAGATGGTCATTCAATTTTTCGATGTTCGGTCTTCCAAGCTCTTTTAATGCCTCTTTTATTACAGGCTTTTTAGCCATCTTGATCTCTACATCTTTTCTAAGCTTAGTCTTCATCTTCTGTAATTGCCTTGCAGGAAGATTCTCTAAATTCAATACTGCAACAATAGGATATTTAGAGATGAGCTCTTTTAAGTCATTGACCTGTTTCTTTTTTACATCAGAGACATGGGCAGTATAATTCTTTATCTTACTATTTTTGGTGGAATTGTTAGCTGCCATTTTATACCTCCACCTTTACTGGCTTGCCCATTGTAGTCTTGATATATACTGTCTTGACATTATTCCTCTCTTTAGGCAAGTGATGAATCAATTGGTCATAAACAGCATAAAGATTCTCAGAAATCTGCTCATCTGACATATCCTCTTTTCCGATAGTCAATTGAAGGAGTGGCTTCTGCCTTGCAAGGACCCTGACAGTCTTCTGAAGCTTTTCATATAATGGTTTTAAATTAGATTTTGGAGCTACGACGCATCCAGCCTTTGGATTAGGCATCTTATTCTTAGGTCCAAGGACTCTACCGAAAGTCGCTGCAATCTTTGTCATGATAGTTGCCTGGGCGATGAAGAAATCATTCTGCTTAGCAAGCTTCTTGATCCTTTTCTTATCCTTGCCGAACTCTTCGAATTGGTATAATGGGATGACAGTATCACAGACAGCCTTTGCATCATCGAACATATCGACATCGACAAAGGCTGCAACCCTCTTCTTTTTTCCAGCTGAATAAGGAAGAGTCACATAGAAATCCATCTGATGGTCGGGTTTTTTGAAATCAAGGTCCTGCAAGTTCACGACCAGATCAACCATCTGCACAAATTTCTTCTGGACAGCCTGTTTTCTTAATTCTTTAACAACATCTAAAGCATTCTTTTTATCCATTTTGCCCTCCTGCTTGTTAGCAGTGCAACATCCAGCGTCATTAACAAGAATCAACTGAATGCCTATTGGGAATAATTAGAGGAAAATTAGGGGATTTATAAAGGTTTTGCCCATGGCAAAATCCTTGAGAACAAAGTGAACAAATCTTTCGAGCTGGCGTAAGCTACGAACAAAAATAATTCAAGAGAAGGTTTTCTATTGTTTCATATTATCATACTAATTCAATGAAACATTCGGATAATAATTGTCTTTATCTCCAAATCTAATGGATTTTCCATCTGTGCAAATACTCATTTCACCAACAGCATCTATATCCCTTATTGCTCTTTCCAATTTCAATTTCCTTTCAGGATTTCTTGTGTGATTCTTCCACAGATTTCCAAGTGTATAATGTAATTTTCCTTTTACTAAATCGACAATCCCATCTTTAATTAAAAGTCCGTCAAAAGAAATTAACAACGCTTCAAGACAAGCTCCACCAACAATCAATGCCTTTTGCTCAAGAGGATGCGGCGTGGTTACAAAGTTATATAATTCTTTATGATGAATTGCATAGAATGCTATACGCTCGACGCCATGGTATAGCAAATATGATCCTCCAGCAACAAATAAAGCGCCATCTACCTGATAAATCCTTTTGATTTTGAAAGACAAATTCATAAAAAGTGTAATCACTGTGCAGTTTATAAATATTGTGGTATTTGTGCAAAAATATTATTTCCTGTCCTCAGCTATCAATGTGCCGAGAAGATATTGTCCGATATATTTTTAACCACATATCGATTCCTCTCCTCAATGGACATTCCTAAACCATCGCGTGAATTGGAGAGGATATTAAGAGAGCTTGATGAATCAATAATCCCTAAAGATATCGAGCGCAATCAGCAAATAGGTGTTCCTGTGAGCAGGCATGTGATGAAGAACCTTATAGGGTTTGCACTCACTTCATATTGCAGCCTGGGCTGTGTGGATTGCGGTCTTGGAGCAAAAAGGCCTAACCAGCAGCCAGTCAATAATTATATACCACATGATATTTTACTAGATATCTTTTCTAGGTATAGTGAAGAGCTTTCATTAGATTCTGTTGCATTACATTTTGCATCTGATCCATTTGATTATGATTTTGAAGGCCATGATATTGTAAAGATTCAGCAAGAATTTAACTCATTTGTCGGAAAGCCTCCATTCATTTCAACCTCTGTTCCTGTAGGCAAAGAGCACAAGGTGATTGATATATTATTGTCAATAGATGAAGGAAGGATTCAATTCCATAAGAATGTGCTCAGACAAATATTTGGAAAAGAAAATTCTAATGAAAGCCTTGAGATACTATATAATACAGTAAGAGAGTTAGACAGAAATCTTGATTCAGCAAATCCTGGGCTGCGAGCGTCGCCAGAATTATTTGCAGATAGATCAAAGATGGAGGCTTATTGGCTGGAAGATTTTTGGAAGCATTATCTCACAACAAGGCATATAAAATATTGGGAGAATAATCCTGTGATAAACAGGGTAAGTGTGAGCAAATCGAATTATCATAGGCTAAAAAAGGCATTTGAAGAACATTTCCCTGGCCTTGCTGAACAGAAAACCTTTCCATATGCCATTGTAAAGAGTGCAAATAAGACAATGAGGCTTATTGACGATAATATAGGTAATAAAGAGCAGATGCTAGACTCATTAGCAATAGAAGATCCATTCAGCATCTCATATCTGCCTTTCAAGAGAGTCAAACAGCATGTGGGTTCAAAAGGCACAATGCACGTAGCAAGAATCGATCCAGGCAGGTATATAGCCTCGCCAAAACCTGTGACATTCCTCGATATAATAGCATCTCTGACGACAGAAAAGCTCAAAGACAAATATAAATATTTTACAGACAACCCAGAGACAGAGCATCATAGAGAGATTGTAGGCCGCGGCGTACAAGATAGAAAAAGTCTCGGGATAGTTGGACATAGCGGCTATTTGATAACGCCTGATGATATATTATATATCAAAGCATGCAAGCCAAACAACAGACACCCTTTCGGTTATAAGACAGCGCTTTCGATGCAATATATGATAAAGCTTTCGCATGAAGAGCAGGCTGCATTAAGAGCGTCCTGATATCTTGTTTCATTCAAAATGTATTTTTCAAAGATTTTTATCTCTAGAAATTATCTCCACAGCACGGCGTATAAGACGCCAATCAGAAATTAGAATAGAATCACTATTAATATATTTTACCACAATCTCTTCAATTTCTCTACATCTATATCTTTGTATCCTTTTATTATCAGGTCTGCATCTTTCAATTCTTTGTTTGTTGCATACACTGTCTTCATAGCTACTGCCTTCATCTTTCCCTTTTTTGCAGCACTTACCCCATCAGCAGCATCTTCGAAGACTACACAATCCTTTGGATTCACGCCAAGTTTTTTTGCAGCCTTAAGAAATATGTCTGGATGGGGCTTGTGGTTCTCAACTTCATCTGCTGTGACGATTACATCAAGATATTTTCTTATATCCATGGCCTTAAGTATCATCTCTGCTCTTAATCTTCCGCTACCTGTGCCGATAGCCAGTTTTATATTATTTTTCTTTACTTCTGATAAGAATCTTCGAAGCTCTTTATCTTTCTTGAATTCTTTCTGCATAAGCTTGAATTGTATCTCTGCGCTTCTTGCTGCAAAATCCTTCAATTCATAGACGAGTCCATACTCTTTTTTCCATCTCAATAATTTGTCTCTCAAAGAAAGCCCAAGACATCTCTTTGTCTCTTTTTCATCAATCTTTATCCCGGATTTCTTCAGCAATGAATTATGCGCTTCATGGATGTATTTTGTAGAATTTATCAGAACACCATCCATATCAAATATTATCGCCTTGAGCATCAATCACAAATCCTTGAAGAATTTATAAATGTGATTGAGAGGGGTGATCTTGAGGATATCCTGGCCAGACCATCAAATTCATATCATTATTTTATGAATCTTTTTAGGTTGACGAACGCTAGAGATTCGCATAATAGCCAGCAGTTGCATTTCCTGTTCTTTATCTCTCTTCTCAGGGCATTGTTTTTCTTATCATACCATATGTCCTTAAGGGATTTTTTCCTGATATTGCCCATGCTTTTCCTCAATGGATCGCATGGATAGACCTCTCCATATGGATTGACAAAAAAATTCAGGCTCCCTGCAAGGCAATTGAAGCATCCTTTTGTAGAGTTAGGGTCTATGATGTATTCCGCTGCCTTGTCATAATATTTTTTGAAGATGAATTTTCTGGCAAAATTTGGATATATATATCCATTGATGATTGCTGCATAATCATCCCTAAGGTTTGCTAAATCAAAATTCTTGAATCTCTTTTCCCTCACTATAAAATTATTGTCTAACTTGTCATGGATTGGCTGGAAAGAGGTGTATACACCCATTTTAGAGAATTTCTTATTGATTTCTGATATGTCATGGATATTTTCTGATGTCAATACCGACTGAACATTTATAATAGTATTTTTAGAATATTTTTTTAGCAGCCTTATCGATCTCATCGCCTTGTCAAACGTCCCTTTTACACCTCTTATCTCGTCATGGGTCTTTCTATCGAGGCTATCCAGTGATATGTTTATTGAGTTGAATGCTGCCAATACTTCATGCACATTCTTCTCATTTATCAATGTTCCATTATGTGTGGCACTGGTCTCTATACCTTTATTTCTTGCATATAACATTGCCTTCAAGATATCTTTTTTTAGCAATGGTTCACCGCCAGAAAGATATATCATCCTCACACCCAAATCATATGCCTGATCAATCAGGCTTATTATCTCATCATAGGACAATTCTTGCTTGAACCTTTTCGGTCCCTCACTCCACCTGTTGCAGAAGACGCATTTGCATGTGCAGCGATATGTCGTCTCGAAATGCATTATGATAGGCCTTGGTGCCTTCTTAAAATCATTCTTATATGCCTTTTTTACTGACATAAAAGAATCTATCGCTGAGAATGCAATCTTCACTTTCTTGAACATTTAAAATCTATTATGGTGTATCCTGGTAATTTATAAACTTTATTTAATCACAGTGCCTGGACATTTATTCGATTAATTATTCAATCAATTATTCAATCAATTATCCGGCTATCATATCTCAATCATATACACTCTAGTCAGACTATCTACAATAATATATAATAAAAAAAATAATAAATGAATCCTCAACCGTCACCTTTATATAATCTTTATTTATTGTCTCAATCATGGGTGATGAGGAGCATTCTTCAATAATGCATGATCTTTTATGGTGGCAGTATATCTTATTAGCAATCATCCTCGTCTCTGGTTATCTTCTTGTGCATGATGTCCATGCATCATATACTGGCTCTTACATAGACCCTCATTCCAGCCAATTCATAATCGATGGCCAGGATGTCTCATATACTTATCCATTGCATGCTGATGAATGGACACATCTTGCTCAGGCGCAATACATGATGTCATCTCATGGCATGGCAAATGTCAATCCATATATACAGCAGTCGACCCATAGGGATCTTGAGAGTGGATTCCATTCATTTCTTGCAGCATTCTTCACTTCAACAGGTCTTGATCCTATAACAACTTATCAATATCTTCCTGCAATCTTCATGGTTATAACCATGCTCTCATTATTCCTCATGCTGATAGTAATCATCAAGAATTATTGGATAGCATTATTGTCCACATTATTTTTATTGTTTGTCAAGAGCAACATCAACCTGATGGGCTCCTGGTTCTTCCTACCGATGATATTTGCATTGTTCTTGATGTTCATGTTCTTTGCCGCATATTTTAGCAAAGGACCTATAAGATATCTTGCGATACTATTCTATCTGGCGACGATATTCTCATATCCTACCATGACAATAATCATCACGATGATCGTGATATTGTATGAGATAGTCAACGCCATATTGCACCAAGATAAGACCCTATTCTCTCTTAGATATGTCAAATATTACATAATCATAATCGTCGCATTATTCACTGCATTGATGATATTTTTCAAAGGGAGATTGTCTGCAATACCATTCATCGTGAAATATGGTTGGACAATATATTTTGAGCAGACATATACTCCGATGCAGATGTATGGATGGATCCCTACGATACTTGCAATAATAGGGATAGCCTATGTCATAATAAAAAGGAAAAATCTCCTGATGATCGCTGCACCTGTCGTCTTCATCGTCCCTATGATAATGTATTCTTTGTTTCGCTTCACCATCCTTATCCCTTATCAAAGGGCATTCTTTTATTTCCTAATAAGCCTTGTACCATTATCTGCCATAGGGATATATTATATCTATAATCTATTCTATTCACTCTTCAGATCGCTCTTTGATATAAAATCACTCGTAAGATTCATCTCTATAAGCATAGTCGTCATCTTGCTGCTCCTGACCAGTATCCTTGGTTTCAGATCATATTACAAGATAGATGACAACAGGTTCCTACTTGTGCATTATGCAACTGACACAGATTATCAGGCCATGCAATGGATAAAGCAGAATTATGGGAAAGATACCGTGATAATGGCAGACATATTCACAGCATTCGCAACATATCCATTGACAGGGATGCAAACAGTCGCTGTCGCACCCTCGAATCTTGAAGGAGGAAACATGAGTGTGACACAGAATTTTTATTTCGGAAGCGGCACAGACTGCAATTCAAGGCAGGGAATCCTTACGAAATATCATGTAAAATTAGTCTATAGCTATGATGTGATCAATTGCAATTTCTTGAAAGAAGTCTATAATAAAGGAGTAAATGTATACGAGGTCATATGAGACTGAAAAATCTTGCGAGCGAAGAGAAAGATAACAAAAAATCCCGCGATATTAAAAAAAATATTTTACACAATAATCTATATCTCTTGGTCTCTAATATTTTTGAGAAAGTAGTGTTCTTGCTGCTGACATTTTTTATCGCAAGACGGCTTGGCGTAGATATATATGGGCAATGGGGATATGCCCTGGCATTCACAGCATTATTCTCTGTACTTACAGATATGGGCCTCACTGCATATTCTATACGTGAGACTTCAAGAGATTTCAAAAAGATCAAGGATTATCTGAGCAGTGTGATGATACTTCGGATAGCATTATCTATATTCACAGTGATTGTCCTTGCGATAATAGTAAATATCATCCAGACTGCTCCAGATATAAAGATAGTGATATATCTTATCGGGATATCATTCATATTCTCAGCAATCGTCGGAGCCATCAACATGGTATTCAACTCTTCTATGAAGATGAAATATTTCGCAATATCAAAGATTGTAGGCGCAATATTGATTGCAGCATCTGACATCATAGCATTGATTCTCGGCTATGGCATGATAGGCCTCGGATTTGCGACATTGATATCCAGCATACTCCTAGCAATATTCAATATGTCCCTCATCAGAAGATATTATTTCAAGATAAGCATCAGCCTGAAAAACATTGATATAAAAAAATGGTATATGATGGTGAAAGAGGCAATACCTCTAGGGATAATCACCATTGTCTCATTGATATATTTTCGCATCGATGTGCTCATGCTCTCTTGGTTCATCGGCAACAATGCGACTACAGGATTATATGTGGCATCTACTGGTATCATCACAGCATTACTGTTCATCCCCTATCTGCTTGCACAATCAGTATATCCAGTGTTTTCTGCAAGCCATAAAATGAAATGGGATGCCCTATCAGGAATACTCAAGGATAATATGAGAACTTCATTCTATATCAGCGCCATTTTGGCGATCATATTGATAATATTTTCTTCACAAATATTAAGCGTTGCCTATGGCAGGCAATATCTTGGGGCTTCTTTATCCCTAAAGATCCTTGGAGTGTTTTTTGTCCTCACATGCGTGAATATCATGCAAAAATCTTTTTTGACAGCATTGAAAAAACAAAGGATAGTGCTTATAACAATAATCATCGGTGTGGTGATAAATATATTGATGAACCTGTATTTCATCCCGCACTACAGCCTTGTCGGAGCGTCAATCACTACACTCATATCTGAGATAATCACATTCATAATATTACGTATCGAGATTTCAAGATTAGGGAAAACATGGTTAAGATAAGTCATGCAATAAGAGAGCATCTGAGAAAATACTTATGGTATTATAAGGCAGTAGGCAGCATAAAGGCAGTCAATAGGCATATAGGCAGTACTGATAAATATTTGAGAGAATATTATAAGACATGCCATTTTGTCCTTCCAAAAAATCCTAACTGGAGACATTTTCGTATGTTTTTGCAAGACGGAAGAGTAATAAAGATAAAAGACCAGATAAGAGAT